>OGCL01002717.1_pt1 | contig 11738 bp, 9 predicted proteins | sample 1570041 | NCBI WGS metagenome assembly OGCL01 (sample SAMN06266162, study PRJEB24511) | hot springs metagenome | isolation source: Hot spring water | place: South Africa: Limpopo | collected 2015-06-22 | reverse complement strand
CCACGCGGAACGGACCCATTGCGAAGCCGAAGGCCTCCGCGGCCTTGTCGACCTGCTGCACAGTGGCCCCCTCTTCAAGCAGGAAGAAGCTCTGGCGCACGTACTGCTCGAACATGCGGTTGCCGATGAAGCCGTCGCACACGCCCGAGACCACGGCGACCTTCTTGATCTTCTTGGCCACGGCCATCACGGTGGCCATGACGTCCTTGGCGGTGTGCTTGCTGCGTACCACTTCGAGCAGGCGCATCACGTTGGCGGGGCTGAAGAAGTGCAGGCCCACGACATCGGCGGGGCGCTTGGTGACCTCGGCGATCTTGTCCACGTCCAGCGTCGACGTGTTCGAAGCAAGGATGGCGCCGGGCTTCATCACCTCGTCGAGCTTGGCAAACACCTGCGACTTCACACCCATGTCTTCGAACACGGCCTCGATGACCATGTCGGCCTGGGCGATGTCGTCGTAGCTCAGGGTGGTCTTGAGCAGGGCCATGCGCTGCTCGTACTTGTCCTGCGCCAGCTTGCCCTTGGCGACCTGCGCCTCGTAGTTCTTGCGGATGGTGCCCACGCCGCGGTCGATGGCCTCTTGCTTCATTTCCAGCAGGGTGACGGGCACACCGGCGTTCAGGAAGCACATGGTGATGCCGCCGCCCATGGTGCCAGCGCCGATCACGGCCACCTGCTTGATGTCGCGCAGCGGGGTGTCCGCGGGCACATCTGGGATCTTGCTGGCAGCGCGCTCGCCGAAGAAGGCGTGGCGCAAAGCGCGGGCCTGGTCTCCGGTCACCAGGCCTTCGAAGACCTCGCGCTCGAACTTGATGCCAGCGTCCAGGTCCAGCTTGGTGGCAGCTTCGACGCAATCCACGCAGCGCTGCGGGGCAATCAGGTTCTTGCGGCTCTTGGCCAGCTCGGCACGGGCCTTGGCAAAGGCCTCGGCATCAGCCGGTGCGGCCACCTTGAGGTCGCGCACCGAAGGCAAGGGGCGCACGCCGGCCATCTCCTTGGCAAAGGCGATGGCGGCGGGCAGCAGGTCTCCCTCGACCAGCTTGTCGAACAACTTCTGCCCCGGGGCGGCTGCAAGCCTCTCGGACATCACCGAGGCACCCGTGGTGATCATCTGCAAGGCGGTGTCGACGCCCAGCACGCGCGGCAGGCGCTGCGTGCCGCCTGCGCCCGGCACGATGCCGATGTTGACCTCAGGCAGCGCGATTTGCGTGCCCTTGGCGACCACGCGGTAATGGCAACCCAGCGCCAGCTCCAGGCCACCGCCCATGGCCACGCCATGGATGGCGGCCACGACGGGCTTGGCCGAGCGTTCGACCGCTTCGATGGTGACGTGGAGGTTGGGCTCGGCAAACGCCTTGGGGCTGCCGAACTCACGGATGTCGGCGCCGCCGCAGAACACCTTGCCCGAGCCGATGATCACCACGGCCTGCACGGCGGCATCGGCCTGGGCTTTCTGAATGCCGTCGACGATGCCGGCTCGGGTACTCTGACCGAGGCCGTTGACCGGGGGGTTGTCCAGCGAAATGACGGCCACGCCGTCTTGAACTTGGTAGGAAGCGCTCATGGTGAGGTCGAGTGAAAGATCAACACGCACGGACCCCGACCCACACCGCGAAGGATGGCCGGCGGCGTCCGCTCAGCAACTCAGGCAATTCTGACAAGAAATCTTGTACGAATTGCGCATGATTCTGACACAGACCGCCCAGCGCTGCCAGACGGCCCCTGAAACGACGCTGCCGCACGGTCGGCGGCAGCAGGCAACTCAGCGGTGTGGGCTCAGACTTCGAGCCATTCACGCCGCACGTACTGGTCGGCGCGCAGTTCGTCGGGCGTGCCGTGGAAGACCATTTCGCCATGGCCCATCACGTAGCAGCGCTGCGAGATGTCGAGTGCAATGGTCAGCTTCTGCTCCACCAGCAAGACACCCAGGCCACGCTTTTGCAGCTCCTTGAGGTACTGGCCGACGAGCTCCACGATCTTGGGCGCGAGGCCTTCGGTCGGCTCATCGATCATGATCAGATCGGGGTCGCCCATCAGCGTGCGGCACAGCGTGAGCATCTGCTGCTCGCCGCCCGACATCACGCCCGCCTCGGTGTGCTGGCGCTCCTTCAGGCGTGGAAACAGCTGGTACATGTCGTCGAGCGACCAACGGCCCTTCTTGCGCCCGGACTGCTGGCCGAGCAGCAGGTTCTGCTCCACGGTCAGCTTGGGGAACACATCGCGGCTTTCCGGCACATAGCCGATGCCGTGACGGGCAATGTCGTAGGTCTTGTGGCCGAGCAGTTCCGCCCCGTTCCACGTGACCGAGCCGGTGCCCTCGACCAGGCCCATCACGGTCTTGATCAGGGTGGAGCGGCCCGAGCCATTGCGGCCCAGCAGACTGACGATCTCGCCAGGACGGACCTCCATGTTGACGCCATGGAGGATGTGGCTCTTGCCGTAGAAGGCGTGCAGGTTCTGGATGTTCAGCATCGTCACACTCCGGCTTCGGCCGCCTGGCTTTCTGCCAGCACGGAGCCGAGGTAGGCTTCCTTGACGCGCTCGTTGGCGCGCACGTTCTCTGGCGTGTCGAAGGCAATCACCTCGCCGTAGACCAGCACCGCAATGCGGTCAGCCAGACCGAACACAACGCCCATGTCGTGCTCGACGGTCAGCAGGGTCTTGCCTTCGGTGACCTCGCGGATCATGCGCACGAAGTTGGCCGTCTCGGACTTGCTCATGCCCGCGGTCGGCTCATCCAGCAGGATCACATTGCCCCCGCCGGCAATCGTCACGCCAACCTCGAGCGCGCGCTGCTCGGCATAGGTGAGCAATGAGACGCTGGTGTCGCGCTTGCGGCGCAGGCGGATCATGTCCAGCACCTCTTCGGCACGCTGGTTGACCTCAGTGAGGTCGGTGAGGAAGCGCCAGAAGGTGTAGCGCTGGCCCATGGACCACAGCACGGCGCAACGGATGTTCTCGAACACGCTCAGGCGCGGGAACAGGTTGGACACCTGAAAGCTGCGGGCCAGGCCGCGGCGATTGATGTCATACGGCTTCTTGCCATGGATGGCCTCGCCGTTGAGCAGGATTTCGCCGCTGCTGACGGGCATGCGCCCGCTGATCAGGTTGAACAGCGTGGACTTGCCCGCGCCGTTGGGGCCGATCAGCGCCACGCGCTCACCCTGCTTCACGGCCAGGCTGGCGCCCCGGATGATCTCGGTCTTGCCGAAGGATTTGCGAACGTCGCGCAGTTCCAGCGCGAGGCCCGCCGAAGACGTTGTCTGGGTCATGGTGGTGCCTCTCAATGCATTTGCCGGCGCAGCAGCTCGGCTTCGATCTCTTCCTGCACGTCGCTCCATTGGCGAACGAACTCGCGACGGGCCAGCTCGAAGAGCGCCGCGCCGGTAAGCGTCAGGAAGATGGCCCCCACCCAGGCATCGATGGCGTCCACATGCAGGGTCACGCCGAGGAAGGTCATCTCGGGGCCCATGCCGACATTCATCTGCAGGTGGTAGACCATCTCGATCATCACCGTGATGCCCATCAGCAGCGGGATGGCCGTGCCGAACAGCGCCAGATACGCCACCCACAGCCGCCGCAACAGGCCGAATGCCGCCACCCGCAGGTTCATCATGATCAGGCTGGAAATGCCTCCGGGGGCGTACATCACCATGATCAGGAAGATGATGCCGAGATACAGCATCCAGGCGTTGGTCAGCTCGTGCAGCAGGACGGTGGCAAACACCATCAGCACGGCGCCGATGATGGGCCCGAAAAAGAACAGCGCGCCGCCCAGAAAGGTGAACAGCAGGTACATGCCGGAGTACTCGGCGCCGACCACCTCGGCCGTCACGATTTCATCGTTGATCGCATGCAGGCCGCCACCGATGCCGGCAAAGAAGCCGGCGATCATGAAAGCGATGTAGCGCACACGCTGGGTGTCGTAGCCGATGAACTCGACGCGCTCCGGGTTGTCGCGCACTGCATTGAGCATGCGGCCCAGCGGGGTCTGCGTGAAGGCGAACATCAAGGCCGTGCAGACGAAGCAGTAGATCGCGATCAGGTAGTAGACCTGGGTCTGCGGGCCGAAGGTGATACCCCAGACAGGGTCGCCCACCATGCGGTTGGCCGAGATGCCGCCCTCCCCACCGAAGAATTCCGGCAACATCAGGGACATCGAGAAGACCATCGCGCCGATGCCCAGCGTGATCATCGCGAACGTGGTGCCCGACTTCTTCGTGGTGACCGATCCGAAGACCGCCGCCACGATGAGTCCAGCCACCCCGCCGACCATCGGGATCAGGCTGACGGGGATGTTCCACACACCGTCACCCACCCGCACCAGCGCGTGGACCGCCGCAAAGGCGCCCAGCCCCGAGTACACGGCGTGACCAAAGCTCAGCATGCCGCCCTGCCCGAGCAGGATGTTGTAGGACAGGCAGATGATGATGCCAATGCCCATCTTGGAGAGCATCGTCAGCGATGTGCCGCTGTCGAAGATCTGCGGCGAGACGAGCAGCACCAGCGCGAAGAGCGACCACAGCACCCAGCGACCGACGTTGACCGGCTTGAAGGAATAAACATTGTTGGCCATGGTGTCACTCCTCGCGGGTACCCAGCAGTCCCTTCGGACGCAGGATCAGCATCAACACCAACAGCAGATACGGCAGGATGGGCGCCATTTCGGAAATGGTGATCTTCAACAGCGGGTAGGCCCAGTGTTCAAACGACACGGGGCTGCCCAGAGACTGGAACAGAGTGGCCAGCGACACATCGGCGATGACGGCGAAGGTCTGCATCAGCCCGATCAGGATGGAGGCCAGGAAGGCGCCGGCCAGCGAGCCCATGCCACCGACGACCACCACCACGAAGATGATGGCCCCGAGGGACGCGGCCATGCTCGGCTCGGTGATGAAGGCATTGCCGCCGATGACGCCGGCCAGGCCGGCCAGTGCGCAACCGCCACCGAACACGCCCATCATCACGCGTGGCACGTTGTGGCCCAGGGCCTGGGCCATGTCGGGATGGGTCAGCGCGGCCTGGATGATCAGGCCCACGCGGGTGCGGGTCAGCAGCAGCCACAGGCTGGTGAGCATGAACAGGGCCACCACCGCCATGAAGGCGCGGTAGACAGGGAATTGCGTACAGGTGTTGCCCGTGTCGGCCGCGCACAGGACGGGATCCCGCGCGCCAGCGAGGAACTGCAGGCTGTCGCCGCCCAGATTGACCACGGTAAACAACGTGCCGCTCAGCGCCTCGGGGATGCGGTAATCGACCGTTGACGGCCCCCATGTGAGGCGAACCAGCTGCTCGATGACGTAAGCCAGGCCGAAGGTGACCAGCAGCTCGGGCACGTGGCCGAAGTGGTGCACCTTGCGCAAACTGAAGCGCTCGAATGCGGCACCCAGCAGCCCCACCAGCAGCGGCACGATGAACAGCGCCGGGAAGAAGCCGATCTTGGCCGAAATGGCGTAGGCGAAGTACGCGCCGACCATGTAGAAGGATGCGTGCGCGAAATTCAGCACGCCCATCATGCTGAAGATCAGGGTCAGCCCGGAACTCAGCATGAACAGCAGCAGCCCGTAGCTGATGCCGTTGAGGAAGAAGACGATGAAGGTTTCCATGTCAGAGCATCGTGGCTCGACCGGGGCTCGTGACCCAGGCCGAGGTCGCGCGAAGTCGCGCGCCGGTGGCACCGCACGGACGGCGACGTGCGCGGCGCCCGCAAGCACGTGGCGCCCCGCATGCCGCGCACAAGCGGCACGGGGACAGTGAAAGAGGCCCGAAGGCCTCTGGCAACATCAGGTCAGGGACGCTGCATCTGGCACGACGTGGGCGTGCTGGACACGTACGCATCGAAGGCCTTCACGGGTGCGAAAGTCATGCCAGTGCCTTCGACGTTGTAGGCGTTCTTGGCATCGACCGGCTGCCAGCGTGCGATGTACAGCGGCTGCTGAAGCTGGTGGTCGGTCTTGCGCATCTCCACGTCGCCGTTGAAGCTCTTGAACTTCAGACCAGACATCGCTTGCGCCACCTTGACCGGATCGGTCGTCTTGGCGCGGGCCATGCCTTCGGACAGCATCACCAGCGCGTGGTAAGTCGCAGCCGAGTAGTAATCATCATTGAAGCGCTTCTTGAAGTCGCCCACGAGCTGACCATAGATGCCGCCCATGTTGTAGTGACCGTAGCCCACCTGGAACACACGGCCGTCTGCCGCCTTGCCCAGCGCCGTGGGCGTGCCACCGAAGTTGGCGTAGTAGGTGTAGAAGTTGGCCTGCAGACCCGCATCGTTGGCCGCCTTCACCAGCAAGGCCAGATCCGAGCCCCAGTTGCCGGTGATCACCGTGTCTGCACCGGAAGCCTTGATCTTGGCCACATAGGGCGCGAAGTCGCGCACCTGGGCCAGCGGGTGGAGGTCATCGCCCACCACCTGGACGTCAGGCCGCTTGCGCTGCAGCATGTTCTTGGCGAACTTGGAAACCTGCTGGCCGTGGGCGTAGTTCTGGTTGATCAGGTAGACCTTCTTGACGTTGGGCTGGTCTTTGATGAAGGTGGTCATCGCCTCCATCTTCATGGAGGTGTCGGCGTCCAGCCGGAAGTGCCAGAAGCTGCACTTGCTGTTGGTCAGGTCGGGGTCAACCGCAGCGTAGTTCAGGAAGACAACTTCCTTGCCGGGGTTGCGGGCATTGTGCTTGTTGATGCCGTCCACCAGGGCCAGCGCAGCGCCAGAGCCGAGACCCTGCACCACATAGCGCACGCCCTGGTCGATGGCCGAGCGCAGTGCGTTCAGCGTCTCAGCCGGGCTGAGCTTGTTGTCGATGGTGACGATTTCGAACTTCACGCCGGCCGGGTTGTTGGCATTGAGCCGCTCGGCCACGAACTGGAAGCTCTTGACCTGGTTCTGGCCCACGCTGGCCATCAGGCCTGACAGCGGATCGATCCAGGCGATCTTCACGGTCTCGCCCTTCTGGGCCATGGCCGCACCCGCTGACAGCGATGCTGCCACCAACACACTCAATGCGCGTACTCGGAATCCCATTGCTATCTCCTCAGTTGTCAGCAGTGACTTACGCAATTTACCCCCCTCAAACACGGGAGTCCTTTGGGGTTGACCCCTAACTTGTGCACGACTTGCACAAGTCGGCGGCAGCCCGCATCGCGCTGCGCCAGAAAGGCGGAACACAAACGCGCACATGCACGCACAAACACGCAGGGGCTCTGCCCCGAAACAAACAAAAACGCCCCGTGATCGGGGCGCGTTTTGAAACATCAGGCAGTGGGCAGCTTGTGGTCCTTGAAGCGCTCACGCAGTTGCAACTTCGAGATCTTGCCGGTCGCGGTGTGTGGGATTTCATCCACAAAGACGACGTCGTCTGGCGTCTGCCACTTCGGGATCTTGCCGTCGTAGAAGGCGATCAGCTCTTCCTTGCTGACCTCGGCGCCCGGCTTCTTGACGACCACCATCAGCGGACGCTCGTCCCACTTGGGATGGAAGCAGGCGATGGCGGCGGCTTCGTGCACGGCAGGGTGCGCCATCAGCACGTTCTCAAGGTCGATGGAGCTGATCCATTCGCCGCCGGACTTGATCACATCCTTGGAGCGATCGGTGATCTGCATGTAGCCGTCGGCGTCGATGGTGGCCACGTCCCCCGTGGGGAACCATCCGTCGTGCAGCGGCGACTTGTCGACATTGAAGTACCCGTTGACCACCCAGTGGCCCCGCACCTCCAGGTCGCCTGCAGCCTTGCCGTCCCAGGGCAACACATGGCCATCGCCGTCGACGATGCGCATGTCGATGCCGAACACCGACTTGCCCTGCTTTTCCAGGATCTTCTGCTTGGCTTCGGTCGGCAGATCGGCGTGCTTGGACTTCAGTCGACCCAGCGTGCCAATGGGCGACAGCTCGGTCATGCCCCAGACGTGGATCACCTCGACGTTGTAGTCGTTCTCGAAGGTGCGGATCATCGCGGGCGGGCAGGCCGAGCCGCCGATGATCGTGGTCTTGAAGGTGCTGAACTTGAGGTTGTTGGCCTTGACGTGGTTGAGCAGGCCCAACCAGATGGTCGGCACGCCGGCCGACATCGTGACCTTCTCTTCCTCGAACAGGTTGTACAGCGAGGCGCCGTCGAGGTGATGGCCGGGCATGACCAGCTTGCAGCCCACCAGCGCGGCGGCGTACGGAATGCCCCAGGCATTGACGTGGAACATCGGCACCACGGGCAACACCACGTCGGTGGCCTTCAGGCACATGGCATCGGGCAGGGCCGCAGCCATCGCATGCAACACGGTCGAGCGATGCGAGTAGACCGCGCCCTTGGGGTTGCCGGTCGTGCCCGAGGTGTAGCAAATGCTCGCTGCAGCGTTCTCGTCAAAGGTGGGCCAGCTGTATTGGCCGTCTTCGGCCGCCAGCAAGTCTTCGTAGCAATGCAGGTTGGTCAGTGCGGTTTCGCGGGGCATGCTCTCGCGGCCGCACATCAGCACGACGTGCTTGACCGTGGGCAGCATGGGGGCCAGCTTCTCGACCAGCGGGAAGATGTTCAGGTCGACGAAGATGACCTTGTCTTGCGCGTCGTTGACGATCCACGCGACCTGTTGCGGGAACAGGCGGGGGTTGATCGTGTGGCACACCAGGCCCGAACCCGAGACGCCGTAATAGATCTCGAGGTGACGGTAGCCATTCCAGGCCAGCGTACCGACGCGGTCGCCGGTCTGCAGCCCCAGGCGGGCCAACGCCTGCGCGAGCTTGCGCGAACGCGACTCGACTTCGGCCCAGGTCGTGCGATGCATGTCGCCTTCGACACGCTTGGACACGATCTCAATGTCACCGTTGTGCCGCGCTGCGTGCGTGAGCAGCGAGGAAATCATCAACGGCATCTGCATCATCTGGCCCATCAGGCTCATGGATCCACCTCCAAAGGTACACAGGGACATCGATCGTCGAATCTGGAAACAGATAAGACCAGATCGATCAATCCATCATAGACCGTGAGGCAGGATTTACCCCTGATACCGGACTAGGGATGACCCTAAATCCGGAACTGACTACACGCGATGTCTAGTCCAGAAAGCGTGCAAACGACGCGATCGGTTCGCGCTCGGTCAGCAGCGTGTTTTCGACGGCCGACGGATCCGCGTGACCCAAGGCCATGCCGCAGACCATCATGTGCTGCTCGGGATCCAGCCCCAGATGCGGCAGGATGACCGCATGGAAGTGATTCCACGCCGCCTGAGGGCAGGTGTCCAGCCCGCGGGCGCGCGCCGCCACCATGATGCTTTGCAGGAACATGCCGTAATCCAGCAGGCTGCCGCGGCCCATGATGCGGTTGATCGTGAAGATCAGCCCGACGGGCGCATCGAAGAACATGAAGTTGCGAGCCTGCTGCATCTGCATGGCGAGCTTGTCGCCCTTGGCGATGCCCAGCAGACCATAGAGATCCCAACCCACCTTGCGCCGCCGATCAATGAAAGGCGAGACCCACTGCGCGGGGTAGTAGTCATACTGCTCGGTGTAACGACGGCTGGCGTCGCTGTCCATGGCCGCAGCCAGCACCTTGTCGACCAGCGCCTGGCGGCTGGCACCCGTGAGCACATGCACCTGCCACGGCTGGGTATTGGTGCCCGAAGGCGCACGGGAGGCCACCTGCAAAATGGCCTCGATCTCGGCGCGCGTCACCGGCGTGGGCAGGAAGCGGCGCATCGATCGCCGCGAAGTGATGGCGTGATCCACCGCCGCCACGCCTTCCGGCGTCACGGCATCGGGCTCACGCGGGCAGGAGGCGGGGTGGTCTGACATGGCGTCTCAGGTCGGGTTGGCGGGCTGCAGGCGCTGCAAGGCAGCCAGGAAGTCATCGGGCAAGGCCACCGGCCGACGTGTCTCGCGGTCGACATACACGTGCACAAAATGGCCACAGGCCGCCGTCTGCGACTCGCCCGCCTCGAACAGCCCGATCTCATAGCGCACGCTGCTCTTGCCAATGTGAGCCACGCGGATCCCCGCCTCGACGTTGCGCGGGAAGGCCAGCGGCGCGAAATAGTTGCAGTGGGTCTCGATGACGAGCCCGATCACCGGCCCGGCGTGGATATCGAGCACGCCTGCCTCGATCAGGTAGCGGTTGACCGCCGTGTCGAAGTAGCTGTAGTACGTCACGTTGTTGACGTGGCCGTACACATCGTTGTCCATCCAGCGGGTGGTGATGGTGCTGAAGTGGGCGTAGGCCGCCCGGTCCTGGGGTTGCGGTCTGCTCATGCGTCGCATTATTCATGAAGCAGCCGCGCCGTGTCGCCGCCGCCACGAGGCGAGCGCCGCGCCGACCGTCTGGGCCTGTACGGCCACCATGGCGGCCAGGTCTGTGCCGTAGCCCCCCGCCATGCACATCACCAACGGGCAGCGCCAGCGTTCGGCCAGCATCAGCACGCGCTCGTCACGCGCCTGAACGCCCGCATCCGTGATCGCCAGGCGGCCGAGACGATCGCCCTGGTGCACATCCGCGCCGGCAAGGTAGAAGACTCCGTCGAACGGCTGCCGCTCGTGCCACGCGACCAGCCGCTGCAAGGCATCATCAAGGGCGGCCAGGTAGGTGGCATCGTCGCACTGGTCGGGCAGGCCGATATCGAGGGCGCTGGCCACCTTGCGGAAAGGAAAGTTGCGCTCGCCGTGCAGCGACACGGTCACCACATCGGCATCGCCTGCGAAGATGGCGGCGGTGCCATTGCCCTGGTGGACATCCAGATCAACCACCGCAAAGCGCCGGCCTTCGCCACGCGACTGGGCGCGGCGCACCGCCACCGCCACATCGTTGAACACGCAAAAGCCGCCCCCCGCATCGGCGCTGGCGTGGTGGGTGCCGCCCGCAAGGTTGACGGCAACGCCGTCCACGCATGCAGCCTCCCAGGCCGCCACGGTGGCACCCACCGAGCGCAACGACCGTTCGACCCACATGGGCGACCACGGAAAGCCGATCTCGCGCTGCGCGGCCGGACTGAGGCTGCCGGTTCGCACGGCCTCGACATAGCTGGACGTGTGTACGCGCAGCAGATCGGCCAGCGCCGCCCCGGGCGCTTCGCGGAGCACCACCTCGGGCAGCGTGGCGGCCACCCGCTCGCGCAGCAAGCGGTACTTCTGCATCGGAAAGCGGTGGCCCGCCGGCAGCTCGGGCTCGAAACGGTCGCTGTGGAAGGCCTGCATGCTGCCAGCTTACGCCTGGAGCACGGCGCGCCAGACCGCCGCGGCATCTTGCCCACGGATTGACCCACGGGCGGGCGCGCCGCTACATTACTGACCCACTGGTCAGTTTGCAGTTCTGTCTTGACGCAGCCCACGCTCTGCGGCGCCGCCGCTTCCACGCACCCGTCGCCAACCGACCCTGGCGTGACGCCGCCACTTCGCCGTCGGCGCAAGGACGAACGCCCGCAGGAACTGCTGGACGCCGCTCTGGACCTCTTCGTCGAGAAAGGCCTGGCGGCCACGCGTGCCGAAGATGTGGCCCGACGTGCGGGGGTGTCCAAAGGCACGCTCTATCTCTACTACCCAGGCAAGGATGCGCTGTTCAAGGCCGTCGTGCGGCACTACCTTGCCCAGGTCATCGTCGAGGGCGGCGAGATCGCAGACGGATTTGAAGGGGCCACGCCAGCCTTGCTGCACCATCTGGCCCGCACCTGGTGGGCCCGCATTGGCGCATCAAAGGCATCGGGCCTGCTGTTGCTGATTCTCAGCGAGGCACGCGCCTTTCCAGATCTTGCGCAGTTCTACCTCGACG
>OGCL01002716.1_pt1 | contig 11741 bp, 13 predicted proteins | sample 1570041 | NCBI WGS metagenome assembly OGCL01 (sample SAMN06266162, study PRJEB24511) | hot springs metagenome | isolation source: Hot spring water | place: South Africa: Limpopo | collected 2015-06-22 | reverse complement strand
AGGCGCGGAATACGCCAGATGCGTCCTGTTCAATATGAAAGCGAACTCGAGTCTTTGCAGTTCCTGCGTTTGCCGCTTGCATAGCCAGCTCTTCCGGCGTGTACAGATCGGAGTTGCCCATCGGACTGGGCCATAACATCCCAACAACCCCGACCGCCACACCAGCAGCCATTGTGCTCAATCCCGCGAGAGTGCCCTCAGCTGCGCTACCTGTTGCAACAGTAAGTCCGCGGAGTGACCAGGTTCCCGCGCTCGCCACTTGTCCTGCGACACGGGAGAGTAGCAATTCACCTGCGGTAGTCCCGGCACCTACTGAGGCAGTCATGATTGCAGCGTGGCCGTAGCTGCTGATTAGTTCAGCCGGAACAACCTTTTCGTAGTCAAGCTGACCGGGAGGTAAGGAGATGGGTTTGGCAAAGACGCAGCTCGAAAGCGGTTTTGTTGACGCCGAAGCAGGGACGCTAGATTTGGATGTGGTTTCCAGCACGAGGGGACGTGCAGGCTGCTTGTCAAAGTCGCCGTTGTAAGGCGGCGTTGGTGGTGGTGTCCGCTCATTGCGATTATTGGGAACGTAACCGCTCATCTTCGTGCTCCATGCGATGGCCTATGCACTGGGCAGCGCGTGGCCTGATCCGTACCAGAGCCGAATCTTAACCAGCACCCTATGTGCAAAGTCTTGCGCACCGTCCCGTCGCTGCTCAGCTTTGTGAACGGTGCACACAAAATGCGTTGCCAAATGAAAATGCGAGGGCATGCCCTCGCCTGAGTCGTTAAAGCCGTAACTCCGTGCGCAAGGCCTGATGCCCGCCGCCTAGCGGCGAGCACAGGCGCTGGTGGATGCGGCTGAGAAAGCCCAGCTCGAAGGCATGGCGCTGTGCGCCCGGCGGGTACAACTGCCGCTCCAGCAGCAGATTGGCCCATAGCCAGCCGCTGTTGGCGTCGTCCAGCCAGGCCTGCGCGGTTTGTACGCCGTGGCCGAAGCTCGCCTGGCAATCTGCGTTCCAGCCAAATTCGGCAGACGGTTGCCCATCATGGCCAGGCAGGTGGGTGAGATAGCGTTGCAGCTCAATCATGCTCGGCCCTCCCGGCTGCCTGGGCGATGGCCCGGCGGTAGAGCACGATCAACTCGCTGAGCAGCGCATGGGTGGTGCTTGCCAACTCCGGCTCGGGCATGCGCCGCAGCAGTTTGGTCAGTAATGCCGCGCGATATTCGGCCGCTGCCTGCAAGGGGCAATCGTCGGCCACATGGCTGTGCAAGGGATTGCGCGGCGTGGGAAAGGGGATAACGACGGATTCAGACTTGGTCATGCAGCACCTCCAAAACGGAAGTCGACACGACAGCCAGCAGCCCAGGGCGGAGCCCTTGGGTAAAAGGGGGATAGTGCATTTTCCTTATGCTCCTTGGACAGATTAAGGAGCCGCTTCCCAGCCTTCTCACTAGCTATGGAGGCGGACCGTGCAAGGGTGAGAAACCGGCGTCCAAGGGAACCGGCCAGGCCGAGGCCTGCCTCACACGGCCCGCCATAGAAATGCGGTAACCGGGCACAAAAAAAGCGCCGGCTACACTGCTATGGCGCTTCCGCGCCTTGGACGATGTTCGGGTTCTCACGCCCGGTCACGGGATTGACCGTGACAGGGCGGACTGTAGCGCGGGGTGGAGAGAACGGCAAGGTGTGGATCGGCAGCTATCGGCCATAAGCAGTCGCTCACTAATGACCATTTCCGCCCCATAGCGGACACCCAGACATCAGAACGAACGAGTAGATAATTGGCTGTTACTCAAGTAACAAGGTGACCGGGGAAGTCGGTTGCTGAACCGACTCGCCTTAGCGCTGCTCAGGGCGTATCGCCGATTGGCCAAAAAAGCACGCTGCCGTTTACAGGTTTGTAGACCAAGTGCCTCCTGTGGAGCTGGAAAAATAGCTGTCATTTACAGCTTTTAGAAATGTATTGACCATTTAATATCTATGTATGTCACTGATTTTTATATGGAAAATTTATTTTAATTCGAGAAAAATGAAATCACCCTATCTAGATATCCTTCTGGATTAGCCCCAACAATGGCTTCAGTAGGCATCAGTCTTCGCCGATTGGAGGTAACCAATGGATACTATCGTCCCTGTTATTTTGGCTCTCTCGTTAGTAGAGCCCATCGTTCTAGTAGCAATCGTTGCAATAGTTGCGCTCGTAGTTGTGGCGTATTGCGTCTCGCGCCTGAGCAGCCCAACCAAGCGCAAGGATGATCAGAAATGATGTTCGGTAGCTTCTACACGCAATGGGTGCGTCAGGATGGTCTGAAAAGCTTCCGCGGCGGCTCTTCCGCTGGCCGTAGCATAGCCGCGTTGAAATGCTTCATCGCGCTCGGAATCTCTGTTCACTTCATGACCCGGAAGGTGAAGCTTTCCCTTTCAGGTTTCGAGGAGCTGACAGGTTTGTCGAAGCCCATGGTCATCAGGGGCATTGAGGCGCTGGAGCAGGAGGGGGTGGTGAGCGTAGTCCGGGGAGCGCATACAAACGAGTACACGCTCAATCACGGCTACCAAGAGGAGCACTGGGCCAAGCTGCCTGTGGCTCGGCTAAGAAAGCATCTCAAAGAGATACCGAACAGGGGCTTGATACCGCTGACAGCGCTCAAGATTTACCTGGTTCTCGCGACGGTTCGTCAGAGGCACTCAATCGAAGCCAACATCGGCTATGACAAGTTGAGAGAGAAGACGGGCGTTCAACGCTCTCAAATTCGATCTGCGCTGGACATTCTGCTCAATCACTCGCTTATTCGTGTGATACAGGTCGAGGCTGATACGAAAACATTCAATACCTATGCACTGCTCGGGCTGAAAGAGCGATCTGTCGACGATATCGACTAGATCGTGCCCTTTACGTGACCTAGGCGGCTTCAGTGCCGATGAGCCTCATGTCAGATGAATGATGGTCCAACCTTGCCCCTGCAGTGCAGCTTTGCACTCTTCGGTAACCCTTTCGGCGTTCACCGCCAGGCAGAGAAAGCTCGTTGGGCGTGACATGCCCACATACAGATTGCGGAGCTGAGATAACTGACTTTCAGGAATTCTGGCAGCTCGAGCTTTAATCCCGGCAATCACAGGCAAGGCCTCCTCCAGATCGAAGCGGCGGCTCGGATGGCCCAGTGATTCGAGTACGAGCGTGGCTAGGTGAGTTTCGCCTTTCATGGATGCCAAACTACCAATCTGGATGTCGAGCCGGCGACCTTGCTTCTCAACTGTGCATAATGCGCGTTGCTCCTCTGGCGTAACTGGTGCTGCGGGCTCCGAGAAAATCGGCATTGCAGCGAACACACCGATAGCCATGTTTGCTGGCAGCAGTGGCTGTAACCGGTCAAATAAGATGATCGGGATAGTACGTCGTCCTTCCTCGGTGGTTGCGGACACTCGATCCATACACAAATCGCGCAGCAGCAAACGGAATTCCGACACGTCTGCACCGATCTCACTCAGCTTACGAAGCAACTGGGAGTCGGCTTTTAGCTCACGTACTACATCAGCGTCTGCGGCTCGCAAAACAAGGAAAATCGCACGGCGGACTTCGTCTACTCGACCAGAGAGTGGGGACTCTCCCTGCTTTGTTGACCCGGCCAGCAGCGACCAGAAGCGTTCTAGCCTCAAACCAGGGGTATAAGTGCTGGCAATGGCCGGCCAGTAGTCTAGGAGCGTTCTACCAGCAGCGAATTTCGGCGCATCGCCTTTCTTTCGAGCACAGAGGGCTTTGACGGATCCTTCACTCAGAGCCTCCTCATCAAACCGATCAATGACCTCTGATCCGAAGGCTTCAATGACCTGGCCCACCCGATCCGTCGAGTAGACCATCAACATGGGCGAATGGTGATCAACACCGTCGCCAGTCACCGGAACTCCCGACATCTGTGTGCTAGCAACTACTTGTGCGATGGCTGTGCCGAACCTTTTACTCGTCGAAATCGGCAGCGCATCTGCTCTCGGGAACGTCAGATTCTGAACGCCCTCACTGCTCCCGAGTATTCGCTGGTTAATGTCTCCGAAACGCTGAATGATCACTGTCTCGTCGAAGATCAGTTGGAGCAGGCGTTCCTGCTCCCAGGATGTGTCCTGCATTTCGTCAATAAAGACGATGGGGAACCGTTGGGACAGCAGGGCTCGAATATGCGGTGAGGCCACCAGTACTTGCTCAGCAAATGCGAACATGTCTGCATGGCGGTACACACCTTGCCGTGTGAGATTGGCCTTAATGTCTTGAAGTATCGGGCGGGTCTTCGAGCCTTCCTTTGGCAGTGCTCCGAATTCACTAGCAACCTCTAGGTCGGCTCCTCTGAAAATCAAGCCCGTAACCATTGGCGCGACACTGGCGTTTCTCTCCATGTATGCGCGCAGAGTCCAATTCTTGGCGGCCATGGCGAGTGCTTTGCTGCTGAAGACATCGTTGTCGATGACCCCCACTTCTAAACCCTTACTACGCAAATATGGCAGGGCTAAAAAGTGGTTCACGAACGCGTGAATGGTTCCAATGAAGTGGGGATACGCCAACAGCCGGCTCCCTTCAACGCTGCCGCCGAGTCGCCTCTGTATCTCATCGCGTGCAACGTTCGTGTGACTAAGAACGCAAACACCACTACGCTTGGACTCCCAGTTGCGGGCTAGCATCAAGAGTTTCGCGGCAAGCACCGTTGTTTTTCCGCTGCCAGGGGCCGCATTGATGTCTCTTGAGGCATTCTCAAGAAGTACTGCGCGCCGCTCCTGGTCCTCGAAATTTAAGTCAGGTGTCAGCAGGGCTAGAGCCTCAAGGTCCTGTTCTGTGATAGCTGGGACCGTCATTCCACCACCTTGCCCGTGAGGTGGTGGAGGGCACGCTGTAGGTAGGGGGGAAGGCGACGATAGAGGTCATTACCGGCGCCATATTCCTCTGTAAGAACTAGATGAGCCGCATACTGGGCAGCGATAGCTTTCGAGGCATCGCCCTCGGCCAAAGGCTGGTAGATGATAGAGGCAAGCTTAACTTCTGAGTGGCCTGCAGCGGCTAAATCTGCCCACAGCGCCTTAGCCTCCGCGATTGCTGTCTGCTCATCTTCTTCTGTCAGCCGCTCTCCTCTTGAATCTGCTTTCTTGGCCAAGTGGATGGCGTTATGCATAAGCTCTGCACAGCCGTACCTAGCCAAGTCGAACTCAAGAGTCCACTCGTCTGACACACACACCAAGGTGCTCCCACCCTGAGCTCGGTCTTGCTTGGCCTGAACGACCGCTGTGAGCTCTTCGGCAGAATAATCAGAGATGAAGCGCTTGCGACCGTTCTTTGGGCGAGAAATGTAGTCCGCCTCGTCAGGGACCACATCCCGATCCGTTATGCAGACGACCGGGATAGGGATCGCGACCCCGTCAGATGGCTGCAGTATCCGGGCATAGTGGTAAAGCCCCACGCCGCCGACGTTTACGCAAGAGATACCGTGCTCGTTGAATGAGCAACCCACAGCTGAGGCCAGGGCGGGAAGCAACAACGCTTCGGCCGGCCCCTCAACAATAACTACACCACGGGCAAAGAAGAGGTTGGCTTTTGTGGCGTCGATGAAGCGCCGCAGAAAATCGTAGTCGCTCTTCTTCAGCTTTGTTTTCCCGTGCGCCAAGCTGAACAGCTGTGCCCGATTCACCAGAGTAATGCTCGCAATGTCAGCCCCAGCAGCGAGCGAAGGGCTGTGCGTGGTCATAACGATTTGCACAGGACGACTACCGTCATCGACCGCTTTAGATGTGCGTTCGAGCAATTGCTGGACGCGTTCCTGCAACTGCGGGTGTAGGTGTGCTTCCGGCTCTTCGATCAAAAGCAGAGCAAGCTCTTCACCATCGCGCAGCAACACCAGCTCAGTCGCCATGAAAAGTGCGTTGTTGTAGCCGAGCCCACGAACACAGCGTTCGTTGGGATCGATACCTGGTGCTGGAAGAAGCCCAAGCTCAAAGCGCTCGAGGATGGGTTGAAGCCCAAGATTGGGGGTTATTTGGATTCGTGATGACAGCGCATCGTCAGCGAAGGCGAATCTGTTGAGATAGTTGTTGTTAATGTCGTCTTGAACATCCCTGATGACCTGATGGTTTCCCAGGTGATGCTGAGCGAATGCCATCAGGCCAACCAGGTTATTGGGTACGGTGGCTGGGTTTGCGAGATCGAAATCATTCTGTTCTTGGCCGTCAATGCTCCTGTGAGCGGCCAGAATCTGGGACAGTCGCGACTGCCTGCCGGGGCGGAGCTCGGCTTCTGCGTCTCGCAATGGCCGAAGATAGGTAGCTCGGATAAGTTCGCGTACTGCAGTGCCGATTTCTTGGCCTACGCCATTACGTCCAGCGCATGTGACGGCCTCGACACGACCTCGCTTGTTTCCCTTGGGTGGTACCCATCTAGCTTGCAGGTGAATAATCAGACTGCGACTGCCATCCTCTTCATGGGTCAGCCATTCAAGAACTGCCGCCTCTTGCGAAGGAACCAGATCTACTAGCGTGGCCTCTATGAAAAGCGATCGAGCTCGACCTGCCTCGTTGATATGGAAGTCAGACTCGAATAGGCGAATGAATTCATAACTGGTGGTCCAGAGCACGTATCGGATCGCGTCGATGACCGAGGTCTTGCCGGAGTCATTCTCCCCAACAAGGATGTTCAGTCCTGGAGAAAGCTCCCAATCAAGTGCCGGCGACTGATCGCCGTCACCAAACGCACGAAAGTTGGCTGCCCGGATCCGTTGCAGATGCATCGTTGCTTCCTTGTATTGTTGAGGTGCTACCGGAGTATGCGCTCAGTGACCGACTGCTTTGGCCGGCAACTGCCTCTCACGGACGACTGACTGCTACCGGTCACTCGCAGGCCGCCCAGCACTAGCTTGGTGTAACACGTAGCATTTTTTGATGCCATCTTGAGTTCGAACCTAAGATTGCTGCACTGTGGATTCTCTTTCATCTCGGCAAGGAGCGAGCGATGTCTTTTGATGACTTCATGACGGACAACATCACCGTGCGGAAACAGAGCGGTGATGTGCTTGAAGGGCTAAAAGCGAGCGTACAGCGCGACAAAATTTTCCTAGAGCGCTCCGATGTACTCATTGAACCCAGGGACCTGATTGAGCGGAGGATGTCCAATGGCGCTGTTGAAACATTCGAAGTGATTGATCCCGGCTTCCATGAAGCCTTTCATGGCATTGATGCGCACTACCAGATGTCGGTTCGCAAGCTCGGCCTTCCGGAGGCCAAGCAGAGTGTTGAGCGCATTACCTACAACATCACTGGTCACAACGCCCGTATCAATAACCACTCGGTCGACCAATCGACGAATACCGTAAACATCGGTACTGACCTACATGAGTACATCGACGGCTTGCGCCAAGTCATTCAGAGTCTGACCGACGCTCAGCAAAAGCAGAATGCTCTGGAGATCGTTGACGCAGTCGAGGTACAGCTTGCCTCGCCGAAGCCCAGCAAGATGGTCGTCTCAACTTTGCTTCAGGCATTACCTCACGTGGCAAGCATCGCCACGCTAGCCTCCGCCATTATTTCTGCTCTCTAGCCGTTAGCTGCCCTCGATGTCTGTCCGCTTCTGGCCGAAAGCAGCCGATCACCATGAACCGCTTACGGCTTTCCATCGGTCGAGGTCCGTTAGCGTCCCAAAGTCTGCCACCAGCGAGCTAATGTAAGCAGTCGCGCCGGAATTGACGTCATGAAAATGCGGCATGGCCCAATGCCTCAGATTCCCGAACCGTGTGCGATTGCCAGATACCCTCTCTAACCAGGGCTTATGCTGAAAACCCCCCATCTATTGTTAAAGCTGCACCTGTCACCATCGCAGCTTCGATGCCAATCAGCCAAGCGACCATTGCTGCCACTTCACTGCCTTTTGCATGCCGCTTGATGGCCATAAAGCTGTGCATGAGATCCTTTAACTCGCCGTCGCCTGGATTCATGTCCGTGTCGGTTGGGCCGGGTTGAACCACGTTTACTGTAATTCCGCGATCACCGAAGTCCCTCGCCAGTCCCTTGGCCATTCCTTTGAGGGCGGCTTTGCTGGCGCCGTAAGCAGCGAGTCCCGCCATGGGCGTCCGATCGGCGTTGGTCGAACCAATAAATATGATTCGTCCCCCTTCGGACATAATCCGAGCGGCTGCAACAGCGGCATGGTATGGGGTGTTGATGTTGATACGAAACAGGCGATCAATCTCATTCGGGTCCATGACCAGCGGATCACCTGCCCCCAATATGCCTGCGTTAACGACCAGTACATCCAGCGCGTCCAGGCGGTCGATCATCGAGCTCACCGCTGCACAATCACCACTGTCCACCTGTATCGCTTCGCCGCCTACCTCCTCTGCGAGTGTCCTCGCAGGTTCCCGGGATGCCGCATAGGTAAATGTGACATGCATACCTTCCTTGGCGAGACGCCGAACGATGGCTGCACCGATGCCGCGGCTGCCGCCCAAGACCAAGGCTTTTTTAACCGTTGTAGTTGTCATGCTGAGTACTCCTGGGTGAAAGATTTGTCAGTGCCCGAGGACGGTTTTTCCGGCCGATCGCGCCCCCTGCGGGAAGCCGCTACGCCGGGCGGAAGCAGCGATAGCCAGCGCAGCCAGAAGCAATACGAAGACAGCCCAGGCAAATGACTGCGCACCTTGGGTATCCAATAGGATTCCACCGACGATGCCGCCGCCGGCAATTGCGCTGTTCCAGGTCACCACATTCATGGAGAGCGCAGCATCCGCGCCGGCGCCGGCAGTGTCTGCCAGGGCGGTTTGCAGCAGCGTGGCAGCGCCACCGAAGCTCAAACCCCAGACGAAGACGCCCAAGTACTGCGCGGTAGCGGAGTGGCTGTTCATGCCCATCAGAAGCGAAATCAATGCGAAGGCTGCGAGGCTAAGTAGCACGGCACGACGCAGGTGTCGGTCGACTATGCGTCCGGTAATCCAGATGCCGATCAGGGAAGCGAGACCGAATACCAGCAGTATCAGGTCGACCCGTTCGATGATCCCGGCCTGGGCTACGAAGGGGGCGATGTAGGTATAGAGGATGTTGTGAGCCAGCATCCAGGTGAATACCACCCCCAGGACTCGAAGGATTCCAGGTGTCTTGAGTACTTGGAGTACCCGTAATTGCTGGCCTTTTGGCTGTCCTGGATAGTCGGGTACTTTCACCACGACCCAGGCGATCAACGCCAGCGTTAAAAGTGACATTGAGCCGAACGCCAGCCGCCATCCCAGCAAGTTGCCTAACCATGTTCCGAGCGGTACGCCCAGCGAAAGCGCAACGGGTGTGCCCACCATCGCGACTGCCATTGCCCGCCCCTGAAGAGCTGGCACCACCATACGCCGTGCATAGCCCGCCAACAGGCTCCAGGCGAGGCCTGCCGCCGCGCCAGCAGCAAAGCGTGCGATCAGCGTCAGCGTATAGCTGGAAGATAGGGCAGTGAGCGTGTTGAAGAATAGGAAGCCAAGAATGGTTGCAAGCAGGACTCGACGTCGATTCCAGCCTTGTGTGGCGATTGTCAGTGGTATGGCCGCAACGACTGACCCCAGTGCGTATGTCGTTACCGTCTGGCCAGCCAATGCTTCCGAGATGTTGAGGCCACCGCTGATTTCGGAGAGCAACCCGGCCGGTAGCGTCTCGGTCATGATGCATATGAACCCTGTCATCGCGAGCGCCGATAGGGCCGCGATGGGCAGCTTCTCTGGGTTGCGGCTGGTGGTCGTCATTGGAGGAAGTCCTGTATTTATGTATCAATCGGTACATATATGATCAGGAGTGTGCTCGTATGGTCAATGACTTTTGTATCGACTAGTATATAAATCCAGTAGGTGAGGACACTGATATGGCCCAGCTAGGACGTCCACGCTCGTTCGATCGCGCGCAAGCCATTGACGATGCAATGCTGCTGTTCTGGAAATACGGCTACGATGCAACGTCGTTGAGCCGACTCAAGGAAGCCATCGGCGGTGGGATCACCGCGCCGAGCTTCTACGCGGCTTTCGGCTCGAAGCAAGGGCTCTTCAAAGAGGTTGTAGAGCGCTACATGGAGACTCATGGGCGAGTGAACGACCCCCTCTTTGATGAAAACCTGACACCGAAGGAGGCGATTGCCACTTCGCTCAAACGCTCCGCACGCATGCAGTGTGATGATCACCTTCCAAAAGGTTGCATGGTGGCGCTTGGGACGATAGGAGCTTATGCAGACGACCCCAGTGTTCCCCTGCCGCTACGGCAGGCACGAGCCCGCACGCGTAAAGGCATTTTGGCCCGCGTTACTCAAGGCATCGAACGAGGCGAACTTCCTGAAACCACCGATGCGTCTGCACTTGCTTCAGTGTTTGAGGGTTTTTTACTCGGCATCTCGCCCATGGCACGTGACGGCGTTCAGCTCTCGGTGATCGAGTTGGCCATTGATCAGTTAATGGGGTTATGGAAAGTACAATCGGCCTGTTTGGAGCGAGAGTAACCATGACGTGAATAGCTGCTTTTGGCCTGTTTCTGCCGGTTCTCACTGGCCGCCGTGGGTCGACTGCTGCCGGTCGTGACAGGTCGGAGCCGATCCATACCGGTCAGTCATGTCAGGCAGAGACCAGCCAGAAGCTATCCCCTCAATATCAATACCGTGGTCCCCGATCGTTCGTGGCAGCCAGTTCTGAGCTGGTCATAACAAACTGGCGGCCAGAAGTGATGGGCGGCTTGTTTTAAGAGATGTCAGCGATCATCAGAGCAATAAGCGTGCCCGCGTTGAAGGGTGCTTGCGTGTCGCCTCGATCAAGCCCCCATCCTGATCCGACTCGATATACTTCAAACGAACCACCGCTTAGCCCCTCAAGTCGGAAGCTGAGGTTAAGGTCCTCATCCACAGCAGGAATGATTTCCAGCGATCGTTGAGCAAAGCCAATCACGAGTTTCTTGGTCTGCAGTTGGTGGTGAATGCCGTCTACCGAGATCGTCAACACCTCCGGCTGGTCGCTCCACCAGAGGGTGGATGAGACGCCTTTAAGCCATTTACCGAACTCTATATGCGCGTGAACAACATTGCCCCTGATCGCCTCGAACGTACTTTGGAGACGCTGCTCCTGTTCGAAACGGCGTTTGTAAAAAGCGTCTAGAGCGGCTTCTAATTCTGCGATATTGGCCATCGGTACCCCTGTACTGTGAGTCGGCATTAGTTATGGCCAAGCACGATAATCCCCCCGCTAGCCGCGTGCCAAACGAAATGCTAAGAAACCCGCTTCGGCATATGCCAAATTAGGAACAATCGGGGAGAACAATCGGGGACAGACCACGATATTGATGTTGCTGACCGGCCGCTTCTGGCCGAAAGTATTCTGATCACGACACAGTCTTCATAGCTCCAGTTCACGTGGAATACAGCTCAGCCTTTGCATTACTCGCTGGCGAGCCGCGCACAAATCATCGGTGCTGCGGTATACAGGCAGGAGTAGTGAGAAAGCCCCTCCATCCGCTCGATGCGGGCGTTACTTGGGAAGCGTTCGGTCAGATACTCCGACATACCGAAAGGTGACCAATTGTCCGCCGTGCCATGCCGCAGGCATACATCTGCCTCGCAGGTGAAGGTGCTGGCTGACCAGGGCTGGAAGTTAGGGCGAACTGCCGCATTGCCTTGTGAATTCGAGCGCCTGTGTGAGTCTCGCTTGGCTTACTGCGGCAACCTGACCTTCTTCTTCGCCCCGAACAGGTTCCAGCTGGCCACGAACAGCGCCGCCACCAGCGGGCCGATCA
>OGCL01002715.1_pt1 | contig 11742 bp, 10 predicted proteins | sample 1570041 | NCBI WGS metagenome assembly OGCL01 (sample SAMN06266162, study PRJEB24511) | hot springs metagenome | isolation source: Hot spring water | place: South Africa: Limpopo | collected 2015-06-22 | reverse complement strand
AGCCACGCCGCCCCCCGCACCCCGCTCGAATCGCCATGCGCCGGCGGCACGAGGCGGGTGTCCACCCGGTCGGAGAAAACGTAGCGGCCCCAAAGGCGCGGTACGTTTTCGTAAAGACGGCCTAGGTTGGACATGCCGCCGCCGAGGACGATGACGTCGGGGTCGAGCACGTTGATGACGTGCGCCAAGCCCCTCGCCAGGCGGTCTTCGTAGCGGGCGAGGGCAGCGGTGCAGGCGGCATCCCCTTCCTCGGCGCGGCGGGCGATCTCCTGCGCTGGCAGGTCAAGACCGCTTGCGCGCCGAAGGTCAGCGCTCAGGCCGGGACCGCTGACCCAGGTTTCTATGCAGCCATGCCGGCCGCAATAGCATGTGGGGCCTGGACGCTCCTCGTCGCGCGGCCACGGCAGGGGGTTGTGCCCCCACTCGCCAGCAATGGCGTTGGGGCCGGTAAGCACCTTTCCGCGAAATACGATGCCCGCGCCGCAGCCAGTGCCGAGGATGACGCCGAAGACCACCTCCGCGCCGGCGGCGGCCCCGTCCACCGCCTCGGACAGGGCGAAGCAGTTGGCGTCGTTGGCGATGCGAATCTCGCGCCCGAGCATCCGCTGCAAATCATCTTTGAGGGGTTGGCCGTTGAGGCAAGTAGAGTTGCAGTTCTTCATACGGCCCGTGGCGGGGGAGATGGCCCCGGGCGTGCCGATGCCGATGGTGCCCGTGGCGCCTAGCTCTCTTTCGGCTGCGTGCACCAACTCGGAGATGGCTCTCAACGTGGCGGTGTAGTCGTCGCGGGGGGTGGGCACTCGGCGCCGCAACAATGTGCGATGCCCGGCGTCCAGGGCGATGAGCTCGATCTTGGTGCCGCCCAGGTCAATGCCTAGACGCAGCTCGAACCGATGGCTGAATCTTCCCTCCGTACTCTGGTATCGATCACTCACATCGTGCCTTTCTCGTCCTAGCTCGCACGGAGATCGACCGTGGCATCGGCGTTCCCTCGCCCGCCCTAACGAGCTCGCCGGGCCGTTGGTCCGCCACGGTCCGCCCTACGCATCGGTGCCGAGGTGCGAGCGTGGCGGGGGCGTCGCGCGGGCTGAGCCTGCCGGCCGGAAATCCGGCAGCAGGGTCTTGAGGTTCTGCTTGCCCCTTGGTAGCGGCGCGAGCCCGGGCTGTCGCTGCTGCAACCGGACCAAGGGCGAAAGGGCCAGAAGCATCAGTTTTTTTGCAGTGCCTGACGCCCGGCCTACGTGCACTGGACGTAGTCGAACACGTCGATGACTTGCAAATTGCCCGTCGCGGACGCGCACCCTGCTCCCGCACCTCGACCTGGCGGGCACGATCCAGCGCCCGACGGCACGCGGGCGGTGACGCCGTTTCGGCCCTTCATTCGGGATGAGAGGCAAGTGCAGGTGCGGCACGGCCTGCCCCGCGGCAGGGCCGTCATTGGGGCCGACGGTGAAGGCGCCCGACGCCCCCTCCCGCGGCGCGGACCGCGCGCCGTCGCGACCTAGCAGTCCCAGCATAGCGGCCTGCCCGTCGGCCCCGACCTCGAAGAGCGAGCCGCGTGCAGCGGCTAGACGACCACCGTGTGACCCGCCGTGAGCGGGTCGGCATCGCCGCTCGCAAGCGCTACAGCGTTGCGGTCGGCGATGCCGACGGTGGGTAAGGCCCATAAGGGGCACGCTCAGGGACATCCCGTGCTACTTTCATTGCTTGCGCCGCCTCACGGGCGGGTCAAGCCGTACGCCCATCGACGGCAGCGCCGCCGACGCCCACTGCGCGCGGTGCTTTGCCCACATTGCCACTTTCAAAGCGATGCCGGGAACAGCGTGCAGCGAATTGGGAAAGAAGGAAGCGTACGCCACGTTGCTGCCCAGCTTCTCCGGATTCACGGCGGCGTTGTTTGGCGATTTTGACTTACGCGCCTGCTCGAGGGCGACCACGCCCACCTGCCCCGGACACCAGGCGCCGAAGTGCGGCGGCAGGTCGTGCAGCGCCATTTCCATCGCGTTGAGTTGCGCGCAGATGCGGTGCAGGCGCTCAGCCTCGGCCACCACGTGAGGCATCTGTAGCAGGCAGAAGAGGCCCCCGCCGAGCTCTGGGTGCGGTTGGTCGGCAATCAGCTGCAGGAGAGCGGTATCCTGGTCGGCCAGGACGGCCGAGACCGCGCCTTCGCGAAGCGCGAGCTCCGCCGTCAATCCTTCATTGCCGTACATGGAAAAGCCATGCCGCGACAGCTCCTGCCAGGCGTGCTCGAAATCGCTCTCACCCCAGGCCGACGCGCCGCCGCACGGCTTCTGCCGCGCAAGAGTGCGCTGCAGTGCACCCGTGATCGCCTCGCTTCCGCAGATCGTCGCATGCAGCAGCAACGGAAGGTACAGATCCTTCCAGACAGTCTCGTCCTCGCCCTCGTAGATCGTCAGCCGAGAGCCGACGCGCACGGTGCTTCCGTCCGCGTAGAGGCCACCGAGCGCCGCGAACGCGTTGCACGCACAGGTCTTGGACGCGTCTAAGTCCTCGAACAGTCCGCGCAGCGGCGCAGGCAACTCGGCCAGCACCCGCACGACGGCGCGGATGCGCTTGCCGTCGGAGTCGTTGCGCGCGGGCGGCACTACCTCGACGCGCACCGCGTAGTGCTTGTGCTGCACGAGGAGCGCGTTGCCTTCGAGCTTCGCGCGTAGCGACGTGGGCTTGAGCAGCACCAACAAGTCGCCCAGGGGTATGCCAAACGGGTTTGCATCGCCTTTTTTGTTTCGCGACATGGTCGATCCTCCTTTCAAACAGTTAGCGCCGTCTTGCGCACCGCGCACACGTGCCTGCACTCGCCACGGTGCTCGAACCTCGGGTAGCTGCGCTGCAGGTCGCCGCAACGGCCAAAGACGACGCGATAGACGCCGTGCGGATCCCTCGAACTCGGAAACTCCCAAGCGCCGGTCTCGACGAACGGTGCGCCCTTTGCCAGCGCTCCAGCCATCTCGTCGATGGCGTTGAGCTGCGCTGCCACGGTGCCGCCGGCCTGGGCCGCCCTCGCTTTATGCAGCAGTGCTGGCCCCAGCCGCTGCAGCGTGGCCTTCGGTTCGCGCCAGACCGACGCGTCGGGAAGTTGCTCGGCTCCCAACGCGTGCACGAGCCGCAGCTTGGCCTTGAGCTTTTGCTGCCCGATGCGGTAGCAGCGGTCCTCGGCCTGCAGGTGATTGGCGGTTACCCAGTCCATCCAGCGCACGCAGCCTGACCGCTCACCAGGCATACCGATCACCTCGACCTCGGCAGTCGGATCGAGAAGGCGGATCTCGCGTGCTAAGTTGAGCTTGAGCGAAGCCGGGCACACGAAGAGCACGGCACCCAAAATCACGGCTTGGTTCATCGCGACAATGGGCTGACGGGTCTTACCCAGACCTATGTCCTCGGCCAGGATCGCGCGACCGCGGCGGGCCAGGAACTGGACGTCCGCGATCTGGTGCGGGTACGGCGGAAATGCATCGAGTTTCACCTCTGACTCCTCTTTAGCAGTAATTGGCGGCAATGCCGGCCCGCGGGGCCCGCAATTCGGAAAAAATCGCCCCGTATCGGGACCCGGTATTCCGGGTCGCTAGCTCAGAAAGTGAGCCTGCCGGCTTTCTCGCGTCGCTGCGCGCGGTCGATGACCTCGCGCAGGGCTCTTAGCTCTTCGGTGCCCGGGACAGGCAGAGAGCCCACCCGCTCCTGCGGCCGACATGCCGTGGGCTCGAAGCTGACGAAGCAAAGTTGGTGTCCGTGGCCGGTGCGGCACAGGTCCACGGACGGTTCGTAGGCCGCGGTGGCCTGAATGATCGAGTGCATGGCATTCTCCTTTTAGCCGCGTTTGCCGAAATGGCGGGGCCGGCAAGCTGGATCACAAATCCCCCCAGTCCGTTCGCCCGCTCGGGCAGGTGGACCATTCCCAAACGTCAAAAACCAGATCAACGAAGCAGGACGAGACAAGCAGTGCCATCGTGGTCACACCAAACGATCGCGTTCTGGTCAAAGCGTCGCCCGATCCTGCTCGCTTCCTCCAGAGAGAGGCCGAGTGCAAGGACGCTCGGCTCGCCCGGCCAGCCGTTACTCGGGTGCTGGCCGATACCGGCAACGAACGGCACGCCGCGGCGCGTAAGTTCGGCCTCGAGCTCGGCCTGCCTGCTCTGGTTGTGCGCTTCGCTCAGCCGCTCGCTGAACGGATTGAAGGCGGTGATGAAGGCGCTCGAGACGACGCCGTGCAAAGCCTGCAGCCGACGCAGCCCCGGATTCGGTTCGCCGATGCGTAGAACCAGAGGCGGGTCGGTGTGTACCCGGAACTCCGTCTCACGGTATGCGCGGACGGTTGCCTCGTCGACCACGGAGTCGGAAAAAAGAAACCCTCTACTCGGGGAAAGCAGACGCTGCGTGTCTGGTTGGTTGGCGCCGAGAGAGCCGCATCCGCTTGCGCGATCCAACTTCCCCGGACTGGCAACTTGGCATGGGGAAGGGCGGGCTGCATGCGAATAAAAATTATAACACGTATTTCCGAACCCTGCAATTGGGAACCGCAGCCGCCGGGGTCCTCGGATCGCGCCTGAAACAAGAGCCCGCAGTCCGGTCAAACCCTGTTGTGTACGCGATGCGCATCGACGCCCTACTTCCCGTGAAGGGTCAAGCGGTCGCGTGTTACGGGCGGTCTTCCCCGCGCACGCGGGGATCGACCTTTATGCCAAGGCGCTAAAGCAGAACGCCGGAAAGCCTGTAATCTTCACCGCGGGGGGCGGAGGCTCTGGCAAGTCGGAAGCGATGCCGACGGCCTTGGCGGCAGCCGGCCGCAGCGCCAAAGATGGCATCGTGTTCGACTCTACGCTGTCGTCGTTCGAATCGGCCGTCAAGAAGATCGACCAAGCGCTTGCATCTGGCGCGCCCGTCGACATCGTCTACACGAATCGACACGTCGAAGACGCGTTCAAGTTCGCCATGACTCGTAAGCGCGTCGTTCCGATAAAGGTGCTTGCCCAAGCCCACGTCAGCGCATTGGACACGATCCGTAGGCTAGTCGAGCACTATCGCGGCAATCCTAAGGTGCTGATTCATATCGTAAACAACTATGAATCCAAGGCGCAGATAGCCCCCGGGACCATTGACGACGTGTTCAAGTACGATTACAATGATGTCGTAAGGAGGCTATATGAAATCGCAAAAAGCGCCCTCGAATCAGGGGCAATCTCAGCAGAGCGATACGCGAGACTTGTACAAGAGGATCACGCCGGAAAGTCTGGACGCGGCTATCGAGAAGTTCAACCGGGAAAACAAGGGGAAGACCTGGGAGGAGCTGGCGGACGAGCTGGAGGCAGCGGAGGAGGCAAGAGTAAAAGCCAGGCTGGCGAAAGCCAAGTAAGCACCACCTTCCCGATCCAAGGGAAGGAGGCGACGGTCTTCACCGAGCGCGGCGTCGCCATCTCCACCAGGTATGTCGTCGTCGAGGCTCCCAGCCTCGTCACGTCGCACGACAACACCCTCAGACCGAACCCGGCATACCCGAGCGAGCTGCAACCGCGCGACCGTGAGCGCGCCGCGTCAGAATCGCAGATCGCCAGGATCGAAAACGACATCAACCCAGAACTGCTGGCAGAGTCGCCAAGGGCTTCCGACGGCGCGCCCATCATCGGCACCGACATGGTCGTCGAATCCGGCAATGCGCGTACCATTGCGCTGCGCCGCGCCTACGAGACAGGCAAGGCCGACGCCTATCGCCAGTGGCTGAACGACAATGCCGAGCGCTTCGGCCTCGATCCGGCCCAGGTGGCCGCCATGAAGCGCCCGGTATTGGCCCGCGTCGGTCTCGGTGAATACGACCGAGCCGAGTTCGCGCGCCAGGCCAACGAGTCCTCTGTCGCGCAAATGTCGGTGACGGAGACGGCCAGTGCCGACGCCGCGCGCATGCCCGACCTGATGGGGCTCGTCACCAACGAAGACGGCACGATCAACATCGCGCAGTCCTTGCCGTTCATCCGCGCGTATATCGCCAACGTAGTCAGCCCGACGGAGCGCGGCATGATGATGGCGGCCGATGGCGCTCCATCGCAGCAGGGTCTCCAGCGCATCCGCAACGCGGTTTTCGCCAAAGCCTACGGCGACCCGGAGATCGTCGCGATGATGGCCGAGAGCATCGACGCCAACGTGAAGAACGTATTGGCCGGCATGCTGCGCGCAGCGCCAGGCGTCGCCCGCCTGAAAGACTTGATCGAGGCTGGCGCCCGGCATCCCGTCGACATCACTGGCGACCTGGTGCATGCCGTTCGGCAGTTCTCGAAGATCAGGGCCGAGGGCATGACGGTCGATCAGTTCCTGGCACAGCAATCGCTTTTCGGTTCAGGCATTACGCCAGAGGTCAATAACATGCTGATCGGGCTTCAGGAGAATGCCAGGGCGCCAAAGCGCATTGCGGAGATGATCGGCCGCATCGTCGATGCCGTCGATCAGCTCGGCGATCCGCGTCAACACGGCATGTTCGACAGCCTGCCGAAGCCGAAGGCGCAAGACCTGATTGCAGACGCAGTCGAGACGCTGCGCGCGCAGAACGAGGTCAAGCAGAGCGGCGACCTGTTCAAATCTCCAGAATTCGAGGCGGCGCGCCAGGTGGTCGAGCAGTCTCCGGACATGCGCGTGCGGCTCGACGATGGCACGGAGGTATCGGCACGCGAGGCGCTCGAACGCGCGCGGGACGACATGAAGCAGGCCGAGGCGGACGTCAAGGCCTTCGACGCTGCTGTGAATTGCTTCTTGAGGACGATCACATGAAACCAGAATGCATCGAAGCGGTAAATGAGGCTGTCGGCCGCGAGCTCTCTGAGGCTGAACTGAAGGGCGTAGAGGAACGGATCAGCCGCCACCTGCGCCAGAACGCTGCCAGAGACCCGCAAGGAACGCTCGCCATGACCGCCGAGCAGCGCTTCATCGAAGCGGCCAAATCGGCAAGCGAGGAATTCAAGATTGAGCAGGCCAAGAAGGCGCAGCGCGTCGCCCTGCAGGTGATCGCGAACGCCAGAATCGAGCGGCATCTTGCCCAGTTCGGCGGCGAAAAGCTCGATGGCCTGGCGCGCGTCGTTGCCTTCCACGCCGACAGAAAGGCGAACTTCTTGTCCGTTGAGAGTCGAGCCCGGGCAATCGAGCGCGACGCCCTGCGCCAGATGATCGGCACGATGGAGGTATCCAATCCGAGGTTTTTCGGCCTGTTCGAGAACAGCGAGGGTGTGCGCGCCCTGGTGAAAGAGCTCTTCGGCGAGGACTCCGGCATCAAGGAAGCGAAAGAAGGCGCTGCCCAGTTCAAGGCCGTGGCCGAGGCGCTGCGGCAGCGCCGCAACCGCGCCGGCGCCCATACCGGCAAGCTCGAAGACTGGGGGATACCGCACCACCATTCGCAGCTCAAGGTCGCAAAGGCGGGGCGCGAGCAGTGGATCGCCGACATCATGCCGAAGCTCAATCGCAGCCGCTACACCAACGCCGACGGCTCGCTCATGAACGACTCTGACCTGAACGTCTTCCTGACGCACGCCTGGGAAACCATCGCCACCGGCGGCGTGAACAAGATCGAGCCCGGACAGCCGCACGGAACAGGCATGCGCGCCAATCGTGGCAATGAGAGCCGATATCTTCACTTCAAGGACGCAGACAGCTACCTCGAATATCAGGCCAAGTATGGCGAACATACGCCTTACGAGGTGATGTTGCAGCACATTAACGGCATCGCGAAGGACATCGCCCTGGTCGAGACCTTTGGCCCGAATCCCGATCACGCATTTCGCATGTTTCTCGACATCGCGGTGCAGGAAGCAACGCTTGCGAGCCCGACCAAGGCCGGCAAGATTCAGAAGCAGGTCGTCAGCCTGGAAAACCTCTACAACTTGACGGCCGGCAAGACGCTGCCGGTCGCCTCCGAGCGCCTGGCGAAGTCGTTCGACACGCTGCGCCACTGGTTGATCGCCTCTCGGCTCGGCTCTGCCGTGATCTCGTCGTTTTCCGACGAGGCGACTCTTTACCTCACGGCGCACGTCAACAATCTGCCCAAGATGCGCGTGCTGGCGAATGAGTTGGCCGCGCTCAACCCAGCGAACGCAATGGAAAAACGCCTGGCGCTGCGGGCCGGCCTTTCTCTGAATGTGATGATCGCGTCGCTGAACCGCTTTGGACAGGACAACCTCGGCACCTCATTCTCGTCGAAGCTGGCGACCGGCGTGCTGCGCGCCTCCGGCCTGATTGCCCTCACCGAGGCACGCAGGCGCGCCTTCGGCGTCACGATGATGTCGAGCATCGGTCAGCTCACGCGCGACTTCGACAGCCTCGCCAAGCTCGACAAGGTGGACCGCCGCATCCTGGCATCGAAGGGCGTCACGGAGACCGACTTTGCCATCTGGCGCAAGGCCCAGCTGGAAGACTGGGGAGGCGGCAACAACACCATGCTGACGCCGGAGTCGATCTACCGCATCCCGGACGAGGCGCTTGCCGGCTTGGCCGACGACCTGTTCCCGAACATGCCGGTAGATGCCCGCACGCTCAAGGAGCGCGCCGCGACGCGCCTGCTCGGTGCGGTGCTCGAAGAATCCGACGTGGCCGTGATCGAGCCGGGCGTGAAAGAGCGCGCCCTGATGATGGCGAATCTCCAGCGCGGCACGTGGAAGGGCGAGCTGGCCAGGTCGTTCTTCCTGTTCAAGTCGTTCCCGATCTCCATGATCGAGCGGCACTTCATGCGCGGCATGAGTATGGAGACTGGCGGCGGCAAGGCGGCCTACATCGCCACGCTGATTGCGGCCACCACGGTGCTGGGGGCCGTTGCGCTTCAGGTCAACGAGGTGTTGTCCGGCCGCGATCCGCGCAACCTCAACCCATTCGAGAAGGGCGGCGTGCGCAACTGGATACATGCGATGCTCAAGGGCGGCTCGCTTGGCATCTACGGCGACTTCCTGTTTTCCGAGCAGACGCAGCATGGCGGCAGTCCGGTCGCCACGATCATGGGCCCGGTGATCGGCATGGGCGAAGATATGTTGAACCTGACGCAGGGCAATCTGGTCCAGCTTGCCCAAGGGAAGACGACGCACGCCGGCGCCGAGCTGGTGCGGTTCGTGAAGAGCAACACGCCAGGGGCGAACCTCTGGTATGCGAAGGCAGCGCTCGATCATCTGATCTTCCACCAGCTCCAGGAGTATTTTTCCCCTGGCTACCTGGCGACGATGCGCTCGCGCGCCTATCGCGAATTCGGACAGCAGTACTGGTGGGAGCCAGGCGAAGTGGTTCCCGAACGCGGTCCGGATCCGACCGCTATTGTTGGAGGAAGATGACATGGACGAAGCAAAGCTGCAACGCCTCAAGGAGATACAGGAAATAGCCATCGACCACGCCATCGAGGAGATGGAGGCGGCGCATGCGCTCTCGCTCGAGACGAAGCTGGAGCGCGGAGACCGCGGGTGGTTAACGAAGATGTGCGGGCAAAGCCTGACGGTCGCCATGCGCATCGAGCAGTTCATCCTGTTGCGCAAGGATGCCGCCGGGTTCGACTACAGGGACGATGATGAACAGAAGCGGGCCGAGTCGGAGTTCGTCAAGCGCGCCGAGGCGCAGATGAAGAGCATCATCGCCAGGGCGAGACCAAAATTCAAACATGACGCATGACAAGGTTGGCTTTCCGGTCTTCTTTCTGATCTGGGCCGAGCTCCAGGGCTGGGAAGTCCCGGAGATTCACCTGCGCGCGGCCATCTGGCTCGAGTCCTGCGGTAATCTGGCCGTGCTGCGCTGCTTTCGAGGTTTCGGCAAGTCGACGCTGCTGGCGATCTACAACGCTTGGCGCTTCTACCGCGAACCGACGTATCGCATCCTGCACCAGGGCGACAAGGACGGGACGGCCTACAAGACCAGCCGAGATACTAAACGTGTTCTCAAGAGGCATCCGCTGACACGGCGTCTAGCAGATATTCGCGGCGAGTCGTCATTCTGGTGGGTTCCCGGATCAGACGACGAGCGCAACCCGTCCATGCAGGCGGCCGGCATTCGCACCGCCATCACCTCGTCGCGCGCAGACGAAATACAGAACGACGACGTGGAGGTGCCATTCAACATCCAGACGCCGGAGGCGCGCGAACTCATGCGTTATCGCTTGGGCGAGCAGGTGCACATCCTGGTGCCTGGCGGTCGCAAGCTCTTCGTCGGCACGCCGCACACGCACGACAGCATCTACGACGAGATGGAGCGCCTCGGCGCGGATTGTCTGACGATCCCCATGTTCGAGCGCGAGTTTCGCATCGAAGCCGCGACGCGCACGACCTACGACTTGCCCTTTCAGCCCGAGTTAGTGTTCTCTGGCATCGGCGAGCACGCGCGCTTGTTGCAGCATGGCAAGGACTACCGGATCACGGACGCGGGCATTGCGTTTGCCGACGCACCGGGGACGCTGATCGACTGCTACGCGCAGTGCGCTTGGCCTGAGCGCTTCACGAGCGAGGAACTGCTCAAGCGTCGCCGCGAGACGCGCACGATCAACGAATGGGATTCCCAGTATCAGCTTCACAGCAAGCCAGTCAGCGAAGTGCGCCTCGATCCGGCGCGCATCATTCCCTACGACTGCCAGCCGATCATCCGCAAGGCGAACGACGAAGTCGGCATGTGGCTCGGCACAGTCCGCATCGTCGGCGCGGTGGCTTACTGGGACTGCGCCCTCGGCAAGGTGAAGTCGGACGCCTCGGCCTTCACGCTGCTGCTGACCGACGAACGCGGCAATCTCTACTGGCACGTCGCTGCTGGCCTGACGGGCGAGCTAGACGAGCAGTGCGAGTCGATCCGCGAGATGGCGCTCCGCTACCAGATTCCGCGCGTCGTGGTCGAAACGAACGGCCCAGGCGGGTTCGTGCCCGCGATCTTGCGCAAACACCTGGCCGGAACCGGCTGCGGCGTCGGCGAGGTCTTCTCGGTCAGCAACAAGCAGGCGCGCATCCTCGATGCCTTCGAGCCGGCGATGTCCTCGCGCTTCCTGTGGGCGCACGTCGATGTTCTCGAAGGCCCGGTCTGGGATCAGATGAAGGACTTCAACCCGTCGCTGAAAGATCAGCCAGACGATTACCTCGACAGCGGGGCCGGCGCCATCGCTTCGACGCCGGTGCGTATCGGGAAAATAGTCGGGAATCCGACTAGCCCGGCGCGCGAAGATTGGCGCCCAAATGGCGGCGTCCATGAAGTGACGCTGGAGTTCTAATGCCGGCGACCGGCCGGCGTTCAACGAGCGCGAGGTCGATATGGCAGTCCAGATACAGACTCCGTATAACAGCTATACCGCCAACGGTACGACGACCGTCTTCCCGTATTCCTTCCTGCTGCTGGAAAACGGCGATCTGACCGTCACCGTCGACGGCGTGGCGCAGACGCTCTTGACACACTATAGCGTCTCGGGCCTCGGAAATCCGACCGGCGGGAATGTGACCTTCGTCACGGCGCCGGCCAACGGCGCGAAGGTGTTGCTCTCGCGTCTGCTGCCCTTCCAACGCTTGACCGACTACCAGGACAACGGCGACCTGTTTGCGCAGACGGTCAATCAAGATTTCGACCGCCTCTGGATGACGCTCCAGCAGATTCAGCAGAACAACATCCGCGCGTTGAAGCTGCCCTTCCGTCGGTTAGAGATCGTCAGCGGCGATCTCGGTTTTAGCGCCAGCAAGAAATACGACCTTGAGATTTGGTCGCCCGGCTGTGCGGAATGGCTGGAAGTTAGCTCGTGCAGCAACACGGAGG
>OGCL01002714.1_pt1 | contig 11745 bp, 5 predicted proteins | sample 1570041 | NCBI WGS metagenome assembly OGCL01 (sample SAMN06266162, study PRJEB24511) | hot springs metagenome | isolation source: Hot spring water | place: South Africa: Limpopo | collected 2015-06-22 | reverse complement strand
GCCACGAACTCCGCCTTGAGACGATTGAACTCCATCAATTGCTGATTGGCCTGGCGAAGCTCCTTCTCGGCTTGCTTGAGCCGCAGCAAAGCGCCAACCTGAGAGACCATGACTCGCTGCGGAATGGGTTTCACCATGAAGCCGTCGGCGCCGGATTCGAGGCCGCGTGCGAGCTTGCGCTCGCTATCGGCCGGAACGAACAGCAGCGACAAGTGCGACAGCAGCGTGCCGGCGGTGGGCTTCAGCCGCGCCAGCAGTGGCCGCCGCAGCGCCGCCGCCGCCAGCAGCAGCACCATGCCGAGCACCGGCCCCGGAACGGGCAGGCCGAGCGTGAAGACCGCGGCCTCGCCGATCAGCTGGCGGCGCAGCGTGGTCGCGACCGCTTTGGCGAGCAGTGGTGGGACGGCGTTGCCGATCTGGCGGAATGCCGGGTTCATCGTGCCGGCGAAGCGGAACCCGTCGGGGAAGGACTGGAGCCGTGCCGCCTCGCGCACCGAGATCGGCCGCGCCTGGCGGCTATCGTAATGAATATGGCTGTAGCCATCCTTGCCGAGATGGGCGAGCAGCGTGCGCGCCGGCGCCGCCACCTGGTCCATCACCTTCTCCAACTCCTGCTTCACGCGCTCCATCGAGAGCCGTCCTAGATGCGGAGCGCTCGCGCCGATGGCCGCCCAGGTCTCGGCGCTGAAGCGCTGTTGCCGCCAGAAAAAGATCACCGGCTTGCCGTCGGACCGCAGATAGGCCGGGTGTTGGGCGTGGGTCGCCAGGAGGGTCGCCAGCGCGGCCTGCACTTCCCCCACACCCCCCAGAAATTGGGACGTCACTTCGAAGTCCACCGCCAGGCGGAAGCCGCGCGCCGCTGCTTACGCCATGAACTCGACGCCATGGTGACCGCCCCGGTGAGCAAGGCGGCCAAGGTCGTGGCGTGGGCCTCGTCCAGCCCGACCGCGACGATCCCGGCGATGTGCATGTAGTGATGCGCGCCAGCTCCGGCATTGTCGGGCTTGCCCATCGCGTTCTGCATGAGCCACATGGTCGCGGCCTGAAGGTCGTTGAGGCCCTTCTTCAGCGACTTGGTGTAGGGCGCCATTTTTTCGTCGGCGCGGTTGTCCTCGCAGAACGCGCCGACATCCTTGAAGAACGCCTGCACGGCGCGGCCGCCATTCTGGCCGAGCTTGCGGCCGACGAGGTCGAGCGCCTGGATGCCGTTGGCACCTTCGTAGATCATCGCGATGCGGGCATCGCGGACATACTGGCTCATGCCCCATTCTTCGATATACCCGTGGCCGCCATAGACCTGCTGGGCCATGACTGCATGGTCGAAGCCCTTGTCGGTCAGGACACCCTTGAGGATCGGGGTCATCAGGCCGAGCACGTCGTCTGCCAACTGCTTTTCAGCATCATCGCCCGAGCGGTGGGCGATGTCGGACTTCAAGGCCGTCCAGAGCGTGAAGGCGCGGCCGGCTTCATTGAAGGCCTTGATGGTAAGCAGGACGCGGCGGATGTCCGGATGCACGATGATCGGATCGGCCTTCTTTTCCGGCGCCTTGGCACCGGAGAGAGAGCGGCCCTGGATGCGCTCGCGGGCATAGTTGGCAGCGTTCTGGTAAGCGATTTCGGAGATCGACAGGCCCTGCAGGCCGACGCCGAGGCGGGCTTCGTTCATCATGACGAACATGGCAGCCAAGCCCTTGTTCTCGGCGCCAATCAGATAACCAGTCGCCTCGTCATAGTTCATGACGCAGGTGGCATTGCCGTGGATGCCCATCTTGTGCTCGATCGCACCGCAGGTGACACCATTGCGGGCGCCGACAGAACCGTCGTCGCCGACCATGAACTTCGGCACGATGAAGAGCGAGATGCCCTTGGTGCCCTCGGGCGCGCCTTCGATGCGGGCGAGTACCAGGTGTATGATGTTATCCGACATGTCGTGTTCGCCAGCCGAGATGAAGATCTTCTGGCCGGAAATCTTGTAGGAACCGTCGCCGTTCGGAACCGCCTTGGTGCGCAGCAGGCCGAGGTCGGTGCCGCAATGGGGCTCGGTGAGGTTCATGGTGCCGGTCCAGACACCCTCGACCATCTTCGGCAGGTACTTCTGCTTCTGCTCGTCAGAGCCATGCTCGAGGATGGCTGCGATCGCGCCCTGGGTCAGGCCCGGATACATCATCAGCGCCATGTTGGCCGAGGACATGTATTCGCCGACAGCCGAATGCAGGGTGTAGGGCAGGCCCTGGCCACCGAACTCCGCCGGTACGGCAAGGCCCAGCCAACCGCCCTGACAGTAAGCGTCATAGGCTTCCTTGAAGCCCTTCGGCGTCTTGACCGAACCGTCGTCCGAACGAACGCAACCTTCCTGATCGCCGGAGAGATTGAGCGGGAAAAGCTGCTCTTCCGCCAGCTTGGCGGCCTCGCCGATGATCGCTTCGATCATGTCGGGGGTCGCGTCTTCGAAGCCCGGCAGATTGTTGTACCGCTCGAGACCAAGGACGTCGTTGAGAATGAAAAGCGTGTCGTTCACGGGGGCCTTGTAGACAGGCATCGGTCATCTTCCTCCAAAGACTTCGGTTCCGACGGGATCGGACTGTTCTGGCTTATACAAATAATTGACGTGCGCGTAAACGTCAAAATTTTGAGCGGCAGCATTTTTGCCGGAGACCGATCTCACATTCGCTTTATCGACCCCTTCTAACGAAAGCCGCTTGTGCGGAGCGTGACGATGCCGCCGCGGATGCCGCCGCCGTCGATTTTCAGAGCGAGCTTAACGGCTTGTTTACCATGTTTCATGAAAGGTTGCGTTTGAAAGCTGGTGACCCATCCGCGATTCCGACTCCCTCGCCTGCCGTAACGGCAAGCATCCCGTCGAAGCCGATATGGAGCACCCAGACCTATTCGGACGCTAGCGTCGTCCGGCATCATCGAGGCGAGCAGAACCATGAACGGATCGCGATCCCAGACCCACCGGCCCGGCAGCCCGTCCTCGCTGGACGCGTTGAGCCGCACGATCGAAGGTCTTGAGGCGCGCATCGAGGGCCTGATCGGCCAGCAGGCCGCCCGCAGCCGCGCGGACGAACCGGCGCCGCGCGTATTGCCAGGGCGCCGCGCTGATGATCCTGTTCGCAACGACCCGCGACCTGATCCGCTCGCCGAGATCCGGCAGCGCCAGCGCGCGCTGGAGGAGAGCCGTATCCGCGGCAGCGAACGCAGCCTCTACAACCGCAATGACGAATCCCAAGCGCGGGCACCTCTGCGCCAGCCGATGCCACCGCTATCCGATCCACACCCGGCCTATTCGGTCCGCGGCACCGCCCCTGCTCAGGCAGCAGCTTTCGCCGGCCAGGACCTCGCCGGAGCGCTGAGCGGCCTGCGGCAGGAACTCAAGCAGGACATTGCCGAAAGCCTCTCGCGGGAGATTGCCGGCCTGCGCAACGAAATGCGCTCAATCCGCGCGCTGGCAGAAGAAAGCCGACCGCAGGAGGACATGCGCCAGGACTTCGCTCGGCTCGCCGAGAGCATTCAGCGGCTGGAAGGGATCAAGGCACCCGGCACCGACGGTCTGCGTCACGATTTCAACGAGCTGCGCTCGCTGATGGACGGCCTTGCACGGGAGGATTCCGTGCGTCGCATGGAGCGCCGCTGGGATGACGTCGAGGTCCGCCTCGATGGGCTCGACACGAGCGCCATGCGCGACGAGATCATTCGCATCGCCGACCGGCTCGATGACATCAAGGCTCAACTTGGCGGCATGGGCGACACGCGCACGATCCGTGCGCTTGAAGAAAAGCTCGTCACCGTCGCTGCCGCACTCGAGCATATCGGGGCACATATCGACCCGAATGAGCGTATGGTGATGGAGCAGTTCGCAGCGCTCGACATGCGCCTTGACGAGATCACCCGAGCGATCGCCGCTGGCAGTCGCAATAGCGGCCCGGGCAATGATCCGGCAACCTTTCATCGCCTTGAAGAAAGGCTTTCGGGCCTTGCCCGCCAGATCGAGAGCTTGTCGGACCGGCGCGCTCCGCAGGAAGACGCCTCACAGGAGATGGCGGAGCGCCTCGAGTTGCTGACAGCCCGGATCGAGCAACTCTCCGCCGAACAGGGGACTGTCCGACTCGAGGAACGGCTGGACCAGCTGTCCTACATGCTGGAAAGGGTTCAAAAGCCTGCTCCGGCTCCGGAACTGACCGGCTATCTCGCAGACATCTCGCGCAAGATCGATGCTCTGGACGGTGGTGCGGGCAATGACCGCCTCGCCGACCGACTGGAAATTCTGGCTCAGCGCATCGAGGAACTGGATGCACCGGCACCCGTTGCCATGATCGACGACAGTGCGCTACGCAATCTCGAAGATCGACTGAATGCCGTCGTGGACCGGCTTGAAGAGACGAGCTCGACTGGGTCTGTCGTTACCGAGAGCGCCAGCCTGAAGGGGCTGGAGGACCAGATCGCCCATCTTTCCGCGCTGATCAGCCAGCCCTCGCCGGCCGATCCCGAAGTCGCCGGTCGCATTTCCGCGCTTGAGGACTATGTCGCGACCAGCGACGAGTACATCATCGAAGCAGCCCGCCAGGCCGCCGAAACGGTCATGGCCAATTTTGCCCATCGCTTCCCAACCGGAAGCCAGGCGGATGCGGCAGATGTCTCCGCTCTCTCGGCCCTTTCCGATCACCTGAGGCAGCTCGAAGACTATACGCGGCACTCGGAAGAGCGCACCCACCGAACCTTCGAAGCACTGCACGACACCCTCGTCCAGATCGCCGGCCGACTCGACGAACTGCATCATCACGGCCAGCAGCCGGAACCCGCTCCGCTGTTCGCTCAGGCACCGCTGACCACCGCACAGCCACCCCGGGCCGCCGAAAGCAATGCTGCTTCGCCACAGCCGCCGCGCATGCACACGGATGCGGCTCCCCAGAAATCGCATCCGATCGACGAGGAATTGCTGGCGGCGGCCGACGATTTCGCTCAGACGATGACGGCATTGCCGGTCATCGACGCTGCACGGGAGAAGAAGTCCGCAAAGCCGAGCCTGCTGGCAGGGCTCGGCAAGAAACTGATGCCGGGCAAGAAAGCCCCGAAGGCGTCAGTCGAAACGCGCCAGAAGGTCGAGCCCGCGCCCGCGATCGATTCGGTCGACGTGCTTGCACCTGGTGACGCCAATGAGTTGCTTGAACCCGGTTCTGGCGCACCAGACGTTCGCAAGATCCTCGAACGTGTCCGGGCCAGCCAGCAGGCGGCCAAGACTGGCACATCTTCGGACGAAAGCGGCGACCGCACCGACTATATCGCCGCCGCACGTCGCGCTGCTCAGGCGGCCGCCATGGAGATGGACCGCGCCCAGAAGGCTGCCCCCTCCGGCAACAAGATGATGGCTGACATCAAGGCCAAGACGAAGGCCGGCGAAACATCGCTCTTTGCCCGCTATCGCCGACCGATCCTAATGGCCGTCGGCGCCGTGCTGCTTGCCGCCATGGCCATGCCGCTTGTCAACACTCTGACACGCAGCGAAGCACCGCCGATCGTCGAAGAAACCGCTGCAGACCAGACGAGTGAAGTCGCTCCGGCAGATCCAGGCGCCCTAAATGGGACGCAGCAAGCAAATGCGATGGCAGAGCCCTCGCCTTCCCCCTCCACCGCCGTGCCCCTGGGTGAGCCGGCTGCGAAAACGGACGAGAAGGGTGCTACCGCGCCAGCAACGGTTGCCGCAGCCCCGGTGCAAGTTGGCCCTGCCGCACCCGTCAATGCCCTGATGGCGCCAGCAACCACTGCGCCGCCGCAGGTGCTGGAAACCGCAGCATCCTCTTCTGCTGCAAGCCCCGCTGCACCGGCTGCGCCTGCGAAGATTGTTGTCGCTGAGGAAATCCAGCCAGCGTCCGCTCCCTCGGCGGAAATCACTGTGCCGGCCGAAATCACGCCCCCATCGCTTTCGATTGCAGCCAAGAGCGGCGATCCGCTGGCACTCTTCGAAATCGGCGCGCGCTATACGGAAGGGCGAGGCGTCGCCAATGATTTCGCCGAAGCGGCCAAGTGGTACCGACTGGCTGCCGACAAGGGATTTGCACTGGCACAATATCGCCTCGCAAATTTCTTGGAAAAGGGCACCGGCGTCGCGCCGAACATTTCCGAAGCCAAGCGCTACTATGAGATGGCGGCCAATGCCGGCAATGCGAGCGCGATGCACAACCTGGCCGTCATCTATGCTTCCGGCAAGGACGGTGCTCAGGACTATGGCAAGGCGGTGGAATGGTTCACCAAAGCCTCTGAATACGGCGTTTCAGACAGCCAGTTTAACCTGGCGATCCTGAGCGCGCGCGGAAATGGTACGACGCAGGATCTGGTAGCCTCCTACAAGTGGTTCGCAATTGCCGCAAAGGGTGGCGACACCGACGCCGCGCAGAAGCGGGACGAAGTGGCCAACGCCCTGAAGCCCGAGCAGTTGGAGCGCGCCCGCGCCGAAGTGGATCTTTGGAAAGCGAAGGAGCTGAATCCCGACGCCAACTCAGCCAACACGCCGGACGAATGGGCAGGCAAGGGCCTGAAGACCGCCAGCGTCGACATGAAAAAGGCAATCCGCAACATCCAGGCAATCCTCAACAAGAACGGCTTCGACGCCGGCACGCCTGACGGTGTGATGGGTGCGAAAACAGTGTCAGCGATCAAGGCTTTCCAGACCTCAATCGGTCAAGAGCCGACGGGTCAGGTAACGGACAAGCTGGTGACGGAACTGCTTGCCCGCAACAAGTGATCGAAGCGTCATAAAAGACCGCGAATAAGGGTCTATGACGGGCTCGCGAATTGACTTGAATGCCCTTGAGGCGCAAGAAAGAATTCGAAAGGGAGCAAGCCCGATCAAGGACTTGCGCCCGTCCAGCATGAGAAAGATCAAGGGGCCGAAGGCCCTGACGTGACCGCGCCCCTTTGCGCGGCTACCCGCATTTGAGGTCTTGAGGTGACGATCTATCTGCCGATCGCCGAGTTGTCGGTCAATGTGTTCATCATCCTTGGCATGGGCGCGGCCGTCGGCTTTCTCTCGGGCATGTTCGGTGTCGGCGGCGGATTTCTCATCACGCCGCTGCTGATCTTCTACAATATTCCCCCCGTTGTCGCCGTCGCCACCGGTGCCAACCAGGTCGTTGCCTCCTCCGTCTCAGGCGCCATCTCACATTTTCGGCGGGGATCCCTGGACATGAAGCTCGGCACGGTCCTGTTGATCGGCGGCCTGGCTGGCGCGACACTTGGCGTATGGATCTTCTCGTGGCTCAGACGATTGGGCCAGCTCGACCTGATCATCTCGCTCCTTTACGTCGTCTTTCTCGGTACGGTGGGCGGACTGATGCTGGCCGAAAGCCTGCGGGCGCTCCGCCGCGCTGCCCGAAACGAGCCGGCCCCATTGAAGCGCCCCGGCCAGCATAACTGGGTACATCGCCTGCCCTTCAAGATGCGATTCAAGAAGTCGAAGATCTACCTCAGCGTCATTCCAATCCTGGCGCTCGGCTTCGGCATCGGCATCCTGACCTCGGTCATGGGCGTGGGCGGCGGCTTCATCATGGTTCCGGCCATGATCTATCTGCTCCGGATCCCGACCAATGTCGTCGTCGGCACATCCCTGTTTCAGATCATCTTCACCACCGCCTACACCACAATCGTGCAGGCTGCGACCAACTATTCCGTCGATATCGTGCTCGCCTTCATCCTGATGGTGGCAGGCGTTATTGGCGCGCAATACGGCGTCCGTGTGGGTCAGAAGCTGCGCGGCGAGCAGTTGCGCGCGCTGCTTGGGCTTCTCGTCCTCGCGGTTGGCGTGCGTCTTGCCGTAGAGCTCGTCGTGACACCTGAAGACATCTACTCCCTGGCGATCGGAGGCTGAAATGAGAGCACGCCTCTTTGCCCTCGCCCTCATCGGTCTGACGCAGTTTTCGGCCCCGGCAACGGCTCAGGATCCGCTGGCCACGCAACTCGCAGAAACCGAAGGGCTGGATATCGGGACATCGACCAGCGAAATCGCTATCACCTCGGACTTTTCCGGCGCCGATCTCACGGTCTTTGGCGCGCTGACCAATACGGATCCGTTGCTGCTTGCCATCGGCCAGTACGACGTTGTGGTGACGCTGGAGGGCCCGCGAGACTGGACCACCGTGCGGCGCAAGGAGCGTCTTTTTGGGATCTGGGTCAATCGGACCTCGCTGACGTTCGAACGCATGCCGATCTCCTATTCTCTGGCGAGCACACGACCGGTCGAAGAGATCGCCAGAGACGATGTGCTGACCTCGCTGGGCATCGGTATCGACCATCTGGCGCTCACGCCAACCGGCTTCATCAGCAATGCCGCCAATCTAGGCGAATTCCGCAGTGCCTTCCGACGCCTGAAACAAGCGGGTGGCCTCTATCAGCGTGATACCGGCGGCGTGCGTTTCGTCTCCTCCAGCCTGTTCAAGGCGACGCTCAGGCTTCCCGCCAATATTCCGAACGGGGTGCATATCGTGCATGCCTACCTCTTCAAGTCAGGCCAGTTCATCGCAACGAAAGAACTGCCGTTGCGCGTGATCAAGACCGGTCTTGAAGAAGCAATCACGGAAGCCGCGCACCAGCAACCGCTGGCCTATGGTACATTTGCCGTAATCCTGGCGCTCATAACCGGCTGGGCGGCAAGCCTGATCTTCCGAAAGGACTGACCGGGTCAGCCCAGGAGATTGCCATAGCGCACCGAGTAGATGCGATCGCGGCCGAGGAGGTGCGCGATCAAGTCGGCGCGAGCGAAGAGGCCGGTGAAGGCCTTGTGGCGCAGATCAAGGCCGCCGGTGGTGACGCCGAAGGAGGGCATGATCATGCGAAGGCCGTCGGTGGCAAAACAGGGACGACGAACGGATTTTTCGCGGCGACGAACGGTGGCCGAGGGATGAAGATGACCGGCAACTTCGCCCTTGCCATGGGCGAGCGAGGGCTCATGGCGGAAGGTCAGTCCGGCAAGCGAGAACTCATCCGCCGAGATGCCCGGCAGAGCCGTGGTGCCATCCGGATCATGGTTGCCGTTGATCCAGACGAAATCGCGTCCACCGGCCAGGCCGAAGATCATCTCACGGAACAGCGTGGGCATCAGGGCCGAGCCGACGCGGTCATGGAAATTGTCGCCCAGGCTGACGATCGTGGTCGGCTCGTAGCGTGCCACCACATTTTCGAGCATGCGGAGCGTGGCAAGCGTGTCGTAAGGCGGCAGCAACTGGCCGCGCCTGGCGAAGGCTGCGCCTTTCTCGAGGTGCAGATCCGAGACCACGAGCGTGCGATGGTCCGGCAGGTACATGGCGCCGGTGAGATCACAAACGGCCGCGACACCCGAAAGGGCAATCTCGGTCGTCGTCTCCACAGTCTCGATCGGCGCGAGGCGCCGGGCCATCATACCCGTCATCTGTTCATTCCGCAGCAACAGGCCTCGTCATAGCCGGTCTGCCTGATTCACGCCATGGCCTCGGCGATCAGATCTTCCGCCGCCATGGACAGCACGTGCTCCTGGGCCTCGCCCGCCACCGGCTCCTTGCCGATCTCCAGCATCACCGGAACGGCGAGCGGCGAGATCTGCATGAGGCGCTTGTGCAGGATGTGGCCCCTGATTCGCTCCAGCATATCGGCAAGGCGGGCAATGTCCAAAAGTCCTGCGGCGGCATCCTGTCGCGTCGCCTGCAGCAGGATGTGGTCCGGTTCGTGGCTGCGGAGAACGTCGTAGATCAGGTCCGAGGAGACCGTCACCTGCCGCCCGGACTTCTCCTTGCCCGGATGGCGCTGTTCGATCAGGCCGGCGATGACCGCGCAGTTGCGGAAGGTGCGCTTCAGCATGAAGCTTTCGTCGAGCCAGGTTTCCAGATCGTCGCCCAGCATGTCCTGGTCAAAGAGTTCGGAGAGGCTCAAGGCGCCGCGTGCGATCAGTGAACCCATGTCCTCCAGGCCCCAGATCGCAAGAGCGTAATCGGTCGCGACGAACCCCAAGGGCTTGGCGCGCATGCGCTCCAGCCGGCGGGTGAGCAGCATGCCGAGCGTCTGGTGCGCGAGCCGGCCCTCGAAGGCATAGATCACCATGTAGAAGCGCTCGCCGCGCGGGAAGGTCTCGATCAGGAGATCGCCCCGTTTTGGCAAAACCGACTTCTCCGCCTGCAAGGACAGCCAGTCCCGCACCTGGTCGGGCAGACTCATGCGACGGGCTGGGTCATCGAGCATGGCGCGCACCTGCTCGGCCAGATAAGTCGAGAGCGGGAACTTGCCGCCGGCATAGGCTGGGATCTTCGGGTCCATCGAGAAGGCATTGGAGACCAGGCATTCATTGTCGCGGATGCCCTCGAAGCGCAGCACCTTGCCCGAGAACAGAAACGTATCGCCCTGGGTCAGCTGCTCAAAGAAATACTCCTCGACCTTCCCCAGCGTCATGCCACCGCGCCCGAGGGAACCCAGGTGGTTGCGCTTGACGAGCCTTACATTGAGCATCGGCATTTCGACGATGGTGCCGAGGTTGAGGCGATATTGCTGGGCCACCTGCGGATTGGACACGCGCCATAATCCGTCCTTGCGGCGCCGGATGCGGGCGTAACGTTCATAGGTCCGGAGCGCATAGCCGCCGGTGGCGACGAAATCGACGATGCGGGCAAATGTCTCGCGCGGCAGGCCGGCATAGGGAAGTGCCGTCGTCACCTCGCGATAGAGGTCCTCCTCTTCGAAGGCATCGGCACAGGCCATGCCGAGCACATGCTGGGCCAGCACATCGAGCGAGCCTTGGCCGACCGGCGGCGTGTCCTGCGCGCCGATGTAGTTGGCATCGAGTGCGGCCTGGCACTCCATCACCTCGAAGCGATTGGCCGGCACCAGGATTGCGCGCGAGGGTTCGTCCATCCGGTGATTGGCGCGGCCGATGCGCTGGGCAAGGCGCGAGGCGCCCTTGGGCGCACCGACATGGATGACGAGATCGACGTCGCCCCAGTCAATCCCGAGATCGAGCGTGGAAGTGGCGACAACGGCGCGCAGGCGGTTTTCGGCCATGGCGGCTTCCACCTTGCGGCGCTGGGACACATCGAGGGAGCCATGGTGCAGCGCGATCGGCAGATTGTCGTCGTTCACCGTCCAGAGTTCCTGAAACAGCATCTCGGCCTGGGATCGCGTGTTGACGAAGAGCAGCGTCGTCTGAAACTCCTTCAGCACCTTGTAGATCTCTGGAATGGCGTAGACCGCCCGGTGCCCGGACCAGGGAATGCGATCCTCCGTCTGCAGGATGGTGATGTTCGGTCGCGCACCGCCGTCGACCGTGATAATGCCGGCGGCTCTCTCGCCCTCGTCCGGCTGCGCCACCAGCCAGCGGCGCAGATCCATCGGCTGGGCCACCGTGGCGGAGAGGCCGATGGTCTTCAGGCCGGGCGCAAGCTTCCGCAGACGCGCAAGGCCGAGCGACAGAAGATGGCCGCGCTTGGATGTGACCAGCGAATGCAGTTCGTCGAAGATGACGTAACGCAGGTCCTTGAAGAAGCGCTCCGCATCCCAATGCGAGATCAGAAGTGCCACCTGCTCCGGCGTCGTCAGCAGGATATCCGGCGGATTGGTCTTCTGCCGCTGTCGCTTCGAGGCTGGAGTGTCACCGGTGCGGTTCTCGATGGTGATCGGAAGCCCCATTTCGGTAACGGGCTTCATCAGGTTGCGCTCGATGTCGACGGCGAGCGCCTTGAGCGGCGAGATGTAGAGCGTGTGGATGCCGGTGAAGGCTTCGCCCGGCTTTTT
>OGCL01002713.1_pt1 | contig 11750 bp, 9 predicted proteins | sample 1570041 | NCBI WGS metagenome assembly OGCL01 (sample SAMN06266162, study PRJEB24511) | hot springs metagenome | isolation source: Hot spring water | place: South Africa: Limpopo | collected 2015-06-22 | reverse complement strand
GCTGCGCGGGCGAATCGCTGCGTTGCGCGGTGTTGGCTCCGGCCGCTTCGCTTCACATCGGCCTCAACGATGTGAGCTTTCGCCGAAACTTCGTTTTGGCTTGCGCCGCAGCTGCGTTGTCGCTCCCTCGCCTACCTATTCGAACAGCCTGCTATGGCATCGCGGTTGCGGGTCCATGCCTGTACCCGGCAACGCCACCCATGAAACAACTGGGCGGACGCCCTCCTACCGGAGGCTCGCCCGTCCAACATGCCCGGCCGGCTCCCCGGCCGACCCACTGCTAAGCTTTAGAAGGTGCGCCGCCGCTGCAGCAACGCCGCCGCCGCCAGCAGCAGGCCCATCAGCCCAAGCCCCAGCGGACCGAGCAGCGGAATTGAGGCCAGCGTGCTGGTCAGCATAAGCGTCAGCGATGACGGTGCGCCGATGACATAGCCGCCAGGCGCGATGGTTGCCGTCACACTGAACCCCGGCGGCGTGCTCGCCGTCGGCGTAATCGTGCACACCACCGTCGTTTGACCCGCCGGTATGGTGATCGGCGAGGTGCAGGTCGTCGTGTAGTTCGTGCCGGGTGTCGGCGACAGCGTCAGATTGACAGGCAGACCACTGCCGGTCGGACCCGTCCGTGTGACAGTGATCTGATGTCCGCCACCGATCAACGGCGTCGAACTGAAGCTGACCGCGTTGTCATCATCGGTCAGCGTTCCCGTCGCCGAGGAAGGCGCACCGACCGTGTAACCCGCACCGGCCCCAACCGCCACGGTGACGTTCACATCGCCATCGACCACGGCGTTGTTGACCCCGGTCACCGTGCAGGTCGCACTCGTCTGGCCCGCCGGAATCGTGATCGACGGGGTGCAGCTGCTCGTGTAGCGCGATGACATCGGCAGCGGCGTCAGGCTGACGGTGAGCGCCGTGGCCGTGCCACCGGTCCGCGTCACGGTGTAGGTCAGCACGCCACCGTTCTCACTGGCCGAAGCCGGCGAGACTGCAATGCTGACGCTGTGGACATCATCGTCGGTCAGCGTTCCCGTCGCCGAGGATGGTGCACCAACCGTGTAGCCCGTACCGGCCGCAATCGCCACGGTGACGTTCACATCGCCATCGACCACGGCGTTGTTGACCCCGGTCACCGTGCAGGCCGCACTCGTCTGGCCAGCCGGAATCGTGATCGACGAGCTGCAGCCGCTCGTGTAGCGCGATGAACTCGGCGGCGGCGTCAGGTTGACGGTGAGCGCCGTGGTCGTGCCACCGGTCCGCGTCACGGTGTAGGTCAGCACGCCACCGTTCTCACTGGCCGAAGCCGGCGAGACACTGATAGTTACGTCGACCGCTGCAAGACTCGGCGTGAAGCGGCTGACGAAGGCGTCAGTACCGCCGCCATTGCCCGCCTGCGCGCCGCCGGTGGCGCCGGGGAAGTCAGTCGAATCGGTGAAGCCGGCCACATACACCTCACCGCTCGTTGGATGGATCGCAAGGGCGTAGGCGTAGTCGTAGTCACTGCCGCCGAGGTAGGTAGATTGATGAAGCGTGGTCAGCGCCGCGTTGAAGCGGGCGACGAAGGCGTCACTGCCACCACCATGGCTCGCCTGCGCGCCGCCGGTGGTGCCGGGGAAGTCGGTCGAAGTGGTGAAGCCGGCCACATACACCTCACCGCTCGTTGGATGGATCGCCAGGGCGCGGGCGTAGTCGTTGCCACTGCCGCCCAAGTAGGTGGATTGAAGAATCGGCGCGGTCAGCGCCGCGTTGAAGCGGGCGACGAAGGCGTCACCGCTGCCGCCATGGCCCGGCTGCGCGCCGCCGGCGGTGCCGGGGAAGGGGCTCGAAGCGGTGTAGCCCGCCACATACACCTCACCGCTCGCCGGATGGATCGCAAGGGCGTAGCCGTAGTCGTTGCCACTGCCGCCGAGGTAGGTGGATTGATGACGCACGGTCAACGCCGCGTTGAAGCGGGCGACGAAGGCGTCAGTGCCGCCACCATGGCTCGCCTGCGCGCCGCCGGCGGTGCCGGGGAAGGAAGCGGAACTGGTGTAGCCCGCCACATACACCTCACCGCTCGCCGGATGGATCGCCAGGGCGTAGGCGCGATCGTCGCTACTGCCGCCCAGGTAGGTAGATCGATGAAGCGTGGTCAGCGCCGCGTTGAAGCGGGCGACGAAGGCGTCCCAGCCGCCGCCGCCATAGGTCGCCTGCGCGCCGCCGGTGGTGCCGGGGAAGGCGGTCGACAGCGTGTAGCCCGCCACATACACCTCTCCGCTCACCGGATGGATCGCCAGGGCGACGGCGAAATCGCTGCTACCGCCGCCGAGGTAGGTGGATTGATGCCGCACGGTCAGCGCCGCGTTGAAGCGGGCGACGAAGGCGTCAACGACGCCACCAGAGCTCGCCTGCGCGCCGCCTGCGGTGCCGGGGAAGGCGGTCGAACCGGTGTAGCCGGCCACATACACCTCACCGCTCGTTGGATGGATCGCCAGGGCGTAGGCGGCATCCGAGCCACCGCCACCCGCATAGGTCGACTGCAGCAGCGGGTCGATCACCAGCGGTCGGCTCTTGTCATAGGCGCCCACCCGAAAGCCATAGCGATCACCCTCCAGCACATAGGCCACCGACACCTCCACCCGCTCGCCGCGCGCATCGTGCTGAAACGCCACCGGCGCCGTATAGGCAACCTCGCCATGATCGGTCCGCGCAATCAGCCGCCCGTCCTCGCCCAGCCGCAACCCGCGCGACCCCTCCAGCCGCATCCGTATCACCCCAGGCGATACCCCAGGGGCCACCGTGTAGAGCTTCTCCACATTGGCCTCCGTGGCCTTCAGCGCCACTCTCACCCCAGGATAGACCTCACCGAGCTCAAGCCGCGCATGGCTCGGCAGTTCCTGCACATGCCGACTCGCCTCCCCCACCTGGTAGCTCACCCGCCCAGGCAGCAGCTCATGCGCCTCGACCGCACCCACACGGCCGCCCTCGAACCGCTCGACCAGCACCCACCCCGGGCGCCGCTCACAGCGCTCCGCTGCCGCCGCTTCCTGCCGCAGGCGCCGCCCAGCCGACTCACACCCCGACGCAAGCGGACCGGCAAACTGGTAGACCAGCGCCCCGTCGCGCGTCAGCCATACCGACCCGGCAAAGCTCTGCGCACGATATAGCGCCCGCTCGTCCCACTGCCCACGGTTGGGCACCCACGGCAGCGCCAGCGAGGACAGCCGCGATTGCACCTGCGCAAGACTCGGCGCCGCCTCCGCCGGCAGCAAAGCTGCCGGGACAGCCGCACGCACGACGCCAGCCGCCAGCAGGCCGATTCCGAGCCCAAGACCCAACAGCAGCCGACGTAACGGCCGGCCAGCGACCAGACCTTGCGAGCGCTCTTGACGTTGCGTTGCCATAATCACCTCCACGAGACGATCAAAGGCCGAACGAGAACGCGGCGCGACGTAGCCCTGAAGTCTTCGATCACGCCAACCCAAGCCACCCGCCGCCACACGAGAAGGCGACCAGCGGGGCGGATGCTCGCGCCCGTCCGGACACGATTGACCGACCGCCATTGATCGATCGGTGCGGCACAGGCAGGGCATCAGAATTTTGCAAGCGAACGCGCGCCATCCGCAACCGCTGCGACTGGATCCGCCGCGCGGGGGCCGCGAACCGCGCACTCTGGCGACATCGTCCCCGCACTGGCGGGTGGGGAGGTGGACTGATGCGGCGGCGAAGGGACATTCGCCACGGCGGCGGCAGGGACCCGCCACGGCGGAGCGATGCGGACCGGGAGCCGTCATCGCGCCGGTGGCGCCTCTGTCAGGGCGCAAGGCGCTCGATACGCCAACCGGCATACTGCTTGATGTATACCAGCCGGTCATGCAGGCGAGATCGCCGGCCTTGCCAAAACTCGACCCGATCGGGTAATACGCGGTAGCCGCCCCAGTGCGCCGGACGTGGCGGACCGCCCGGAAGGGCGCCGTAACGGGCGGTCGCTGCCGCCACCTTGAGCATCAGGGCCTCGCGCGAGGCGATTGGCTCGCTCTGCGGCGACGCATGGGCACCGATGCGGGAAGGGAGCGGACGCGTGGCGAAGTAGGCGTCCGACTCTTCGCTTGTGACCATCTCGATGCTGCCTTCGATGCGAACCTGCCGTTCGAGCTCGACCCAGTGAAACGTCAGCGCCACGTAGCGCGTCTCGGCTATCTCACGTCCCTTGCGGCTCGAATAGTTGGTGTAGAAGACAAAGCCGCGCTCGTCGACGCCTTTCAGCAGCACGATGCGGGCCGACGGGCGGCCGCCCGCTCCGGAGGTCGCCAGATTCATGGCGGTAGGTTCCGGCAGTTCGGCGCGGATGGCTTCGTCGAGCCACTTGCGAAACTGCGTGATCGGGTCGGCAGCAAGGTCCCGCTTGCCTAGCTGGGCGAGCTTATAGTCCTTGCGAAGGTCGGCGATCGATGTACTCATGCCTCTATGATAGGCAGCACTCTTTTCAGACCACGTTCAGCCGATGCTGCAGCGCTTTGAAGGCACGGCGAGCTACATCGCCACCCCCGACCTTCTGCTCGCCGTCAACGCCGCGTTGACGCTCGGGCGCCCCCTACTCCTCAAAGGCGAGCCGGGGTGCGGTAAGACGATGCTTGCCGAAGAGGTAGCTGCCGCACTCGAACGGCCGCTTTTCGCCTGGCATGTCAAGAGCACCACGAAAGCTCAGCACGGGCTTTACGAGTACGACGCCGTCTCGCGGTTGCGCGACTCGCAGCTCGGTGATGCACGCGTGCATGACATCCGCAACTACATACGCCGTGGCGTTCTATGGCACGCCTTCACGAGTGAACGACCGGCCGTCGTGCTGATCGACGAAATCGACAAGGCGGACATCGAGTTTCCCAACGATCTTCTGCGCGAGCTCGACCGCATGAGCTTCGACGTCCACGAGACCGGTGAAACGGTCACCGCCAGCCACCGGCCGCTGTTCGTGATCACCAGCAACAACGAGAAAGACCTCCCCGACGCGTTTCTCCGTCGCTGTTTCTTCCACTACATTCGTTTTCCGGACAGGGCAACGATGCGCCGCATCGTGAATCTGCATTACCCGGGCCTCAAGGAGGAACTCGTCACCGCCGCGCTCGAGGCCTTTTTCGATCTGCGCGAGCTGCCCGGGCTAAAGAAAAAGCCCTCGACGAGCGAGCTGATCGATTGGATGAAGCTGCTTCTGGCCGAAGACATCGACCCGGCCTTGCTGCGCGAAAAGGACCAACGCAAGGCGCTGCTTCCGCTCTACGGCGCCGTGCTGAAGAACGAACAGGACACGGAGCTGTTCCAGAAGCTGTTGTTTCTTGCCCGGCGCAGTTGATGTCGTGAAGAGACTGACCCGGCGCCAATCAGGCGGCGCCCGCCCGGTCACTTGCCATCCGCCCTGCGCAGCATCGCGTAGATTTGATCCTTGATGTGCAGCTTTTCCTTCTTCAGCGTCTCGATCGCCTCGTGCGCTGCGGGCTCCTCGCCTGCCTCCATCCGCTTGATGCGATGGTCGAGATCGTTGTGGCGCTCGAACAGTTTGGCAAAGTGGTGATCCTTGCCCTTCAGCTCGTGAATCAGGGTGCGGTACTCGGGAAACATCGGGCCTCCGTTCGTATTGGTTCGCCGATGCTACGCGGTCGATCGCGACATGGCATGGAAGCAGATCAAGATTTTCCTGCGCTCTCGCCGATGCCGGAGCCCTTCGGGCGCGGTGGCCGTCGCGCAAGCGACGCAAGGACGGGCGCGCCGCGTGCTTCGGCCGCACGAGGATGCGGTCGCGTCGGACCGCAAGGCCGCGCTCTCCGGGCCGGTACGGCGTGACGGATACGGCCGTATCGCAGAGCGCGGAGCGGCCGCTCCTGCCGCGCTTGCTGCTGCTCGGCGCGCTTTGGGGGGCTGCCTTCATGTTCATGCGTCTTGCCGCGCCGGAGTTTGGCGCGGTGTCGCTGGCGGGCGCGCGCGTGTGGCTCGCCGCGTTGCTGATGCTTGCCTTCGTGTTTTTGACGCGCCGTTCGGTCGGCTTTCGCGGTCGGGCCCTGCGCTTTTTGCTGATCGGTGGCGTCAATACGGCGTTGCCGTTCCTGCTCTACTGTTTCGCAGCGCTTCATATCCCGGCAGGCTACAGCGCCATTGCCAACGCCACCACTCCCATCTGGAGCGCTCTGATCGCATGGCTCTGGTTCCGCCAGGCGCTAGGCCGCAGCGTGTGGTTCGGCATCGGCATTGCCTTCGCAGGCGTCTATGTTCTCGTTGGACTTCAACCGGTTGCAATCACGCTGTGGAGCGTGCTCGGGATGCTCGGTGCGTTGGCGGGCGCTGCGCTCTATGCCGTCGCCGGCTACCTGATCAATCGCTACCTCGCCGGTGGCGACGGCGTGGCGGCCGCCACTGGCATGGTGTGGGGCGCGGCAATTTGGCTGTTGCTTCCGACCATCCTGGCGGCACCGCCGACTCCGCCCTCCTCCACGGCCTGGGCTGCGGTACTGGCGCTCGCGGTGTTCTGCACGGCGATCGGTTACATCCTTTTCTTCGCTCTCATCCGCGATCACGGGCCGCAACGCGCCACGACCGTTGCGTTCCTGTTTCCTGCGTTTGCTGCGCTATGGGGCTGGCTCGTCCTGGCTGAACCGATCAGCGCGAACATGCTTGTGGGCATGGGTATGGTGTTGATCGGCACGTCGCTCGTATCGGGCCTGCATCGAACCGCCGCCGGCTCGTTTCAGCCGTGGTGGGAACGCTGGCTGTTGCCGGCCACCTTCGCCATCCTTCCGCTGACCCTGCGGCAATGGATTCTGAAGAGGGTTGCCGCAAACGAAGCGTACTTCCACGCAGAGACTGCGTCGGCGCTCGCATCGATCCGACCCGTACTGCCGGAGGCCGATCTCACGCAGGCCGCGCGCGAACACCGGCTGACGCGGTTCATCGACGCTGCCGATCCTTTCCTCTCCGCGTTGCGGGAAAAGCGGTGCCTGACCACGCTGGTCCGGATCGAGGGTCGCATCGAGGGGCAACACGCCCGGCTACTGGTCGGAGCACACTTTGGTGGCGCCTGGTGGATCTTGCCCTGGCTACGGCGCGCGCTGGGGGGCGCACGCTTTGTTGCGGTCGGCGTACCGCCGACGTCGCCCGACAGCGGCTGGCTTGCGCGTCGCTGGAACGAGCTCAGGCAGTGGCGCTGGCGTGAGCTGAATCGGATCGGCGGTCTTCCGGTCATTCCGATGCGCGGGGCCGTCGCGGCCGCCTGCTCTGAGTGGCGCCGAAATGGTTGTGTCGTTGCGTTGCTCGATCTTCCGACCCGGGTAGTCGGTAAGACCGCGCCGGTTAGATTTTTCGGTAGGGATGCATGGCTGCCTAGACGACTTCTCGATGCGGCCGTCGAGCAAGGTGCAGAGATCAGCTATTTGTCGGGCTACTTCGACACCGCCGCGCATCAGCACGTCATCACGATCTCGCCGCTAATGGCGCAAGGCGACGCCGACGCAGCGTTCGCTGAATACGCATCACGGCTCGAGGCGGACATTCGCCGCAACCCCGGCCGCTGGCACAGCTGGGGGGAATTCGAGCTTCTTTTCGAGCCGGCGCGCGACACCGAACCCGCGCCGAAAGGCTGATCCTCGACCCCTGGCGAGGGCTTAGAGCGGCGGGCGCGACGGCCGGCCGTCGCGATGCGATGTTGCCAGGCGGTCGAAAGAGGTTGCGAGGATGGGGGGCGGGCTGTTTAGAGACTGCTGCGTTGGGACGTGTGCTGGGTTGCGCGGTACGAACCGTTCACGCAGCTGGCAGTATCAGCCGAAAGGTCGATCCATGGCCGAGGGAACTCTCGATCTCCATGCGTCCACGGTGCCGCTGAACGACATGTTTGACGATGGCCAGACCGAGCCCGGTGCCGCCGGTTTCTCGCGAGCGCGAGCGATCGACACGGTAGAAGCGTTCGGTGATGCGGGGAATGTGTTCCTGCGCGATTCCGATGCCGCTGTCGCGCACCTCGATGATGACTTCACCCTGCGGCGCCTCGGCGAGACGGACGGCGACGAAGATGTCTCCGTCGCGAGGTGTATAGCGCACAGCATTGGTCAGGAGATTGCCAATGGCTGAGCGAAGCTCCGATGCGCTCCCACGGACACGAACGGAGACGATGTCGGCTGCGAAGCGATGTGCTCCGGCAGACAGCGCCTCGGCATCGATCAGCGCTTCTCGCACGAGCTGCGCGAGGTCGATGGCGGTCGATTCGATCGGCAGTTGATCGTTCTCCAGCCGGGCGAGTGTCAGAAGATCTTCGACCAGCCGTCGCATGTTTCCGGTCTGGGTGGCAATCGTTTTCAGATAGCGTGCTCGCTCGGCCTCCGCAAGCGGAAGATCGGTCAGCGTCTCGACCAGACCGCTGACGACCGTGAGCGGCGTGCGCAGTTCGTGCGACACATTGGCGACGAAATCACGGCGCATGCGATCCAGCCGCTCGCGTTCGGTCACATCGCGGGTCAAGAGCAGCCTTTCGCCTAGCTCAGCCGCCTGGACATGAAAGGAAATCACGCATCCATGCTGGGTCACGACCGGTTCTGGCAAAGTCGGATCGGCGAGATAGGCGAGCACCTCCGGCGAACGTATGAGCTGTCCGATCGGACGGCCGATGTCCCGAAAGGCATCGAGCCGATGAATCTCCAGGGCAGCGCGGTTGCACCAGATGATGCGGTTGTCGCGGTCGAGCAAGAACAGGCCATCCGGTATCGCGTTCGTGATCTGCCTGCGTTGGGCGATTTCCAGGTCGCGCGCCTTGATGCCCTCATCCCCGGCCTTCAGCCGCTCGCGCAGGCGCGCGAGGTTGTCGGCGAAGGGCCGCCCGGCGGCAGCGGGATCCCGCAGCAGACTGACGACGTTGGCGCGGTCGTGGCGCCAAAGTGCGATCAAAACGAGCGCAACGGCAGCAAAACCGATGGCCGCGAACCAGGGCGAAATCCAGGTGCCGGTAGCAATCAGTGCGAGCGCGCCTAGGAGGGAAAACAACGCCAGTCGGGCCATGGCATCAATGTAGCCGACCATGACGACGGCGGTGGTGAGCTGTGCGCTCGGCTCGACCGATCAGGGAAAGGCTGAATAATTTGCTGCGCGGGCGAATCGCTGCGTTGCGCAGTGCCTGCTCGCTCGCCTATCTGTTACAGGTCTTCGTTCGCTGCGCTCCGTGCGCCTTGCATCTGGCCATCCTCGCTACGTTTTTCAACAGCCTGCTAGCGCTTGCGCAGGCGGTAGCCGCCGCCGCGCACCGTTTCGATCATCGTGTCGAGCCCGGCCGGTTCGAGTGCCACGCGCAGTCGGCGCACGTGCACATCCACCGTTCGCTCCTCGATGAAGACGTGGTCACCCCAAACGCCATCGAGCAGCGCCTGCCGTGTCAGAACGCGATCCGGACGGGCCAGCAGGAAGCGCAACAGCCGGAATTCCGTCGGGCCGACCCTAAGTTCCTGACCATTTCCGATGACGCGGTGCGCGGTCGGATCGAGCGAGAGCGGGCCCACCGAAAGTACCTGATCCGAGGTCTCCGGTGCCGTGCGGCGGAGCAGCGCCTTGATGCGTGCGATCAGCTCCTTCGTGGAGAAGGGCTTGGTCAGGTAGTCGTCGACACCGGTTTCGAAACCACGTACCTTGTCGTCTTCTTCCGCCCGCGCGGTGAGCATCAGGATAGGCACGTCACGCGTGCGTTCATCACGCCGCAATTCGCGGGCAAAGTCGATTCCCGGCTTGTCCGGCAGCATCCAGTCGAGGACGATCAGGTCGGGCAGCTTTTCATCCACCACATCACGGGCGTCGAGGACAGCGTGCGCCACCTGGGGACTCATGCCGGCGTGGGTACAGTGAAGCGAGACCAATTCGGCGATGGCGGGCTCGTCTTCAACGATCAGGATGGAAGCAGGCATGCTGCCGTTTTATGACGTGACTGTTACATCAAGATGAATGGCTTTGCCTATCATCGCAGGCTTTCGTCATACCGTGCTGCCATGGAACGACGTCCGCTGTTTCACGCCGGTCTCGAGGTTTCCGTCATCGGGCTGGGCACCATGACCTGGGGCGAGCAGAACACCGAGGCGGAAGCACATGCCCAGCTTGACTGGGCGGTGTCGCATGGTATCCAGTTCGTCGACACGGCGGAGATGTATCCGGTTCCGCCACGCGCGGAGACCGGCATGCGAACCGAGACGATTCTCGGCAACTGGCTCGCGCGTGCCGGCAATCGGCAGAAGGTGGTGCTGGCGACCAAGGTGGCGGGTCCGGGCCGGTATGGCTGGATCCGCGGCGGGCAAACGCGCCTGACGCGTACCAACATCATCGCCGCCTGTGAGGCCTCTCTTCGCCGTCTGCGTACGGACGTAATCGATCTCTATCAGCTCCATTGGCCAGACCGTAACGTGGCCGCCTTTGGCAGCTGGCAATTCAGTTCAAGCGCGGAGCGCGAGCATACGCCGATCGACGTCCAGATCGAAGCGTTGGAGACACTGCGTCGCTCAGGAAAGATTCGCGGCTACGGACTCTCGAATGAATCGGCCTGGGGCGTGACGATGTTTTGCCGGCAGGCAGAACGCCTCGGTGCGGCCAAACCGGCATCGGTGCAGAACCCCTACAGCCTTCTCAACCGAAGTTTCGAGGGCGATCTTGCCGAGGTCAGTTACCGGGAACAGGTTCCGCTTTTGGCCTACAGCCCTCTCGCCATGGGCGTACTGACCGGCAAGTATTCCCGCGGACAGATGCCCGCGGGATCCCGCCTTGCCCGCTTCCCGGATTTCGGTGGTCGTTACCGGCGACCCCTGGCGCTTCTTGCTGCAGACGAGTATGCGGAGCTTGCACGCAGGCATGGCCTGTCGCCAACGGCGCTTGCATTGGCATTCGTCTTCCAGCGCTGGTTCGTAGCCTGCGCCATCGTCGGCGCGACGCGCATCGACCAGCTCGAAGAGCACTGGAAGGCGCTACAGAAGCCGCTCTCACCCGAGCTGCTCGCCGACATCGAGGCAATCAGCATGCGCTATCTCCACCCTGCCGCGTAGGCGGATCACCGATCCGCGCTCGCTGCGCCCCGTGCGCCTTGCGCTTCGTTCCACTCGCTGCTTTCTCCAGCGTTTCCCTAGCCACCAGTGAGCGTTGCCTTGACGCGAGCCGATAGAGCAGTCATGTCAGCTCGACCGGCGAGCTTCGCCTTGACCGCGGTCATGACTTTGCCGATTGCAGCTGGCCCGGTCATGCCAACCGCGGCCGCGTCGGCGATGGCTTGCGCAACCACGCTCGCGATTTCTGATTCGTCGGCTTGAGGGGGCAGGTACGTCGCAAGCACCTCGATTTCTGCCTGTTCTCGCGCCACGAGTTCTCTTCGTTGGGCCGCTGCGAATTGTGTGATCGACTCCTTGCGCTGTTTGATCAGCTTCTCGATGACCGCGATGATGTCGGCGTCTGAAAGTTCGATCCTTTCGTCCACTTCGCGCTGCTTGATGGCTGCCAGCAGCAATCGAATCGTGCCAAGGCGAGTGGCATCACCACTCTTCATGGCAGTTTTCATGTCCTCGGTGATCGTCTGACGAAGCGGTGCGGTTGGCACGTCGGCGGTCCTCAAAGTGAAACGGCCCCCGCAGGAGCCGTTTGCGTCATTCGATTACCCCTTGGGCAGAACGATGCCGCCAAAGGATATTTCTTAGGAAACGGTGAAAAAAGCAGCGAGCGGGATGAAGCGCAAGGCGCGCGGAGCGCAGCGACCGAGACATATCAAGCAGATAGGCGAG
>OGCL01002711.1_pt1 | contig 11759 bp, 9 predicted proteins | sample 1570041 | NCBI WGS metagenome assembly OGCL01 (sample SAMN06266162, study PRJEB24511) | hot springs metagenome | isolation source: Hot spring water | place: South Africa: Limpopo | collected 2015-06-22 | reverse complement strand
AGGGGAGCCATTGATAACAGCATTCTGCTCTGCATGGACAGCCTCGCACAGCTCGTATCTTTCTCCCGCAGGCACATTGAGTTCTTTTCTCCTGCAGCTTTCTCTGTCAACGCAGTTCACAGAGCCTCTTGGAGCGCCGTTGTATCCAGTGCTGACAATAACATTATCTTTTACGATGACAGCGCCGTATCTTCTTCTCAAACAGGTTGAACGGGAGGAGACTATCTTTGCAATTTCCAAAAAATATTCATCCCATGAAGGACGGGTAAATTTGTTGCCTCCGTTATTGTTCATACTTCTCCTTTTCCCAAAACTGTTTTTATCTATCAGCATTTTGTAAATCCGCAGTTATGGCAGACTGCGCAGCCGCCCTCGTGCTCAACAGCGCCCCCGCACTCGGGGCATGCACCTATGAGCATAACCTCATTGTATTTAGACTTGCCGTTTCCATTGTCGCCTTTTGCAGCATGTGCGTATTTCTCTATTGCCTTTGCAATTGCATCAGAGCATGAGAGTATCTTGCCGCCTTCTGTCCATGAGGGCTGGTGGCACGATATGCCTTTTAGCTGATTAATTATCTCATCGGGCTCTATATTTGACCTTAACGAGAGAGATATAAGCCTTCCTATTGCCTCTGCCTGGCTCGATGCACATCCTCCAGCTTTTCCGATGTTTGTGAACACCTCAAAAAGCCTGCCATTTTCATCCTCATTTATCGTAACATAGAGATTGCCACAGCCTGTTTTCATAAGCCTTGTTGCTCCCTTAATAACAGCAGGCCGTTTTTTAGGGGATATTCTTTGATTTTCATTAACTACTGACTCCTGTCCACTGACTCCTGACTTTGTTGAAAGCACCTGCTCTTCTCTTGAGCCATCTCTATATACAGTGACTCCCTTGCAGCCGAGTTTATACGCAAGCATATATACATCCTCAACATCCTTTGTTGTTGCTGAATGTGAGAAGTTAACGGTCTTTGATACTGCATTGTCAGTATATTTCTGAAATGCTGCCTGCATCCTTATATGATCAGCAGGCGAAATATCATGGGCAGTTACAAAAATTCGCTTAATCTCTTCAGGAAATTCTGAAAATTGTGAGATTGAGCCTGTCTCTGCAATCTTCTCCATCAGTTCACGGCTCCACAGTCCGAGCCTCTTTGCTATGTTTTCAAAGTGAGGATTGACCTCAATTAGTTTTGTCCCTTCCATAACATTTCTTACAAAAGATACTGCAAAAAGAGGCTCTATTCCTGATGAACAGCCAGCAATAATAGAGAGACTGCCTGTCGGCGCTATTGTGGTGATTGTCGCATTCCTCAAGGGCGTCTTGCCTTTATATAAGCTGTATTCGTAGTTTGGAAATACTCCTCTTTCTTCTGCAAGTGCACTGGATGCGCTTCTTCCTTCATTCTGTATGAATTCCATTATCTCTTCAGCAAGCTCTATTGCTGCTTCTGAATTGTAAGGTATGCCTAATTGGATAAGCATATCAGCCCATCCCATGATGCCAAGACCTATTTTCCTATTTGCCTTTGTCATGTCTTCTATCATTTTTAATGGATATTTGTTTACATCTATTACATTGTCAAGGAAATGCACGGCTTTCCAGACTGTATCTTTGAGCTTTTCCCATTCAACCTCATACTGAAGTGACGAGTTTTCCTCTTCTGACACTTGACACTTGATACTTGACACTTTTCTTACCATTTTCGCTAAATTTATAGAGCCTAAATTGCATGATTCGTAAGGCATAAGGGGCTGCTCGCCGCATGGATTTGTTGACTCTATCTCTCCAAGTGCAGGGGTTGGATTTGATGCATTTATCCTGTCAAGAAATACTATGCCTGGCTCGCCGTTCTTCCATGCCTGTTTTACAATTTTATTAAATACTTCACGAGCCTTTAGCTTATTGACAACCTTTTTTGTCCGCGGATTAATAAGATCGTATTCGCTGTCCTCTTCCACAGCCTTCATAAATGCTTCTGTTATCCCAACAGAAATATTGAAATTATTGAGTCTATGGTTGCTGTCTTTGCATGTTACAAAATCAAGTATATCAGGGTGGTCTATCCTTAAGAGCCCCATATTAGCACCCCTTCTTGTGCCTCCCTGCTTTACTGCCTCTGTTGCTGTGTCAAAAACAGTCATAAAGGATATCGGGCCTGAAGATATCCCCTTTGTGGAGCCTACTACATCGCCCTTTGGTCTCAGATTCGAAAAGCTGAATCCTGTTCCTCCGCCTGATTTATGGATTATTGCAGCATATTTGACTGCGTCAAATATGGATTCCATAGAGTCATTAACCGGAAGAACAAAGCATGCAGAAAGCTGACCGAGCCTTCTTCCGGCATTCATTAATGTAGGGCTGTTTGGCAGAAAACAGAGGGAAGTTATAAGCTCATAAAACTCATCCTCAATACGGCTTACCTCGGCAGGGGTCTTGCCGTAGCGGGCATCTACAGAGGAAATGTGCCTTGAGACCCTCCTGAAAAGGTCTTCAGGCGTCTCTATAGTCTTTCCCTCCTCATTCTTTTTTAGATACCTTTTTTGAAGAACTGTTAATGCATTTGGCAAAAGACTAAGGGTTTGCTGCGCTTTCATAAAAATCCTCCAAATTTCTTTATTTAGTATTACAATAGGAATTAAACCACAATATATTGTGTTTGTCAAGGGGAAAAGCGAATATTTTGCAATTATATGATTTATAAAAGTTTTTCCTGTGAATAGCATGTTGATTCAGTGTTAAAAATTAAAGTGTCAAATGCTTTGATCCTCTGACGCTCTGACACTTTTTTGACACTTTGATACTTCGACGCTTCACTCGTTACTGGCTTTTTGCTGTATACTATTTCAATGAAATTTATCATAGAACATTTTGATGAAATATCACGGACAGGCATAATAAATATACCAAGAGGCATAATTCATACGCCTGCATTCATGCCTGTTGGAACTCAGGGAACAGTGAAGACAATGTCCCCGGATGAATTAAAAGAAATAGGCGCTGAGATAATCCTCAGCAATACATATCATCTTTATCTACGACCCGGGCATGATGTGATATACCAACTCGGCGGACTCCATAGGTTTATGAATTGGGATGAACCAATACTTACTGACAGCGGAGGCTTTCAGGTTTACAGCCTTTCATCCCTAAGGAAAATAACCGAGGACGGCGTAGAATTCAGATCTCACATTGACGGCTCCCTTCATTTTTTAAGTCCAGAAAAGGCAATGGAAATACAGTCAATGCTCGGCTCTGATATTGCAATGGCATTTGATGAATGCACGCCGTATCCTGCTGAATATGATTATGCGGTAAAATCGCTCGAGCTAACGACAAAATGGGCGAGACGGTGCAAAGAATATTGCGAATCGGTGAAGCGGGGAATCGGTGAAACAGAGATAAAGAAATACAAAGATTCGGGAAGTTCACCCATTCGCCCATTCACCCATTCACCCATTCAGTCGCTATTCGGCATTATCCAAGGCGGGATGTATAAGGATTTGCGAAAGAGGAGCCTTGAAGAGCTTACAGAGATAGGATTTGACGGATATGCTGCAGGGGGATTGAGCGTTGGTGAGCCAAAAGAGGAAATGTATGAGATTATCGAATTTATTGCACCTTTGATGCCTGCTGAAAAACCAAGGTATTTGATGGGTGTCGGAGACCTTGTGGATGTTTTGGTCGCTGTTGAAAACGGCTTCGATATGTTTGACTGCGTAATGCCGACAAGAAATGCAAGAAACGGCACTCTTTTTACAAGCAAAGGGAAAATAAGCATTAAAAGGTCAGAATTTAAAGCGGACCCAAGTCCATTAGACCCTGCTTGCAATTGTTATACATGCAGGAACTATTCAAGGGCGTATCTGAGACATCTTTTTTTATCACGAGAAATACTTTCTATGAGGCTTAATACTATTCATAACCTTTATTTTTATTTAGATTTTTTCAGAAAGATGAGGGAAGCTATAAATAACAAAACATTCAAGCAATTCAAGGAATACTGGGAGGGAATACTACAAGTTGGAGTGATGGAGTGATGTTTTTCACAATACTTTAACCCTCTAATGCTCCATTTAAGACTTTATGGATAGAGCATCAGAAATAAGAAAGGTTTTGCTTATTACATTGCTGCTAAATATACTCGTTTCAGCAGCAAAGGTTATTTATGGCTATATTACACAGTCTGTTGCAATAATATCTGATGGATTCCACTCTCTTCTTGACGGGGTTTCCAATATTGTAGGGCTTGTAGGAATATACCTTTCATCCCATCCTCCTGATGAAAAGCATCCTTACGGTCATAGAAAATATGAGACAGTTTTTACCATATTTATCGGCATTTTAATGTTTGTCGCTTGCTTTGAGGTGTTCAAAAAAGTCTATGAGTCATTTGCATACAAACGAGAAACAGCAGTGACAGCAGCGAGCTTCTGGGTAATGTTAATCACTATGTGTGTAAATATTTTTGTTTCTACATATGAGAAGAGAAAAGGAGAAGAACTAAAGAGCGACTTTCTTATTGCGGACTCAAGGCACACAAAGAACGATATATATGTATCTTTAGGTGTCATAGCAAGCCTCATCTTTATAAAATTAGGGCTGCAAATAGCAGATCCAATTGCAGGACTAATTGTGGGGATATTCATTGCAAAAGCAGCAATAGATATAATTAAAGAATCCACAGAAACCCTTGTGGACAGAACTCAAATAGACATATCACTTATTAAACAGATTGCCTGCTGTGTTGAAGGAGTAGTAGAGTGCCATGATATAAGAACAAGAGGGACAAAAGGCAATATATTTGTTGACCTTCATATTGTTGTAAATTCTTCCATATCGATTGAGGATGCACATAAAATAGCCCATGATGTTGAGGAAAAGATTAGAAATATTCTTCCAGATATAGTTGATATAATTGTTCATGCAGAGCCGTTATAGGGGCATTATTGTCAACAAATAGAATTGTCTGGTTATAGAGCACATAAACTGTCCTGTCTGCAGTCATTTGATATTAAGCGGCTTTTTTGTTTTTGTTGACAACAGAGGGTTGACTAAATATATTGTTAAAGGGTTTAATAGAAAGTTATGAAGATTCACAAAAGAGAGGATCTGAGCAGGTTAGCTTATTGTTTGGCAAGTGTTTTTTGCCTTTTGTTTTTTTTAAACGGATGCGCTAAAACCCAGATTCAGCAAAAAGCGGCATTTGACCCTGAAAAATACATTTCCGATGCTGACAAGCTCATTGATGATAAGAACTACGATGAGGCAAGGAAAATTCTGATAGAGGTAAAAAATAGAGATATTACAAAGAGATATGCTCCACTTGCCCATCTAAAAATAGCTGACTCTTATATAAAAGAGGGAGATCTGGATATTGGCATAGAGGAATACTCAAGATTCCTTGAGCTTTATCCAGACAATCAATATGCATTCTATGCCCAATATCAGATTGCAATGGCATATTTTTCGCAAATTGAATCTCCAGATAGAGGCGCTGGGGCTGCACAAAGGGCACTTCAGGAATTTTTAAAATTTAAAAGATTGTATCCAAGAAACCCATATAGGGAAGCAGTTGAACTAAGGATAGAAAGGGCTCGAAATGTTATTGCTGACGGAGAGTTTCTTGTTGGAGAATTTTATTATAAAAAGGGTTCTTACAATGCAGCATTGGTCAGATTAGAAGGACTCCTTAGAGAATTCCCGGACTATAAAAGGACAGATGAGGTTTTAATTCTTGTCGGCAGGTCTTATAAGGCGCTAAAGATGCAAGACAAGGCTAAAGATGCCTTCAGGATATTAATAGAGAAGTATCCCACAAGCAGGTTTGTTTCAGAGGCAAAGAAAGAGTTAAATTGAAAGCACAGGCATATTATCCTGCCTTTATAAATCTAAGCAGAAAAAATTGTGTTGTTGTCGGCGGCGGAAAGGTTGCCGAAAGAAAGGTATCGAGCCTTTTAAGGTCAGGTGCAAATGTCGTGGTGATAAGCCCTGAAATAACAGCTAATTTAAGAAAATATAAAGAGAAGGGCAAAATCAAGCATGTAGAGAGGAATTATAAAAAAGGCGATCTCAAGAATGCATTTTTTGTTATAGCTGCAACATCTGATGAAAAAACAAACAATCAGGTGTCAAGAGATGCGCCCTTTCTTGTCAATGTGGTTGATAGGCCTGAAATGGCAAATTTCATTGTCCCTTCTATTGTGAACAGGGGTCCAATGACAATAGCGATATCGACTTCAGGCGCGAGCCCCGCGATTTCAAAGACAGTAAGAAAAGAATTAGAAATTCTTTATAATAAAGATTTTGGAGATTTTCTTTGCTTTTTAATGCAGATGCGAAAGAAATTAATCGGAGAGGTCAAAGACAGCAAAAAAAGGGAGAGACTGCTAAAAGAATTTGGTTCAAAAGAGATTTTTAGCATTTTGAGAAACAAGGGCTTTGAAGCAGCAAAAAATAAGGTTTTGGAGATGATAAAGCAAATATGCTGAATGTGGGTGTAATAGGCGTAGGTTATCTTGGGCAGCATCATGCAAGGATATTTTCTTCTATTGATGGAGTGAGGCTTTTTGCAGTCGTTGACTCTGATAAAGATCGTGCAGAAGAGATCGCAGATAGATATAAATGTAAGGCATTCACTAATTATACGGATATGCTCGAAAATGTTGATGCTGTGAGCATAGCCGCGCCTACAAGCGCTCATTATGAGATAGCGATAAAGTGCATAAAGGCTGGCAAGCATTTGCTAATAGAAAAGCCTATTACAGCAACTATTGAAGAGGCTGATGAATTGCTAAAGGAATCTGAAAATAAAGGGGTAATTCTGCAGGTGGGACACCTCGAAAGGTTTAATCCTGTTGTTTCGGCAATGTATAAGCTAATAAAGACCCCTTTCTTTTTTGAGGCAGAGAGGCTTTCTCCATTTCTGGGCAGGGGAACAGATGTAGATATAACACTGGATCTAATGATTCACGATATTGATATTGTTATGTCGATAATTAATACAAATTCAGTCAGCCACATAAGGGCTTCTGGTTTTAAGCTCCTCACAGAAAATATTGATTATGCAAAGGCATGGATGGAGTTTGACAACGGCTCCTGCGGTCTTTTTACTGCAAGCAGGGTTTCTTCTGATAAATCAAGGAAACTGACGATCTTCCAGAATGACTCTTATATTATTGTGGATTATCAGAATCTTGAGATAAAGAAATTCTACGGAGATGGAGGAAGTATTGCTCACGAATCTATTAAAGTTGAGCCAAAAGAGCCTCTGAAAGAAGAGCTCAAGGACTTTGTTAGATGCATAAATAATAAAACAATGCCTTTGGTTTGCGGGTTAAAAGCACGCAATGCACTAAAATTGGCATTAGAGGTTGGAGAAAAGATAAGACAAGGATGGTAATTTTATGAAACCAATGATTGATCTAAAAAAACAGTATTTGGAAATAAAAGATGAAGTGTTTTTGATGTTAAACGAGGTGCTTGAGAGTTCCCATTACATACTTGGGAAAACAGTTACAGAACTCGAAACTCTAATTAGAAACTATCATGGTGTTCAGGATGCAGTAGGTGTTGCATCAGGGACAGATGCGCTTCATTTATCTTTAAGGGCTCTCGGTATAGGAGAAGGAGACGAGGTAATAACAACCCCTTTTACATTTTTCGCCACTGCAGAGGCAATTTTATATGTTGGGGCAAAGCCTGTATTTATTGACATAGAACCTGAGACATACAATATAAACGCATCACTTATTGAACAAAAGATAACGGAAAAGACAAAGGCCTTACTCCCCGTGCATATATTCGGTCATCCGGCTGACATGAATGTCATAATGAATATCGCAAAAAAATACAATCTAAAGGTTATAGAGGACTGTGCTCAATCTTTTGGAGCATCGATAAATGGAAAAAAGACGGGCAGCTTTGGAGATGCAGGATGTTTCAGTTTCTATCCGAGCAAGAATTTAGGGGCATACGGAGACGGCGGCATGATTACGCTGGATAATCTGCAGACTGCCGATGAAATAAGGAAATTGAGAAATCATGGCTCAAAAGGCGGCTACAGGCATGAATGCATTGGATACAACAGCAGGCTTGATGAGATTCAGGCAGGAATCCTTATAGTCAAGTTTAAGAGGATTGACGAATACAACAAAAAAAGGCGCGAGAAGGCTTCTCTTTACTCCAGTCTGCTTTCAGATGCTGTTATATGTCCTGTAGAGAAAAGGGACTGCTACCATGTTTATCATCAATATACGATAAAAAGCGCCCATAGGGATGAGATTCAGCAGAGACTAAAAGAAAATAACATATCTTCAGTTGTCTATTATCCAATCCCTTTACACCTTCAAGAGGCATTGAGGTTTCTTGGCCATAAACAAGGGGATTTCCCAATTGCAGAGCAGGCTTCAAGAGAGGTGCTCTCTCTGCCGATTTATCCTGAACTCGATGAAAAAGACATAGAGATTACAGCAAAGATTATAAAGAGCTGATGCTTAAAAGGGTAATGATAATATCGGGCGAGAGTTCAGGCGAACTCTACGGCTCTCTGCTTGCAAAGACCCTTATAAAACGAAATCCTTTAATAGAGATTAGAGGCGTAGGCGGAGAAAAGATGGAATCTGCCGGCGTAAAACTTATCTCAAAGATAACAAGCGCATTCGGCTTAACAGAGGCTATAAAGATCTATAGAGAAATCAAAAAAACATTCAAGAATGTCATATCTGAGCTTACATCATTCACTCCACAAGTTATTGTCTTAATAGACTACCCTGATTTCAATATGAGGGTTGCAAAAGAGGCTAAGAAATTAGGGATAAAGGTGCTTTATTATGTGAGTCCACAGATATGGGCATGGAGAAAAGGAAGGGTAAATAAACTCGGCAAATTAGTTGATAATATGGCTGTAATATTGCCGTTTGAAGAGGAAATATATAGACATTCTAATATACCTTGCGAATTTGTTGGACATCCTGTTGTGGATGAGATAAGGGAAGTGATTCATGATTTGGGGTTTGGGATTTGGGATTTGGGATTTTCAGAATCAGCAACCATGAATATTAAATCAAAAATCAGAAAAGAACTCGGACTTATGCCTGACAGGCCTGTTATAACGCTCATGCCCGGCAGCAGAAGACATGAGGTAGAAAAACTAATGCCTGTGATGTCTGATTTTATGAATGAGATGCGCAGGTTTTATCCTGACTACCAGTTTATAATGCCTGTGGCGCCGAATTTAAATAGTGAAACTTTATCAATAATAAATAGTGAATTTAAGACCCATCACTCATTACGCCTCACACATCACGCAATTAAGGCGCTTTTGGCATCAGATTTAGCGGTCATTGCCTCTGGAACATCTACATTGCAGGCAGCATTGTTAGATGTCCCTATGGTAGTTGTTTACAAACTTTCTCCACTGACTTACTTCATCGGGAAGTTAATAGTAAAGATTAAGCATATATCCCTTGTGAATGTGATCCTCGATAATTCATTAGTGAATGACAAGGGCTTAAGGGTCAAAGAGCTTTTACAAAAGGATGTAAATAAAGAAAATATCATTGAAGAAATCAAAAGGCTTATTAGTGACAAGGAATATAGAAGCAACATTTTGTCTCAGTTTCAGAAAGCAAGAGAGTTTTTTACAAATAAAAATGCATCTCTGCGTGCAGCAGAAATAGTAGAAGAGATAGTTTAACCCTGTGAGACAGTGACGAGTGACGAGTTTTTCTCTTCTGACATTTGACACTTTTTTACCATTTTTGCGAGGTTTAGGGAGTATGTATCTTCTTTACAGCATAATTTATATATTAGCGCTTCTTTTCTTACTGCCGTTTGAATATATAAAGCGTCCTAAAGGATTGCGCAGCAGATGGCTTAGGGAGAGATTCGGTTTTTATAAATTCCCCCATCCCTCTTTTAGTAAAGAGGAGCAACGGGAGATTTTATGGATACATGCTGTTTCTGTTGGTGAGGCAATAGCCGCTGTCTCTTTAATCAAGAAAATAAAAGAAAAACATCCTGATGCAGAGGTTATAGTTTCGACTGTTACTGATACAGGTCAGAAAGTTGCAAAAGAAAGAATCGGCGATGCTGCAAGAATTGTTTATGTCCCTTTTGATCTTCCATTTGCTGCAAACAACGCATTAAAAAATATTAAACCGTCTCTTTTTATTATCATGGAAACAGAATTATGGCCAAATATAATCAGGATTTTGAGCAAAAGAGGCATTCCTGTTTTATTGATGAATGGAAGGATATCAGAAAGGTCATTTGGCGGATATAAGAAACTAAGTTTTTTTATAAAGAATGTCCTGAAGAATGTGAGCATCTTCTGCATGCAGAATGAATTATATGCAGAAAGGATTAAGGAATTAGGTGCAGAACCATCTAAAATTAAGACAATAGGCAGTTTTAAGTTCGATACCAAGCTGTTTCCTCATATCCCGGAATGGACAAGAATAATAAATATCACAGAACAAAGGACAAAGAGCAAAGAATTTGTGATAATTGCGGGCAGCACTCACAGAACAGAAGAGGATTTGATAATCGATGCATACATCGAACTGAAATCTGATTTTCATCAACTCAATCTCATTATTGCTCCAAGGCATCCAGAGAGATTTAGAGAAGTGGAAGAGCTGATTAAAAAAAGAGGAATAGAATATAAAAAAAGATCAGATATCACAGGTAATGGACCACAGCTCACGGGAACCATTATTCTCCTCGATGTTATTGGAGAGCTTGCATCTGTTTATGGTGCATGCGATGTTGCAATCATAGGAGGGAGTTTTATTAAACATGGTGGACAAAACCCACTTGAGCCCGCCTATTGGGGGAAGGCAATTGTCTGCGGGCCGCATATGGAGAATTTCCCGTTTATAAATGATTTTTACAGACATGAAGGAGCAATCAGAGTAGATGCAGAAAATTTGCATCAAAAACTGAAGGAGCTTTTAAATTCGCCTGAAAAAATGTTATCTATGGGTAAAATAGCAAAAGAGCTATACGACAAAAATTCAGGCTCAACAGATAGAGCAATGGCGATAATAGAGAAATACTTATGAAACCATTAGAACTCCTCTATTACATTGGCTATTCTCTCGACAAGCGCTACAAGCTGAAAAGGCAGAAACGCCTTCCTTATCCTGTCATCAGCATCGGCAACATAACAGTTGGCGGCACTGGGAAAACTCCTGCAACAATTGCTATTGCAGAGGAGGCAAAAAGGAGGGGCTTTAGTCCCATAATACTCACGAGGGGATATAAGGGAAAGGCAAAAGGGCCATGCTTCGTAAAGGCAGTAACGAGTAGCAATTTGCGAGCAACAAATGAAAAAGATTCCACAAATTCGTCACTCGTCACTCGTCACTTGTCATTGCTTTACGGCGATGAGCCTGTATTAATGGCAGAAAAGCTAAAGGATGTGCCTATTGTAAAATGTTCTGATAGATATGAAGGAGGAATGTTTGCACTTCAGCACTTATCTACCAATTCACCCATTCTTTTCATCCTTGATGACGGGTTCCAGCACAGGAGGCTTTACAGGGATATGGATATTGTTTTAATAGACGGCTTGAATCCCTTCGGAAACAGGAGAATGCTTCCAATAGGCCCGATGAGAGAGCCGTTAAAGGAATTAAAAAGGGCTGACATATTTGTCGCGACAAAAGCAAAAAACAAGGCATTGTCAGAGGAGCTTAGAGATATTAATCCCGAAGCACCTGTTTATTTTTCCGAGTACAGGATACATA
>OGCL01002710.1_pt1 | contig 11777 bp, 8 predicted proteins | sample 1570041 | NCBI WGS metagenome assembly OGCL01 (sample SAMN06266162, study PRJEB24511) | hot springs metagenome | isolation source: Hot spring water | place: South Africa: Limpopo | collected 2015-06-22 | reverse complement strand
TAGCCGGGCAGCGGCCAGCCGCGGGTCAGCAGCAGTTCGGGATCGGGCTGCGGCGCGTCGTCGTGGGCCTGCCGCGGGCGCACCAGTTGTACGCGATGGCCTCTGCTGCGCAGGCCATCGACCAGGCGACCGAGGGTATTGGCCACGCCATTGATTTCCGGCGGGAAGGTTTCGCTGATCAGGGCGATATGCAGAGTGGGAGCGTCCATGTATGCAGTCTCTGCCGCGGTGATGTAGTGAAGGTGACGCTTTTGTTGCGTTTATATGTCGGTCGAGCCGGCCGTGCCCTGGTTCACGCGGCCCCGCTATACGCAGAGGCGGTGCCGAGTATGCGATTGATCGTGGCGGGCCTAGACTGCTGTCGATTACAGGAGAGCGCCATGGCTTACAACAACGACAACGCCCAGGCTTTTCGCCGCGATTACCGCGCCGCCATCCATCCGCTGTACAACCCCTGGCTGCATGCGGCCTTCGTCCTGACCTACGGTCTGCTGTGCATCGGCTTGCTGTGGCGCACGCTGGATGCGGTTGCCGCCTGGCAATGGCTGCTGGTGCCGGCCACGCTGGTGTTCTTCAGCTGGGGCGAGTATCAGGTGCACAAGCGTCTTGGCCACAACAAGACGCGCTTCGGCAGGCTCTTCTACAAGCGCCATACGGGCGATCATCACAGCTTCTTCGTCGAGACGCTGATGCCGTACGAGACTCCGCGCGACTGGCGCGTGATCCTGTTTCCAGCCTGGCTGATCGTGCTGTTCAGCCTGCCGACCTTCGCCGCCTGGTGGCTCCTGTCTCACCTCGATGGCAACCTCGCCGCGCTGTTCGCCGGCAGCATGCTGCTGGGCTACATGAGCTACGAACTGGTGCATGCCTGCGAGCATCTGCCGGCCGAGCACCCGGTTTCGCGCTTGCCATGGATTCGCCAGATGCGCCGCCTGCATGCGCTGCACCACCGCCGCGAGCTGATGGATTCGCGCAACTTCGGCATCGTCCATCCGCTGATGGACTGGCTGTACGGCACCCTGTACTGGGAGCCGCAGGCGATCGTCCAGCAGAACCGCCAGCAGCACCGCATCCTTGTCGCGCGCTCTGCCGAGCAGGTGCTGGCCTACGCCGCCGCGCCATCTCACTGGCCCGAGTGGCACCCGTCATCGCTGCGCATCTACGGGCGCGAAGGCGCCTTGCTCGCCGGCGAGCGCTTCGAGGAAGACATTCACGCCGGCGGCCGCGCCGGGCATCTGCGCTGGGAAGTGCTCGAGCATCAGCCTGCCCGTCGCTGGCAGGCCAGTGCACGGGGCGATCATGGCCTGCAGTTGCTGCTGACCTACGAGTGCCTGGAGGTCGAGGGTGGCTGCGAGTTCGTGCGTACCCTCGAGTACGGTTTCGACAGCTGGCTGATGCGGCTGGCCAACCTGCTGCTGATGCGCAGGCGCATCGAGGGCGAGTCGCAGGCCTCGCTGCGCGCGCTGCGGCAGGTACTGACGCGCGGCTAGCCCTGCGCGCCGCGCTCGCGCACCCAGAACAGCGTGGCGCCGGCCACTGCGGCTGGCATCATCAGGATGTTCAGCCCCGGCACCAGCAAGGCGGCGTAGGTGATGCCGCCGAAACTCAGGCTCTGCCAGCGCTTCTCGCGCAGCCAGGCGAGCATGTCCTGCCAGCTCATCTTGTGGTTGTCGGCCGGGTAGTCGATGTATTGCACCGCCATCATCCACACGCCGAACAGCAGCCACAGCGGCGCGGCGATCAGGTTCACCACCGGAATGAAGCTGAGGATCAGCAGGGCCAGTGCCCGCGGCAGGAAGTAGGCCAGCTTGCGCAATTCGCGACCAAGCGTGCGCGGCACCATGGCCATCAGCTCGGCCCAGCTGAAGGCGGGAAAGTTGTCCTCGCCGCGCACCACCACCTCCACCTTCTCGGCGAGAAAACCGTTGAACGGCGCGGCGATGATGTTGGCCAGCAGAGTGAAGGTGAAGAACACCATCAGCAGCACCAGCACCACGAACAGTGGCCAGAGGATGTACTGCAGAAAGCTCAGCCAGCTCGGCAGGCTGGGCATGAAGGTATCGACCCAACCGCCGAACTGCTGCACGGCGAAACCGATCAGCGTGGCGAAGAGGATCAGGTTGACCACCAGCGGCAGCAGCACGAACAGGCGCAAGCCTGGGCTGAGTACCAGTTTCAGGCCTTCACGCAGGTATTGCGGGCCGGACAGGACGGGGGCGGCGGGCATGATGATCTCCTGAGTGGTGGATGCGCGCGACCATACCGACTTCGCGGGCGTGGCGAAAGTTTCCGCGCCCCTCAGTGTGTTTCGGCAGCGGCCGACGGCTCGAACATCACGACCTGATTGCGCTTGCGTTTGGCCTGGTACATGGCGCTGTCGGCGGCCTTGATCAGCGCCTCGCTGTCCGTGGCGTGCTGCGGGCAGAGGGCGATGCCGACACTGGGCGTGACAAAATCGATGCTGTGTCCGGCGATCTCGAACGGTGCGCCAAGGCTGCCGAGCAGGCGCTCGCCCAGCGCCCGGGCCGCTTCGGCGGTGGCCTGTGGCATGAGCAGGGTGAATTCGTCGCCCCCCAGGCGGTAGAGCTTGCCGGGTTGCCGCAGGCCATGCTGCAGCCTGGCGGCGATGGCGCAGAGCAGGGCATCGCCGGCGTCGTGGCCATACTGGTCGTTGACCTGCTTGAAGTGGTCCAGGTCGATGAAGAACAGCGCCAGTACGCTGCCTTCGTTAAGGGCCTGCTGCAGATCCTCCTGCAACTGCTCGTGAAAGGCCTTGCGGTTGCCCAGGCTGGTCAGCGGGTCGCGATAGGCGAGGTCATGCAGATGACGCTGGTGCGCGGCGCGCTCGGAAATGTCGCGCAGGATGCCGCGATAGCCGACGAAGGTGCCGTCCTGGGTATGGATCTGCGACAGTCGCCCCTCGAAGTCACCCAGGCTGCCATCGGCACGACGCAGCTGCAGGTTGAAGCCGCTGAGACTGCTGTCCTGCTGCGCCTGCTGGAAGGTGGTCTCGGCCTGTTCGACCTTCTCCGTCAGCAGCAGCTGGGTGAAGGGCATGTTCAGCAGCTCCTCGCTGCGATAGCCGAGGGACAGTTCCATGCCGCGATTGACCCGGGTGAAGCGTCCCTCCGCGTCCACCTCGAAGTAGCCGTCCTGGATCGACTCGAGGATCGCCCGGTCGCGCTCCTCGCTCTGGTCGAGACGTTCGAGCATCTGGTTCAGCGCGGCGGCCAGCTCGCCCAGTTCGTCATTGCCCAGGCTGCTCACCCGAGGCAGGCGAGCCTGCTGCCCGATACCGCCGATTTCCCGGTTGAGGCGTTCCAGACGGTGCAGGACCCAGTATTCCAGGCCGAGATAGACCAGGCCGGCGGCAGCCAGGGCGATGAGGAAGCTGACGCTGAGGAAGAACTCGATGGCCTCCTTGCCCTTGTGGTAGTTGATGCGCTGAGAGGTCAGCTGCAGACGCAACTCTGGCTCGTCGTCGCTGTTGTTGAGCAGCAGCTCGATCTGTTGCTGCTGCTCGTCCAGCAGCCTGCGTGGGCCAAGCTCGGCGGTGAATGTCTGGCGTTCCGGCAGCGGCTGCCAGCCCTTCGGGTCGACGCCCGCCGGGAGCAGGCGCAGGCTGCTGCCGGGCAATTGCCGGTCCAGCGCATGCAGGCGCTGCCCGTCGAGAAAGCGGCCGGCCAGCAGGGTGCCGACAGCGCTGGCGGTGCCCTGGCTGTTGCTCACGGCGCTGCTGACCAGCAGCACGGGCACGCCCTGGATCAGCAGCACCTGGCCGGTTCTGAACTGCGCATCGCTTTGGTGCCGAAGCAGATTCAGGCGCTGGCTGCGGCTGTAGATATCGCTGCGCAGGCTGGCAATGCTGCGTGGCCGGTCGTGGCCGACCGGCAGCAGGTCCGCCAGGTCGGGCGGCGCCCACTGTTCCAGCACCAGCTTGCCGGCATCGTCGAACAGCGCCATGAAGTCGAAGTCGTAGTTGGCCAGCTGCAGGCTGTCGAGATTCTGCCGCAGGTAGAGGCTGGCGTTGCCGCGGCCCTGAGCCAGCTCGTAGCTGGGGTCCCACCAGGCATAGCTGTGCAGCAGGCCGGTGGTGCGTTCGATATGGCCGAGCAGGATCAGGTGAGCCCTGTGCGCCGTTTCCTGGAGGCGCTGCTTGTCTTGCTGGTCGAAGCGGCTCAGCAGCAACTGGTTGGACAGCAACTGAACGAGCAGCAGGGTCAGGAGCAGTAGCGGGGCGAATAGCGAGAACAGTCGTCTGCGCAGGGTCATGGCGGGCGTTCGTCCCTGAAAGCGATGCGCCCAGTATAGTCAGGCCGCGCCTTTGGCCAGGTGATAGGGGCGCTCTATGCGGCAAATTGGCAATGGGTATTTCCGCTTCGCCAGCGGCCCCGATAGCCTTGCGCCCAGTTTCCCGTTTGCGGGGCTCTCATCCTTCCAAGCCTTCCCCTAGCGCTTCGAGAGTCCCTTTTTATCTGGCCTGCCGGCCCTGGGGCCTGCGAGGAGTTAGTCATGTCTGCCGTTCGTCATGCCCGCGTCATCATCCTGGGTTCCGGCCCTGCCGGTTACAGCGCCGCGGTTTACGCTGCGCGCGCCAACCTCAAGCCGCTGCTGATCACCGGCATCCAGGCTGGTGGTCAGCTCACCACCACTACCGAGGTGGACAACTGGCCGGGCGATCCCCACGGCCTCACCGGGCCGGCGCTGATGCAGCGCATGCAGGAGCACGCCGAGCGTTTCGACACCGAAATCGTCTTCGACCACATCAACGCCGTGGACCTGGCCGGCAAGCCCTTCACCCTGGTCGGTGACGGCGGCACCTATAGCTGCGACGCGCTGATCATCGCCACTGGCGCCAGTGCGCGTTACCTCGGCCTGCCCAGCGAAGAGGCCTTCATGGGGCGCGGCGTTTCGGCGTGCGCCACCTGCGATGGCTTCTTCTATCGCGGCCGCGAAGTGGCAGTGGTCGGCGGCGGCAATACCGCGGTGGAAGAGGCGCTGTATCTGGCCAATATCGCCAGCAAGGTGACCCTTATCCATCGTCGCAACGGGTTTCGCGCCGAGAAGATCCTGCAGAACAAGCTGCAGGAGCGCGTGGCCGAGGGCAAGATCGAGCTGCAGCTCAATGCCGAGGTCGACGAAGTGCTCGGCGATGCCAGCGGCGTCACCGGTGTGCGTCTGAAGCAATACGGCGGTGCTTATCGCGAGCTGAAGGTGGACGGTCTGTTCGTCGCCATCGGCCATACGCCCAACACCAGTCTGTTCGAAGGCCAACTGGCGCTGAGAGACGGTTACCTGGTGGTCAATGGTGGGCGCGACGGCAATGCCACCGCCACCAGCATTCCCGGCGTGTTCGCCGCCGGCGATGTGGCCGACTCCGTGTATCGCCAGGCCATTACCTCGGCCGGTGCCGGCTGCATGGCGGCGCTGGATGTGGAGCGCTATCTCGACGGGGTTTGAGAAAAAACCTGTGAGCGCAGGGCCCCTCCCACAGTTCAATGGACTGTGGGAGGGGCCTTGGCCACGTCGGGCCGTCAGGCCGGTTCGGCCGTTTCTTCCTGCTGGGGCGCCTGCGCCTTGGCACTTTCGCGCGGCTTGATGAACTTCCAGTCCGCCTCGTCGATATAGATGCCGTTGGGGCCGCTGCCGCCTTCCAGGTCGATGGCCACGTGGGCCGAGACCTGCGGCTTGACCGAGGCCAGGATCGGCACGAAGCCGAGCTGCAGGCTGGTCTCGATCAGCGCCTGCTGGTTGCGTTCGTCGATGTCCGCCGCCTCGTCGAGGTAGTAGGGCAGGCGCACGCGCCCGGCCTGCTCGCGATCCATCAGGTGCAGCAACAGGTACATGTTGGTCAGCGCCTTGATGGTCATGGTGGTGCCGTTGGATGCGGCGCCATCGATGTCGGTGTGGATGATCGGCTGGCCGTGCACCTTGGTGATCTCGAAGGCCAGCTCGAACAGATCCTTCAAGCCCAGCTGGTTGCCGTTGGCCGCCACCAGGCGCGACAGGTAATCCTTGGCTTCCTCGTTCTTCGCGTCCTGATCGGCCGATTGCGACAGGTCGAACACTGACAGGGTCTCGCCTTCCTCGTACTGGCCGGCGCTGTGGATGATCTGGTCGATATGGCGCAGGGCTTCCTTGTTCGGCGCCAAGACGATGCGGAAGCTCTGCAGGTTGGAGACCTGGCGCTTGTTGATCTCGCGGTTGAACAGCGCCAGCTGGTGCTCGAGGTTGTCGTAGTCGCTGCGGATATTGCGCAGGGTACGGGCAATATCGGTGACCGCCGCACGTCTGGCCTTCGCTAGAGTGAGGGCTTCGTCCTGGCGGTGGGCGTAGGCGTTGACCAAGAGCTGCAGGCGCCGCTCGACGTCGTCCTCGCTGTCGAACTTGGCCACGCCCTTGAGGCGCACCTGGGCGTAGAGCGCCTCGATCTGCCCGTCCACCCGCTGCAGCGCCTGCCAGCTGTCCTGGTAGTCGTTCAGCAGTGGCAACAGGTTGTCCAGCGAGTCGTCGACCGGGTCCATGCAGGGCGTGCCGAAGGGCAGGTCGGCCGGCAGCAGCTGGCGGCGGCGCAGGGCATCCTGCAGGGTGCGTTCCTTGGCTTCCAGGTCGGCCAGCTGGCGGCCGACCAGCTGCAGGCGCGCGGAGAGCTGCTGCACGCGTTCGGCGAAGGCATCGCTGCTGCGCTTGAGCTCGTCCTGGGCGGCCTCGGCCACGGCCAGCTGTTCCAGCTTGGCCGGTTCCTCCGCGGCCAGGGTCTGGCTGCGGCGGAAGTCCTCCAGCGCCTTTTGCGCGTCCAGCACCGCCTGGTAGAGCTGCTCGGCCTGGGCCTTGCTCGCGCCCAGGTCGGCGGCCACCGCCTGCTGGGTCTTCAGCTGGCGCAGCTCGCGTTCCAGGCGATCGCGCTGGTCGCGCAGGGCCGCACGGTCGGCCAGCGCCTGCAGCGCCGGTGGCTCGATGTGCGAGAGGTCGATGGACAGCCCGGGCACCTCGAAGCGGTTGCCACTGAAGCGATCGAGGACAGCCTCCACCGCCTTGACCCAGTCCTCGCCCTCGGCCTGGATGCCCTTCTCGCCCAGCGGCAGACTGAACAGCTGGCCGTTGAACAGGCGCATCAGGCGGTCGACGTCCTGCTGGCTGAATTCCTCGCGCAGGCGCGAGTAGCTGTTGTTGTCGGCGTGGTCGAGTTGCTGCTTGACCGACTTGAGGCGTTTTTCCAGGTCGCGCAGGCGCTCGTCCAGGTCTTCGCTGGAGAACTGCCGCGACTGCGCCAGGGCGCCTGCCAGTTCGTCGTGGGCGTCCTTGGCGGCGAGCAATTGCTCTTCCAGCACCTTGGCGTTTTCCACCAGGGCGAAGCGGTTCTTCAGCACGGAAAGCTCGCCCAGCCAGCGCTGGATTTCGCTGATCTCGCGCTCAAGGCGCATCAGCTCACTGGTACCGCCGCGCTGCTCGTTCTGCAGGCCGTCCTGCTCGTTGCGATAGTGTTCGGCCTGGATTACCAGCTCTTCCTTGCGCGCATCGGCGTAGTCGTGCCAGGTGCCCAGCAGGTTGTCGAGCAGTGGCGAGAGACGATGCAGCTTGCCGCGCAGCACTTCGCGCTGGGTCACGCCGGAGGCCAGCGCCTCGATCAAGGGGCCGGCGGTTACCAGCGCCTGGTAGTCCTGCTCCATGCGGCGCACGTCGCGGAAGGCTTCTTCGGTCGCGGCGATATAGTCGACGCTACCCGAACGCAGGCTGTGCTCGAAGGCATCGAGGAACAGCTGCTTGAGCTTCGCCGCTGTGATCTCCCTCATATGCAGCAGGTTGATGAATAGCGCGCGGAAGGTCTTCAGGCTCTGCTCGCTGGTCGAGCGCAGCGGGATCAGGGTCAGGTCCAGCGGGATGCTGGTGTGGCCGCCGACCAGCAGGCGACGCAGTTCGTCGGGCTTGAGTTCGTAGGCGGTGATGCCGGCCTGACCGAGGTTCTTGAACAGTTCGCGCTGGCGCAGGCAGGTGCCGTTCTGCTGGTAGTGCTCCAGGTCCAGCTCGCCAGCGTAGGCGAAGAACTGGTGGCCGAAACCGCCACCCGGGCCACGACCGGCCACGCCGATCACGTGCGGGCCATGGGGCAGGGCGACTTCGACGAGGATGTAGCTGGTGTCGCTGGCGAAGTAGAACTTGCGCGAGGCTTCCAGGCTGTACTTGCCGAAGCTCATGTCCGACATGCGCGCCAGGATGGGGAACTGCAGGGCGTTGATCGAGGCGGATTTGCCCAGGTTGTTGGCGCCGTAGACCGACAGCGGGTTTTCCAGCGGGAACAGGCCGAGGCTGTAGCCGGCGGTGTTCAGCAGGGCGAAGCGGCGGATGCCGTAGCGTTCCTGGCTCATGCGTCCATCTCCTGTGCGGCGCGTTCTTCAGCCATGGCACGGGCCAGGGCGTCTTCCTCGGATTCTTCGATATCGATGACAGCGGTCGCGTCGGCGTCGCCATCGTCGTCCAGCAGCACCGGCGCCGGCAACGGCAGGTCGCTGCTGTGCAGGCTGGCGGCCAGATCGCGGTCGTGCTGCACCGACAGGCAGACGTCGAGGAAACGGTGCATCGGCGGCAGGAAGCGGTACACGCCGTTGCTGTCCTCGGCGAAGCCGAGCTGCACCAGTCGGCGAATGATCTTGTCTTCCAGCTCCTCGAAGGTGGTGACTTCGGCCTGCAGGAACAGGTCGCGGTACTTCTCCAGCAGCGCCGGCAGCTCGTCACGGCCGATGCTGCCGCCGTCGAGTACGGAGAGCGGGTCGCGGCCCTGGTCAGCGAGGTGTTCGACCAGAATAAAGGTGAACAGCGCCAGGCGCTGGGCGGTCTTGTTCACCTGCGGCGCAACCTGCTCGGGTACGAAGTAGTAGAAGCCGCGCGGGTCGCACACCAGCTCGAAACCGAGGGCGCGGAACAGCGCGCGGTACTGGTCCTGCATGCTGGACAGCTGGGCGTAGCACTCCGGCTCGCTGCGGGAGATGTGGTAGCCCTTGAACAGGTCGCGGAAGGCGGCCGCGAGCTGGGTCATTTCTTTCAGATCGATGTTCATACGCAATGCTCACGGGCAGTCGTAGGGTGCGCTGTGCGCACCATGTCGGCGGTTGCGGTGCGCACAGCGCACCCTACGGGTAGCTCAGCCATTGGGCTGGCCTACCAGGGCAAAGGAGGCAAGGCTGACCTCATGTTCACGGGTCAGGTACTGGCGGCGCTCCAGGCGTTCACGCTGGAACCGCGACTCGCGCGACAGGCGCGAGAACCAGTAGAGCAGCTCGTCGGTGGCCCCTTCCGGCTCCTGCTCCAGCAGCCAGGCCATCAGGTCCGGCAGTGGCAGGGCCTGTTCGCAGCGCTCGATCATCTCCCGCGCGGTCTTCGGCGCCTTGGGCGCGCCGCCCTTGCGGCTGCCGCTGGCCTTGGGGAAGTGCGCCGGCTTGGCTTCGAAGCGCGCCAGGGCATAGACGTAGGCCTCGACCTGGCTGGCTGAACCGAGGAAGTTGCTCTGAGGCCGGGTGAACAGCGGCATGGCCGCCTGCGGCACGGCGTCTATGCCTTTCTTGCGGATCACCGACAGCGCCAGTGCCGCGCCACGGGTCACGGCATTGTGCCGGCGGGCTTCCTCGCGCAGCGGCAGCAGCAGCTCGCGAGCCTTGCGCAGGGTCAGCTGGGCAGTGGTCTGCATTTCCAGGATGCGCGCGTGGGTGCGCAGCAGCAGGTCGTCGTCGACCAGTTGGCCGAGGCGCTGCTGGTCGCCGAGCAGACGCAGCAGCACCTGTTCGACGCGGCGTACGCCCTGCTCGAAGGCGCCGTCGGCGGCGACCAACTGGATCATCGGTTCGACGTATTCGTCCCAGGTGGCCAGCACCTCGGCGTAGCGCTGGCGCAGGGGAATCTGCCGATCCGAGGTCTTGGCCCGGTCGGCCACGCTGACCAGCGCCTGTTCGTCGTTGGCCAGTTTCTTCAGTACGTCGCGCACGCGCATGTCGAGCAGACGCAACTGACGCGCCAGGTCGTTGGCATCGCGCACTTCGAAGGCGTCCTGGATATAGCCGGCCAGGCGCTCCAGGTGGCGCAGGTAGGCTTCGATCTCCAGGCACAGGCCGAGGCGGTGCTCGCGGCGCAGGTAGGCGAGAAAATCGTGGATCTGCGCGTTGAGCTCGAAACGGTTGGGGCTCTTGGCCACCGGCACCAGGATGTCCAGACGAATCCAGGTGTCGAGCAGGGCAGTGGTGTCGCTGGGCGTGGCGTCGGGCAATTGCACGGCGAGCTGGCCGCGTAGCTCTACCAGGCTCAGGGTGCCGGCGTCGAAGCGCTCGCAGAGCGGTTCGAGCAACGTCCAGTGTTCGGCGAGGGCGCGCAATACGCGCTTGGGATCGATCATCGAGGCGCCGGTTCCAGGCAGGTTAAAAGCGACGATTGTACTGCAAGGTGGATGCCGGGTTTGAGTCCGAATCGATCAGAGGCAGGTGACGCGATTCGGCACATTGGGACGGGCTGTGCGCAGGAAACCCTGGCAAGTGCTTGAAAAGCCGGGAAAACCTGGGTTGGAGAGGTGGCACACTTTCTGCCGTGGCAACAGCGAACCGGTTTTTGGAGTCCCTGATGTCTGCCCTTGCCCTGAATGTCGATGCCCGTTGGCATGAGCTGCAGCACCAGCGCGATCTGAACTGGGAGCTGCACGCGATTACCGATCGTGCTCAGGCCATCGCGTTTCTACGGCGGTTCGAAAACCGTCTGTGCATCTACTCCAGCTATGTCGAGAAGCTCTACAGCAACTACAGCTTCGTGGTGCCGCAGGACGAGCAGGGCGGTATCACCATCCTGCCGGACGAGATGGCCTGGCATGACACCTTTCACGATATTCCCGCCGATGCGGTGGAGCCCACCGGTGTGCACATCCTGCCCGGTGAAGCGGTGGGGTTCGACGGCTTATATATGAAGGTACCGGGTGAGTCGCGCCTGATTGCCTCGCGCGAACTACCGTTCCAGGCCGGCTTGCGTTTGCTGATCGAGCGCTATCGGGCGCGCGGCGAGCATTTTCTGCCCGTGCTGGTGAAAGGCGATCTGCGTGAGTACGAGGCGCGGATGCCTTCGCTGCACCTGCACCGTATCAATCCCGCCAAGCTCGCTCACTGTTCGCGCTTGAGCATCGACACCATCCGCGGCGCCATCGCCGAGCATCTGCTGAGCCTGTTCCGTCAGCATTGAGCGCGTCGCATATCGCGGCAATGTGACCCGCGCCAGCCTTGTGCGCCCCGGAGCGCAGGTTATGAATAAGCCTTGCCCGGTCATATCACTGTAACCGCTCGGCCGTAGGGTCTCCGCTCAGTCAAGGCAGACTCCGGTCATCACCGGTTGTACAAAAAATCCCCAATGCCCTTTCGATATTCGCCGGTTATCGGCACAATTCGCGTCCACTTTTTTCCGGGGGGCTGAAACCCCTCCACTGGCCGACCTTGCTGGGGCGACGAGATGATCCAGACGCCGTACTACCTCATCGACAAACAGAAGCTTCTGGTCAACCTGGAGAAGATCGCCTACGTGCGCGAGAACTCCGGTGCCAAGGCGCTGCTGGCGCTGAAATGCTTCGCCACCTGGTCGGTGTTCGACCTGATGCAGCAATATATGGACGGCACGACCTCATCGTCCCTCTATGAGTTGAAGCTCGGCCGACAGAAGTTCGCCGGCGAAACCCACGCCTACAGCGTGGCCTGGGCCGACGACGAGATCGAAGAGATGGTCGCCAACTGCGACAAGATCATCTTCAACTCCATCGG
>OGCL01002709.1_pt1 | contig 11780 bp, 13 predicted proteins | sample 1570041 | NCBI WGS metagenome assembly OGCL01 (sample SAMN06266162, study PRJEB24511) | hot springs metagenome | isolation source: Hot spring water | place: South Africa: Limpopo | collected 2015-06-22 | reverse complement strand
GACCGTGTCTCAGTTCCAGTGTGGCGGATCATCCTCTCAGACCCGCTACAGATCGTCGCCTTGGTAGGCCTTTACCCTACCAACTAGCTAATCCGACCTAGGCTCATCCATTAGTGCAAGGTCCGAAGATCCCCTGCTTTCCCCCGTAGGGCGTATGCGGTATTAGCGTGCGTTTCCACACGTTATCCCCCGCTAATGGGCAGATTCCTAGGCATTACTCACCCGTTCGCCACTAACTACCGAAGTAGTCCGTTCGACTTGCATGTGTTAAGCCTGCCGCCAGCGTTCAATCTGAGCCATGATCAAACTCTTCAGTTTAATACTTCATAGTGAGTTAAGCTCACCAATCTTGGCTCATCTCGCTCTAGCGAAATTACTCAAATAAACTTCGAGAAATTCTTACTAAATCAAGATGAAAATATTTCATTCATCGTAACCAGCAAAAATCCACACAAGTTGTTCTTTACAAGTTCTTAAAGATTCAGGCTTAGCTCATCGCTACAACCTTGTCTTTCCTCAACTCCTAGCAGCTTCGCTGTCTAGTCCGTCTCGGTAGGTGAGCCATTCTATACGAATCTTTCACCGTGTCAACACTTTTTTCAAATTCTTTTTCAGTCGATCATTTTTTGATCACTACCGAAACGCCCCTCTACTCCTCAGTGCCAGCAGCTCTTTCAGACCACCTCAACTCCACTTTACCTCGCTAACTTGCTGTATTTACTACAGTTTGTGTCGCTGCATCGCGTCGCTGTGGGGTGCATTCTATACAGTTTTGACAGCGTTGCAAGCACTTTTAAATAAAAAACCGAAAATAACTGCTGAGCGCTCAAAACTTAGCCGAATTATCGCATTTTTTGCAAAATTTGGCTACTTTTTAGACGCAAGCTGCGTTTAAGAATGAATTGGTTTGGTTCGGCGCACTGTATTGAGCCTTTTTTGGCGATAGTGATGCACGATTCGGATCCCGAGCAGCACAATCAATAGCAGTGCATACGGCCATGTGTCAAATAGGCCGACTTTCTTGAGCCATGTCATATGTAGCACGGCCAAGATGCCAATCAGGTAAACCAGTTTATGGAGTTTGAGCCAATCGCGCTTTAGGCGGCGTTGCCAGCCTTTGGTAGAGGTGACGGCCAGCGGGATGTACAACAGCAGTGCAATAAAGCCGACCACGATGTAAGGTCGTTGGGTGACTTCGATACTGATCTGTGCAATATCCAGCTCTAGTAGCAGCACGCTATACACCAGAAAATGCAGCGTGGCATAGAAGAACGCAAATAGCCCCGTCATACGCCGATACTGGATCAGGTAGTTTTGCCCAGTTAAGATACGCAACGGCGTAACGGCCAGTGCGAGCAAAATCATCCGAATCGCCCAGATGCCGGTTTGATCGAGTAATGACTTAGCCGGATCTGCCCCGAGTAGCTGCGGGGCAAAGATCGCCTGATAGCTGAGCCATAAAGCAGGCGCGGCCAACAATACAAAAAGCGGCAGTTTGCTGTAGGCAATCCATTGCTGACGGCTCACGCTCATGGGTGTGACTCCAGTCAGGACGGCTTAGTAAAAGCGCCGTAAATCCATGTTGCGATACAAACTGGCGACTTCATTGGCATAACCATTAAACGGCAAAGTTTCGACCCAATTGGGCTTAAATACCGGACTTGGCAGACGACGCTCACGCGCTTGACTCCAGCGTGGATGATCAACCGCTGGATTGACGTTGGCAAAAAAACCGTATTCCTGCGGCGCAAGCCCCAGCCATGTGGTGACGGGTGCAGTGTCCATAAAGGTGATGTTGACAATCGACTTGATCGACTTAAAGCCATATTTCCAAGGCACAATCAGTCGCAGTGGTGCGCCGTTTTGATCCGGCAGACTACGGCCATATAAGCCGACAGCCATGGTGGCGAGTGGATGCATGGCTTCATCCATACGCAATCCTTCGACATATGGCCAATCAAGCGCACGGCTATTTTGGTTGGGCATCTGCTTGGGGTCAAGCAGTGTGGTGAATTTGACAAAACGCGCCGTGCTCTTCGGCTGGAAACGCTTGAGTAAGTCGCCGAGTGAAAAACCAAGCCACGGTACCACCATTGACCACGCTTCGACACAACGAAACCGATAGATACGGTCTTCTAAAGTATGCGGTTTAAGCAGGTCTTCTAAACTGTACTGGCCGCCTTTGTCACACAGGCCATCGACGGTGACTGTCCAAGGATTGATTTTAAGCGTACCAGCATTTTCAGCAGGATCGGTCTTACCCGTGCCAAACTCATAAAAGTTGTTGTAGGTGGTCACTGATTCGTATGGGGTCAGTGGCACGCCAATTGGGTTAAGGGTGGCGATTTTGCGAGTGGCAATTTTTTGCCGTAGATACGCAGGTGCGTCAGTACGCTCAGGGGCTACGGTATAGACACTACGCGAACTCGGCTGCGCTTGCGCCAGATGCGGCGGCAAAATCAGTCCGGCTGCACCGAGTGCGCCTGCGGTTTTGAGCAGTTGACGGCGGTTCAGCCATGTCGATTCGGAAGTAATCTCGCTAGGCAGCGGCTGATGACGGTCGTGGTGACGAATCAACATGACAAATTCCATCGTCTAAAGTGTGAGATACAGTTTAGACGGGCGAAGACGCTGAATCTGACAGCATCTTTGCAGTTTTTTATGGGTGACGTGTAAAGATTAGGTTTTTTTGGGGAAGAAGCGCGTTTGTAGCGTGGTCACAATCCCCGAAGCCGCGTAGATCACAGCCACAGTAAAAATCCCAATCGGGATATTGTAAGTGATCGTGACCAAAATCAGCACAATCGGCAACATGACCGCAAACGGCACGCGCTGGCGATCAAGTTGCTTAAAGCTAAAATATTTAACGCTACTGATCATCAATAAGCCGCTAATCACTGACAGTGCCGCAAACAGCAAAACCACCAAAATCTCGGAACGATCAAACCATTCAGGATTGTCTAAGCCAACCCACACGCCACTGGCCAACAGCACGGCAGCCAGCGGACTGGCCAAGCCAATAAAGTAGCGTTTATCGACCACCGCAATCTGTACGTTAAAGCGTGCCAAACGAAATGCAGCACAGGCGGTAAAAATAAAGGCACAGGCCAAACCAATCCGACCAAGTGGTGCAAGCGCCCAGCTATACACCAAAATCGCTGGTGCAACGCCAAACGACAGCATGTCAGACAGCGAATCAAACTGCTCACCAAACGGACTTTGTGCATTCAGCATGCGGGCGGCACGACCGTCCATGCCGTCCAGCAAACCGGCTAAAAAGATCGCTAAAATCGCGTGCACGAATTGGCCGTTAGTACTGGCGATAATCGAATAAAAGCCCGACAGCAATGCCGCTGTGGTAATCGCGTTGGGCACGAGATAAATGCCGCGACTGCGAATTTTTTGGCCCTCTAGGGTACGCTCTTCTTCGACCACTTCAAAGGTCAGTCCAACCGGTTCATCATCGGTTGGTTTCTCCTGTGTCGGCAATTGATCAGGCATGGTCATGGCAAACTCCTTATTTTTAAAAAATAATGTTAATTACTCACCGACCAACCAGCGCACGGCAGCATGCCCACCCTGCTCGGCCATTTTGAGGTGCGGAAATAGCCATTGCAGCAACACATCGGCTTGATCGGCAAACTGCCACGGTGGATTAATCACCAGCAAGCCGCAGCCATTCAGGCCAATCGGGGTATCGTCCGGCCAGACGCACAGCTCACAGATCAACTGCCGCCGAATGCCAGATTTGAGCATTTTTTTCTCGAAACGCTCAATCATGGCGCGGTCTTTGATCGGATACCACACAGCAAACACGCCAGTTGACCATTTTTGGTGGGCTTTGGTCAGCAGTTCGACCAGTTGTGGAAAATCTTTGCGTTCCAGCTCATACGGTGGGTCAATCATGACCAGACCGCGTTTTTCTTTCGGGGGAATCACGCCCAGTAAGCCTTCATAGGCATCCCGCTCGTGAATCCCGAGTCGGTTGTCGCGCATATTGAATTTAAGCTCTTCGTACACGTCTGGCTGTAGCTCAAATGCAGTGGCACGATCAGTTTCGCGTAACTGTTGTAGCGCGAACCACGGCGATCCAGCATACAAGCCCTGCCCCATTTCGCCGCGCAATTGCTCGACCAAACCGATATAACGCTGAATCTGCACCGGTGCTTGGCGCACGACGGAACTGGGCAACTGCATCAGCCGATGAATGCCGTCCATGTATTCGCCGGATTTTTGTGCAGGCGCGAGTGACAGGTCGTACAGACCCGCACCGGCATGCGTGTCGATATAGCGATAGGGTTTGTCTTTTTGGTTGAGCCGCTCCAGCAATTCAAGCAATAGCACATGCTTCATAATGTCGGCAAAGTTGCCTGCATGGTAATGGTGACGATAGTTCATGGGCGCTCAACACAGGGTAAAGATCAAAATTCGGTGGCTATGGTAACATGCTTGCCGGTTTTCCAGATATGTTGATCGTGGCCTATCATGTCCGCTATAACGCCCTCTCCATCAGCGCATGACGATACACTGCGGCAAGTCGCCACGGTGGATTGGTCGGCGCAGTTGTCAGATCAGTTACTGGATCAATTGGCGGACACCGGTGTGATCGTGCTCCGCGATGTGCTGCCCGAGCCACTGTTACAGGCGTTGCGCTTGGCCAGCCGTGAGATGCACGGTTATCGCGCGGCGCAGTTGATCAGCGATGGGGTGCAACAGCAGATTAGGAGCGACGCGACGCGCTGGCTACAGGCCGATGATGCGGTGGCAGCGGCGTATTTACGCGTGTTGCAGGATTTAGGGGCAACTTTAAATCAGCAATTATTTTTGGGGATTCGTTGGGCTGAGGCGCATTTTGCCTGCTATCAGGCTGGGCAGTTTTATGCACAGCATCGCGACAATCCCAAAAATAGCCCGAAACACGGTGGCGTGCGGGCGATTTCGACGGTGTTGTATTTAAATCCCGCTTGGCCAGCAGCGGCTGGTGGACAGTTACGGGTGATTGATCGGCAGGGCGCGGCGCACGACATTTTGCCGCAGGATAATCAGTTGGTGCTGTTTGACAGTGACTTACCGCATGAGGTCTGCCCTGCCACACAGGTACGCTACTCGATTGCCGGTTGGCTGCGGCGTGACGCTGCGCCAGAGGTCTAACCCGTCGAAACCCGATGTTGAAATGATGTGTCGATGTAGCATTATGCAGTTTTTTGTGGTGTACATGCATGTGCGCTGGGTGGGCGACGTGATTCATGTTAAATCTAAGCAATCAACCAAACTGAGTGAGCAAGACTGATGGGCTATTTTTTTGTGTATTTGGTGGCGCTGTCGCTGTTTTTGGGCATTGATTACGTCTGGCTGACCAGCATGGTCGATCAATTTTATCGCCCTGAAATTGGTCATTTGATGCGGGCGCAACCTGACATGGCAGCAGCCGGTGGTTTTTATTTGTTTTACATCGTCGCCCTAATGATTTTGGTGATTGTACCGCAACTGCGGCAAGGCGGCTCTGTGGCGCTCACTTTTGTATTGGGTGCAGTTGCCGGCGCATTCGCCTACGGCACCTATGATTTTACCAATCTGGCCACGCTCGAAGGCTGGACAGTCAAAATGACGGTAGTCGATCTGGCTTGGGGTACGGTGCTGACCGGTACAGTATGTGCTGCAACGGTGGCGATTGCGCGGCGATTTAGCTGGCTAGCACGTCCAAAACACTCGATTGAGCAGGCATAAATGTCAACACTGTCTACCAGCACCCGCCAACTGATTGCACGCTTGGGCGAGACCGATCAGTTGGCACAGCATGATAAAAGCGTCAGTCTATGCCGTGAACGGGCTGAACTACGCCAACGCTTGGCGGCGATCAGCAGCCAGAAGACTGAACAATTGTATTTACTCGGTGAAGCAGCCGTGTTGTTAGAAAACGCCGCACTGACCGCCGAGGATCAGCGGACGCATGTGCAGTTATCGGCACAACTGGCTGATTTGTATTTGCAGTTTTTTGCGGTGACCCACGAACAACGCTATTTACTGATCGTGGGGCAGATTCTCAAACCACTGTCGCAAAGCGGTTACCCGCCGATTGGCTGGCATCTATTACGGCTGCATGCGCTCAGTCAGCAACCGGCACTCACTCAGCATTGGTTCAAGAAGCTGCTCACATCCGGACTGTTTACGTGGTCGCAGCTGGCTGAACTGCCTGAGCTAGCGGCAATGCAGTCCAAAGCGTGGCAGTCCGAAGACTGGTTTGTCCAACTGCAACGGCAGTATCAGCACTAAATCAGCGCAGATCTTACTGGATTAACCGAGATGAAACTCACCACCCTGCGCCAACGCCCGCTGGTAAGCGGGTCTGGCATGGATGCGGGCTAAGAATGCACTCAAGTTCGGGTAGCGCTGGTCTAAGCCACCACGCGCTGCTGCGGCTTCAAGCGGAAAGCTCATCTGAATGTCGGCCGCACTAAACTGCGCACCAGCAAACCATGTGCGCTGTGCCAATTCTGACTCTAAAAACGCCAAATGTAGCTTGAGCTGTGGGCTGATAAACTGCTGATTGGTTTTTTTGATCACCGCCTGCACAATCGGCTTGGCAAAAAACGGCATCGGTGTACTGCCGATTTTGTTAAACACCAGCTTCAACAGCAATGGCGGCATCAGCGAACCTTCGGCGTAGTGCATAAAATACTGATAGCGCCAATAATCCGCCGACTCCACACGCGGTGCAAACTTGCCGTCACCATAACGCTGTGCCAAATACTCGATAATCACACCCGATTCGGCCAGCACTTGCTGATCATCACTGATCACAGGGGATTTACCGAGCGGGTGAATGCGGCGCAGTGCAGGCGGTGCTAACATGGTTTTTGCATCGCGTTGATAGCGCTCAATCTGATACGGTATGCCCAATTCCTCCAGCATCCACAACACACGTTGTGAACGCGAGTTATTGAGGTGGTGTAACGTAATCATATGGCTTACTCCCTCACAGCATCATGCGTCTATGTGAATCAAAAATGTTCGTAGGTGATTGGTCAATGGGTCAAACAAAGACGGATCGAGCTGCTGTCCGAGTTTACGCAAATTTTTATAGGACATTGCAGTGGTCATGTTAATCACGCCGTTTAAGGTCTTATCGACTACGAAGTTAAATTTCAGTAGCGTTTTCGGTTGTTTAAGCAAAACGTCTAACGACACATCAATCACCTGAATCAGCCCCTCAATCGCATCGGCTGCGATTTTAACTCGGTGCTGCTCTAAATCTTCTAACGATTTAACCGCAAGCTTGGCCACTGACTCAGGTAATCCAAATACCAAAAACGGCAAGGCCTGACCATCAACCTGACGTGACTGAATCAAACTGGCGTAGTGCTTGGCCACTGGCGCGAGTCGCTCATTACCAAAAAAACTAATCGCCCACGGTAGGTATTTGCGTAGCACAGTTTTCACTTCGTCAATCGCTGCTAAAGACTCGCGAAACGCAGGTAACGCACTGACGTGCAAAAACTGCTGCACCAGCTCACCAAACACCACATCAATCAGTTGGCAGCCAACCTCGCTCATCACCTGCCCAGCCTCAGTGGACAATGATTCACGCTGACCTGCTTGTAGCTGCTCTGTTAAACGGCTAATCCGTTCAGCAGTATCTGCACGCAGTGGCAAGGCAATACCATATAAATGACTCATGAAGAAAAAACTCCACTCATAAAAGGCTTAGAACCTGCTGATGGATCATCAGTAGGGCAATGTTTGTTATTCAGTCTGCCAGACAACCAACTTGATGTTATCGGATTGATCTTTATAAACAATGGCTTTTTTGACCGTAACGCCTAGTGAATTGTTCCGCACTAAACCACTGTACAACACTGCGCAGCACATTTTTTAACCTTGGTCGCACAGAGCCACCACCGAGCGTAACAGCTTTCATCATGAGTGGTTCAGGCAGTTGACGTAGGCTCTGTTCACACCACCTTTCATTGAATGGATGATTCTGTAATGACCAAATTAATGAATGCAATTGCCCTCAGTACCGCTTTGAGCACCGCCTTACTGACAGGCGTCGCGCATGCTGGCTCGTATGGCAAGACTGATGCAGTCGTAATGGTTGGCGGCCAAAGCATGCTGGCCAGCAAAGACATCATTGATAATGCAGTCAACTCAGCCGACCACAAAACCCTTGTTGCCGCAGTCACCGCAGCCGGTCTGGTTGACACCTTGAAAGGTCAAGGGCCTTTTACTGTGTTTGCACCAACAGATGCAGCCTTCGGCAAGCTCCCTGCTGGCACGGTTGAAACGCTGGTCAAACCAGAAAGCAAAGACACACTAACCAGTATCCTGACCTATCATGTGGTGGCTGGCAAGTTTGATTTTGATGCTGTTAAAAAAGCCATTAAAGACGGCAAAGGCAGTGCCACATTGACCACCGTCAACGGTGCAACGCTAACTGCTAAAATGAATGGTAAGCACAACATCGTATTGACTGACAGCAAAGGTGGCACGGCTAACATCAGTACCTATGACGTGCATCAATCCAATGGCGTGATTCATGTGATTGACAGCGTACTGATGCCTTAACGCGCTGATCACCGCTTAACCCAGTCGCACAAAAAACGTCCTGAATCATCATCAGGGCGTTTTTTACAGTAGCCCAATCAACCAACTCACCACCCAATACACGCTAAATACCAGCCATAACAACACCAATACGCCTAAAAAATCTGGAATCCGCAGCCAAAACCACGCCACCACTGGATTGCGCCAGAGCGCAGACTGTTGCTGTTTTTTTTCGAGCACCCGATGCAATACAGGATGATCAATATGATCAGTGCTATTAATCTGGTGTAGCTCGCGCAAGTGATCGTTGACAATCATCACCGCACGGCGACTCGGTCGGATGAACACATCAGCCATATCGCCAACCATCGGAACCATCCCAACGCCAACATCTAAAAAGGCCAAGCGAATCGCGGGTGTGAGTTTGTGTAGCGGCACACCAATCTGCTTGGCACGAAAAATCGCATAGCTCGCCAGTAGCAATCCCGCCACATCACCCACCACCGGAACCACACCGACAGCAGCGTCTGCGCCAATTCCTTGGCGGGTAAATGGGATACGCACTAAGCTGTCCATTGTATTGGCATAAGTGGCAAGCTGCCGTTGTAATACAATCGCTTGCTGTCGCTCAACATTCTGCTGCATTGGTGACAAAGGATGCCCAGTGACTGGTTTTACGGGTGAATCGGGAGGAAGTTGCTCAGATGGCGACATCATTAATCAGACTCTACAAAAACTCGTTGGTACAGACGATGCTACGTTTTTAGGCATCGTCATGGCACAATCATACTGTGTACCCGCCATCCTTGATGGTGTGACATTTGTTTTGCAGTGGCATGACTACAGCACAGGTTAGGGCGTGAGTTACAGCATGAGTCAACGAATCAGTCATATGACGCAGCAAGCAACACAGAAAATCATGGATCGTGACACGTCGGATCATCAGATGCTGATTACCATGCTGGATGCACTACTACCACAAACGCAGTGTGGTCTCTGTGGGCATCCACAAGGCTGTCTGCCCTACGCCACAGCAATGGTAGAGCAGGCAGAGCCTGCCAATAAATGTGTCCCCGGTGGCCAACCGGTCGCTGATCAATTGGCGCAACTGCTTGGCAGACCACACCAGCCAGTTGAGCCGAGTGATTGGCCGATTGCCAGCGATGGCCGACCGCAGCGGATTCGCGCAGTGATTCGGGAAGATGAGTGTATTGGATGCACCAAATGTATCGCAGCCTGTCCCGTCGATGCGATTGTCGGCAGTGGCAAGCTGATGCACAACGTCCTGACCGACTGGTGTACCGGTTGTGAGTTGTGTTTGCCGCCTTGTCCGGTCGATTGTATTGATCTGGTGGACTGGCCAGCAGTGCCGACCGCCCAACAACAGCGTGATGAGCAAGACTTGCTACGGCAACGCTATCAGGCACGCAACCAGCGTGAACAGCAACGCGCTGTCCAACAGCAACAACAGCGCAACGCCCGCCCGATTATTGCGGTACAGCAAATCGCCAGCGCAGCGTCCATCGCGACAACGCTCGGACAGCAAGCCCCAGCACTGATGGTGCAGCAAGCGACGTTACGCAGCCAGATCGGCAAGTTACAACGGCAACTGCGCAGCCAGACGGATGCAACCAAAGCCGCTAAACAACACATTCAACTGACAGCACTACAGCAACAACTGAGCCAGCTGGAGCAACGATGAAAAAAGCAGACGTTGAAACATTTTTTGCCAGACTCAAAGCTGAGCGACCAGAACCGCGTACTGAGCTGGTATATGGCAGCCCGTTTGAACTGTTGATTGCCGTGATTCTATCGGCGCAGGCCACTGATGTGAGCGTGAATAAAGCCACTGCCAAACTGTACGCGCTCGCCAACACACCAGAACAAATCCTTGCACTCGGTGTCGATGGCCTCAAAAGCTATATTCGCACCATAGGACTGTACAACAGCAAAGCTGAAAACATCATTAAAACCTGCCAAATACTGATCGAGCGACATGACAGCCAAGTGCCACAAACGCGCGAAGCGTTGCAGCAATTGGCGGGGGTCGGACGTAAAACTGCCAATGTGGTGCTGAACACTGCATTTGGCCAGCCCACGATGGCGGTGGATACCCACATTTTTCGGGTCAGCAATCGTACTGGATTGGCCAAAGGCAAAACGGTGGACGCTGTGGAGGCCAAACTGGTGAAGGTCATTCCCAAGCATTACATCATGGATGCGCATCACTGGTTAATTTTACATGGCCGCTATACCTGTAAAGCCCGCAGCCCCTCGTGCCAGCAGTGTATTGTGGCAGATCTGTGTGCCTTTAAACCCAAAACCGCCGTTGCCGCCGTGTAGCATAGATCAACAGACCCTAAGATCTCGGCAGATCGGCATCTGATGTTATTGGTGCTTCTAACTCTGGTGAAGTATCAGCCGCCGGTTGCACCCATTGAAACTCAACCCGCTCATTCCAGAACTGCCCCTGCTCGGTTGCGTTTTCAGCAATTGGTTGGCGTTGACCCATCCCGACAGCAAGCAACTGGTCTGGCTGCACGCCCTGCTCAATCCAGAGCTGCCGGATCGCCTCAGCACGACGTTGTGCCAACTCTTGACTGTACTGCGGGCTACCAATCGCAGAGGTAAACACTTGTATTTGCAACTTTAGCTCTGGATATTGCTGCAAATAGGGTGCGACCAACTCTAGCAATGGCTGGTTGAGTGCTGGCACAATCGCCTCATCGAAGCGAAACCGGATCACTTGCTGATTAAGCAACGCGGTAATGTCCGCTGGACGTGGTGACTCGGGCAGCATTTTGAGCATTTGATTCGCGGTTTGTACGCTGTGCAGTACCGTTGCTGCCACGTCAACCGCTTGCAACTGGTGCAATGAAAATGCATTACCCGTTTGCTCACGCACCGCTGCTTCGATTTTACCGAACTCATCCAAATTTGGCATACTGATCACCACTGCCCCCTTGCTGCCAAGTGTCTGATCTGCGGCAATCATCTGTGTTTGATTGATTGCGATCATCATATGTGGGCGGTTGCGCAGGATCTGCGCCAGTCGTGTCACGGCATTAATGTCCATCATGTCGGTCTGGTATGCCGCGTCATAACGAATATCACAGGGTTGGTATTGCTCGATAAACACCGCCGAAATCTGCTGGATCAGTTGCTGACGCAGCGCAGCATCGCCAACCACGCCAGTACAGCCAACCAACTGCGCTGCTGCATCGGTCACCAAGCTG
>OGCL01002706.1_pt1 | contig 11789 bp, 22 predicted proteins | sample 1570041 | NCBI WGS metagenome assembly OGCL01 (sample SAMN06266162, study PRJEB24511) | hot springs metagenome | isolation source: Hot spring water | place: South Africa: Limpopo | collected 2015-06-22 | reverse complement strand
CAGCGTCCCTTGCTTGATCTACTTAGGCTCTTTGTCTGTCATAGTGTTCTTACATGTACGCTATCGTGATATGATACATCTCTATCTCGTACCAGAGATATGTTTGTATGGTTTACAATTAGTAAACAGAGTGTTAAAAAGGTTATAGAACAAGAACTTGATGTTGCTTTGGATAACCTGTAGATTCGTAGATACGCTGGATATAGTGTGCCTTTTCGATAAGGTAATCCACCTATCATTATAGGTAGGTCTGAAAGTTTACCACTGTAGCGGGATATAGCATTAGCTAGCAAGGACGCAGACTCGATAATCATCTAGTCTGTCACAGGTATGTTTATAACCACTCTGTTATCTAGATTATACTACCTATATACTAACTAAGTACCAGATATGGTATTATATTAAAAAGGATGCATGCGCGTGCATGTGTGTATGTGATATTATGGTTAAAGATTTAGATCAAAAGGTACAGTACATACAAGACAAGGTAGAGGATATTGCTGATACTGTACATAAGATCGACAAAGATCTTGCTGTTCATAAAAATACGTTCGACGATCATATCAAGCAGGACGAGAAGATGTACGAAGAGTTTAAGCGCATGAACAACATTCTTCAGCAAAACACAGAATCTTTAAAAGAGCACATGTATAGAACAGAGATTGCAGAGAAGCAACTCTCTATTTTAGAGGACCTAGCAAAAAGCATAGATGCCCGCTTGTCGCCTATTGAAAAAGAACGAATTCAAAAAGAAGCGATCGCAAGGTACAGAAGCGAGAAGTTAATAAAGATCAGTAAAATTATAGGACTTATCGCTACATTAGTAGCGATAATTGCTGGTATTAAATCTATCTAAGTTTAAATAATGTTATAATGTTTTAGTAAGGAGAATTTATGTTCACTAAAGAGACCAAAGCACGACTTATCTCTGCTCTTACTCGTAAAAGCTTAGCTGATGAATTTGAAGCAAAAGCTGCTTCTCCTGCTCCACTTAGTGCTAAACTTAAAGCTGCTATCTTAGCAATGATGGGCAATAAGAAGGCTGCAAATGAAGTTATTGCTGCTCTTGAAACAGCCGGCAACCAAACATTAAGTGGACCTCAGCATCCAAACGCTAAGCGACGTTTTGAGCTTGCTCTTACTCGTAAGAAGGCAGCTAACGAGATTGACTCTCAAATTTAATCACGACAGTTGACACATACACTGTGAAGTTACAAGCTAAGAATAAAGGCTCTTAGTTCTTTGATTTTTTCTTCTACAAAAAGTTTATCATTAAGCTGTCTGTTGAGACCTGATGGATGCGGCATAGCATAATGCGGAAGGCCAAGTAGTGTCAGCGCTTTCTCTGCGGTTTTACCGAGAGCTACAATCTTATCTGGATTTGCGTGACTTATCTTTATGTAAAGACATGCTAGATTATCTTTAATCTCTTTTGTTGTTAATGGTCTATTTGCATGCGTCTGATTATCGGATACGTTACAAGCAGAATAGGAGCATCCTGGACATGCTCTAGAGATCCATCCTAATAGAATCTTGCCGCTTCTTGTAGATGAACAAAAAGGGTTGTAAGTCTTTGCTATTACAGATGGGTTAGAGCCAACAAATAAAACTCTCATTTAAACCTTGTATTTATCTTGGAGACATCGTCATCTTAAAGAAGCCGCTCACTATTTCTACATCAACCTTGATGTCCAGCATGTTAGATGAGACATCAAAATCGCTATATTTAGCCTTAAAGTAAATAACTTTAATGCCTGCTTGCCACAGCATTCTTAAGCATGTTATACAGGGAGACAACGTACAAAAAACAATACAACCATCCGTCTTCACTCCAGATCTAACTGCGTTACATAGTAAGTTTGTCTCTGCATGGATTATATAGTTATATTTTTCTGGTCTTGTAGACGGTAAGACCGAATCATTTGCTCCTCTGATAAAACCATTATATCCCTCTGCCATGACTGCGCCAGTTTTAGGATCTATCAGTATAGCAGCCACTTTAGTTTGCTGATCAGGGGACTGATTTGCGATTGCAAGTAATCTTGCGTAGTAGTGCTGTATTTTTTTGCTAGATATTGTTTCACTAGGTTGATTGTTTTTTATAATTTTATGTATATGTTCTAAGAAATCTTGACCAGATAAATCTAACTTGATAGTGCTACATGTTGGACAGCATGGTCGACAGTTGTGTAACACGTACCCAATGTTATTATTGTACCTGTCGATGCCGTTATACTTTAGCTCACCGCGGTTGTTTATCTTTTTAATGTTAGATGGTGGAGAGCCGCAGTAGTAACAACTTTGAGTAACTAGTTGTTTAACATCAAGCTCAGATAAATCAAAAATACAACCTTTTGTCTTAGCTTCGTTTAATACGGCTTCGTATATCTCCTTGTGAGCAGCATCTTCAAAAGATAATTTAGAGCCTCTTTTCGAGCGAGGTTTACAGCCACAGCTAGTAGAGATGTTATTAATTAACTCAAAAACTCTGATTGTTGATTTTTTACCGCATCTACATACTACATCCACAACTATCTGTTTGTTTTTGCGGTACGGCTTCGATACAGTTGTCCAATGACAGAAAGTAGTACCAATTTTAATGTTCATATAACATTGAATCTTAGTTGGATGTCTACTCACTCTACGTTTTCATCAGTCTGACGAGATAAAGGGCCACAGATCTTACACACTATTCTTTCGCCCTGTTTATTCCTATCTTGGTCTATAATTTCTTGCCAGTACCACTGATGAGGCGGACATTGTTTCTTTTGCGTGCTTAACCTATCTGTGTAGGTATTTGACTTACCTTGCCTTGGTTTAGGCGTTACTGCGTAGACAACGAAAAATATAAAAAGCAGTAATATAACAAATTCCATTATCTATCCTCCTCATCGCCGTATATAGATAACCCATTGTCGATCTTGTCGATCTCGTCTGCTGTAGCTATCTGCTGTACTGGATCAATTTTGGTGGGCTTAAGTTTTTTCATCTTAACTTTTTGCTTTACTTTGCCTCTTGTTGGGCAAACAAACTCTATTTCGATCTCTACAATCTCTTCGATTTGAGAATCTAGAGATACGTGCTTCTTTTTATTCTTTGCGCCTTTAGGTCTTGCCATTTAATTTCCCTAAATTATCTTTCTACTATACTGGTTGAAGATAGGTGTGTGTAGCGGCAAGCCTCATAACTTGTCCTGGACCTGTTATATCGAGACTACTTAATAGCCTAATATGATCTACGCACCCACCAAATCTACCATAGTTTTTCCAGGTTATACTCTCTGTAAATTTAGATTCTAAGTACATCTTAAATTCACCTATAAAAAGACCAAGAGACATAAGAAATGTTTTAAGATATATCGTACATCGGAGATGTTGTAAATTCTTCGCTAAAACCATCTAGCTCTTCCATTCGGCTATTATAATTTGTTCTATAGCTTGAACGTACTGATAAATCGGTTTAGGTGCATGCTTAGGTAAACGAATAAGTTTACACCATTCACTGTAGGATCCGCTAACGATGATTGTTGTATATATGTTGATTGGTGTAATAACTTGAGCAATAAATCTGTCGGCTCCATCTAATTGATATGCTTTCGGATTGATGAGTAGGGCATCAGTCGTTCTAGAAATGTCATCAGAGATAGCTTCGTTATCAAGTCTCTCTGGGCAACCAATTTCCCCTGGATTAGGAATGTAAGCGTCGTGCTCCTGATTAGGGTTATTTGCATCGATCACCTTCAACTGAAACTTAGAGAGGTATATCTGAAAGAACAAAGGACACTTTATCACCAAAGTCATATACCCGATCTCTTCAAGCTCTACCGGGTACTCACCAAAGTAAAATTCCGCTCCAATGTCTCTCAACTTTTGAGTTGTGTTGCAGCTATCTATGAGAGCAACATAGCCTTTATCTAGGACAGGAATTTTATTCAGCAACATTATATCTCTTCCTCTTTTTCTTTTTGTGCTTGTACTTTGTTTGCCTTTAGCAGTGGATTTTCAGGGTCTACGACGTCTGTTAGGCCAGCGCGACATGTGTAATCCTTAATATCGTCAAACACACCTTCAAGCATAGACTCAGTGATAATGTCATCAAACTTTGCTTCGATATAGTCGATCGTGTTTGCATCTAAGTATGTAAGTGGTTTTGTCATGTCTTTTTGACAAACCATCACTTTTGCGTGATGCTGATGCTCGCGCCACATTACGCCAACCGCCTCACACATCTCCTCGAAAGTGAAAGGTCCACGAATGCTAGAGCACACGAATTTAGGACCATTTGGATCACCAGAGCTGATAGCAACCATGTACTGACGACCTTTCAACTCGGAAAGATCCATTACCTCTAGTTCGCCGACAAAATCCTCATTAGATTTAACAGGCAAATTTGTATTAGACATATACACACACACCTCCGAAGAGTATATCAATTCAGATCGCGCAACGCTTCTTTGTAAGATCTCGGTTTTGAAGAATAGAAGTAACCATTTAGGTCAATATAGCATATATCTTTAATTTCACTCTTACGTGTTTGAACTTTAAATATTACACGTCTACTTTTCCAAGTAAAGTTTCTTAAGTTAGAGAGGTTCTTCTCTAAGATAATCCAAAAGCTTTCTGGGTCTTTCCAGACCTTGTCGCCAACATCTATCTTGTTGATTAACTCTAAATCTTTTCTAAGATTGGTCTCTTTCTTAAACTGAAACATTATTGACTTATTGTACTTTGCAATTTCTCTAAAAAGATTTGATTTTCTTATTTAGAGCTTGAGTTGGGTTATAGTTGTCATTTTGCATCAAGATTGAGTCTTCATAGTTTAGATCTAGTTGATAGATGTAGTTTCGCTTAGCTTAAATTGCTTTGCGTATTCGACGCTGTTGATGAACGAGTCGACGGTACCTTCGCGCTCCATAATATACTGCTTATCTTCTGCTGTAAGATCTGGCTTAGACATATTCACCTAGCATCTTTAAGATCTTTTCTCTGTCTTTTTCGTAGATATGAAGGCTGTGCACAAAGTGAGTATAGTGACCTTTAGTTAGGTTTGGATATTGTTCTTTTAACTCTTCCATCATCTTATCCATTAATGAGCAAAACCAGGGAAGATCATAAACTAAGCCTAACATAAGATCGTTCGATCTCATTACTACTGAGAGATGTAGTTTATCATCGCGAATTAAAAAGTTACCATGCATAGTACAAGTAAAGTCACGAACTCCAATCCAATGATGCTCAGGTAGAGAAAATCTAAGTATTGCTTGTCTAGTGTCTTTGTCTCGCTTCAAAGACTCAACACACCACTCCCATGGAGTTCTTCGAACACCACGAGTCATCCACAGACTGCCTTCACCTGGCTTTGTTGCAGGGCTCACTACGTAGGTTTCTTGCTCAAAATCAGACCCGTGAGATTTTTTGGACCAAATGAGATGACCGTACGCTGAGTTGATAGTTCCATCTGGATTAGCGAGTGCTAGCCAGAATTTTGAAGCTTTACCGAAATCTTCTGCTTTATTTGTGCAGGAATCATACAACTCCACTTCCTTAGCTGTATAACTTGCAATTGTCTTGTTGCGCTCTTGATCTCTAGTGACGATAGGGCTAGAAGTAGGTTGCAGTACGCGGAAGCTGTAATCGAGCTTTTCGCGTACAGGCTGGCCTCGCGGCGAGCTTTTGACGTCAGGGTTTTTGTATACATCTTCTAATACCCCTAGATAAGCTTCAGATACTGTCTCATAAATTTTCATACGATGTTTTCCTTACCGAGATATTTTACTAAAAGTCCCCAGTATTTAGTTCTAATTCTGCAGAATATAAGTGTGTTCTTAGAAGTTCAGTAAAAACACTCTTTTTACGTACTTAATGAGGCGTCTCAAGCTGACGCCTCTTAGAGTTGGATTAAGTCCAACTCTTCTTACCAAAGAAACCGTAATTCATGCCGTACGTGTTCACATCGATGTCTACGCTGTAGTCGTCCCACTAAAAGAGCATTAGACAGTCCATCTAATTGCCGCCTGTAGTACTTTTCTTCATCAAGGACAAACTATGATGATTTAAGGTTTCCGCGTACGCTTATTTTATTTTTATACCAAAACACGCGCGTGTGCTAATGTTTGATACCTCACCCACTTAGCTCGTCTAGGTCTTTTGACTGAATAAGTTTTACTCCTTCTCCGTCTCCCACAAAACCTCTTCGAGGTTGACGTGCCAGATACCATATCCGTATCTTTTTTTAGTAAAACGTTTCATCATCTGACCAACCCTATTGAACAGATGCTGAAACACAAAAGTCGATTCTTTTACCGAACGGCCATCTTTTGTTCTATAATCTGGGTCGTAGTTATAAAGAGCAACACAGACCTCTGCTCGCAGATGCTGACGAATATCGTTGATAGACATTCCAGTATTACCAAGAATAATCTCACCTTTACTTTTAGAAGAAGACGCCTCGTTCCAGTTTTTAATAACCGAATCGCGGATGTATTTCTCAATCATCGGTTCATACTTAAGAATATCTTCGTTTGTCAATGTGCGGTTATACTTATTCTTATTCTTATTCTTATTCTTCACCATACTTCTCCTTTAATGCGCCGAGTAGCGCAATTGCATTGTCCATATGAGGTTTATTTTTTACATCAGTAATTCTCATATCTGAGTCACAGAATGGTCGAATATACTGATAGATCAAAATTAGCCCGTCGTTTATCATAATAGTATTTGGCATATTTCGGTACACCCAACGATACAATTTTGATTGTCTTGGGTTTCTCATTGGTAAGTTATTTTCGATCAACTTAATCATCGATTTTCTTATAGAGTCAATTGCTCTTTTAACTATAGAAGTTTTATCAGATGTATATCCAATTTCAGTGTTCTTGATGTAAAAATTTTCTTGAAAGTTCTCACATACAATCTCAGATAATACGTCATTTTTTATAGAAGTTGGTTTATATCTATTAATAAGCTCTAACTTAATTGCGTCTTTTTGAGATGAAAGACGAACAACAAAGATTGGCTCAGAGTTCTTGAAATCGGCTGTATACTTGTCTAGTCTTGATTCGAAATTCATTCTATCTCCTCCATAGAGTAAATGGGCCGGCCTTTGTGAGTCATGACTTTGAGTTTGCATAAATTTACCATTGCGACCATATTTCCATCTTTAATATATTGAGTTATCCAGTAACCTACTTTGTTAGCTAAAGTAGTATCTTTAATGTTCCACTCGTTTGTTTCAAATAGCTGAATCAGTCGGTTGCACAGATATATTTTTTTCTTGTGAAGCGACTTAGATCTAAGTCCCTTATCACATTTATCTAGCAACCGAAAAATTTCATTAAATCTTGAGGCCGCATCACTTGGATAATTACAGTTTTTTACTGACGCAATACCACATATGCCTAGAAGGGCTTTTAGATCTTTCTCATCAAGAGTAGATATTTTTTTAACAATTTTAATGTATCCACCTGTAATAGACATATTAACGAAGTTAATAATTGGATTGCCGACGATCTCAATGTGAAAGCATTTTTTAAGAGTGTCTAGTTCTTGCCACGATAAGGTCTTGAAGTGTGGGTTGTGCTTATTTATGAGAGCAAATATTATATCATCTAAAGATAGAGAGAGGCTATAAGACTTACTTGTAAATTCAATAATCTTTTCGATATCTAAGATGGTCTCATCTGGTACGTTACCTAGAATTACATTTAATTCTGATTCAATTGGTTCAATTGCTTGAGATATCCAATCTAACGATTCAAACTTTTTGTCGTCAAAAACACCCATAATAGTTCTCCTACAAACGTTTCGTATCAGGATAAGAGATATCGTCTTTCTAGTTCTTCAAGAATCTGCTTTTCGAATTGAGCCCATTCTTTTCTTATTTCGGTAAAGATCTCAAATTCTCTGCTGGTGAGTCTAAAAATTTGAGCTGTAAAGTCTAATAAGTCTTGTAGCTGATTTTCAGTTAGCTGAGTTAAATCTTGCTGTAGTGGTTTGCCTATTAAGAATGTCGTATCACTCATTTTTCTTAACTGTAAAACCAGCCTCTTCTGCTTCTTTAAGAGAAAGGTCTCCGCGCTTTTCGCCAATGCGTCTGGTACGGATATATGATATTTTTTCGAACGTAACGAATTTACCTTCAGGCTCTATAATCTTGTAGACTGTACCTTCAGTATCTTGAAAGTAACCGTTAATACCAATCTCGGTAGCTACAGCTTTAACTGCTTCACTTAGTTCTTCGAAGTACTTTTTTATCTCTTCTTTTCTTTTTTCTAACAGCACAAACTTTTTTTGAGCTTCTGTCATACGATAACACCTCCTTCATTTAGTATTGTCTTTTTAAATTTGACAATATTTTAATTTTAAGAGCGTATTGATTCGGGAGATAGTTAAGAGTTTAATCTATATGATCGAGCATCTACTCTCTTTGATTTGTTGAATAAGGTCTCGATACGCTAAGTGAGTGTGTCATATTCTTTAGTATTATCTTAGTTATTAAGAATATAATATATATGATTTTGTTGTTGATGATGGTACATCTTATACACTAGGATGCGATTAACTCTGATGATTATAGCTACGTAACACCTTAATGAAAGGTTTTGTTACTGTTATCTCCATCATCATCGTCGTCTAACTTTTTTCCCTCGTGAATCGTAAACTTACGAATACTTTTTAAGTTATTTTGAGCTTGATCTTTAAGATTAGATAATCCCATTAGATTCATATACTCAGATAGTTTCATTGTTTTAACTTGATTGTGCTCGTCGAGAATTACAATTTTTAGATCTAAGTTGTCTTTGATAAGAGACCTAAGAATCTCAATCTTTTCTTCTTCAAGGCTTTGTATCTCACTGATAAGTATATTTTTATATTTACCATCTAAACTATTCTTTTGAGGAGCCTCAACCTGAGCTAACAGATTTAGTTGTTTCATAGTGATCTCTTTTACTTTAGACATTCTTTTTTGTGCACTAGCTATCATCTCTATTTTATTAATAAAAGACTCTAATCTTTTACCAGCAAAATAAGTCACAGCAAACCAACATAAAGTTCCGACTAAAAAACCAAATATAAAGCTTATGAATAACAAGAGTTTCTCCTTTTTATGAATTGTTTATGTTTATATAGCAGAAGCATCTTTTGCGGTGTAGGTAGATTGTCTATATAAAGTTTACCATCTAAATGGTCAATCTCATGTTGAACCGCAATAGCATTTATACCTAAAAAATCTCTAGTTTGCTCTTCAAAGTTAATATCTAAGTATCTTACTGTAATAGAGTGAAATCTTTTAGTCTTTTGAGAAACTCCAGGTATAGATAGGCAGCTTTCATCAAAACTTCTAAGATTAGAGGATTGTAGGATTTTTGGGTTGATAAAAAGTTCGACACCTGCATCTGTACTCATGATAAAGAACCTTTTAGTTATTCCAACTTGATTAGCTGCTAAAGCTATACCGCCAGAATTTTTCATGACAGCTATCATTTCAGGAACTAGTAACTTAATTTCTTCGAGCTCCTCTTTTGAGACTAGCTGGCATAGCTTTCTCAATGACTCATCGTTTACGTATCTAAGTTTAAGACTCATGACAGTAGTTTTACCGCAAAGTAGTTGAGTACGCCACACAACATAGAAAAAGCGACCATCGAGATATTATCGACTATTATACCTATTATTAATAAGATACAGTTATAGATCAAAAACGATTTATTTAATACCAGCAAAAAATGCTTCATTTAGTCTCCTTATCTTTCTTTGGTTCGTAATAGAAGATAAGACTTCTATGCTGTACATAACTTAGCTTTAAGCTAGTGAGCTTCAAGACGTAGTTTCTTCTCTCCCCTTATCTCGCGCTATCTGCTCTAGATCAAGAAGAACATCTTCAGACGAGCCATTTTTCTTCGTCAATCTAAGTTTACAAAGTCTGAATCTTCTGAGATAACGTTGCCAGCAGAGTCAAGTAGGGACACTGTAATAGTTACACGATGCCCACCAGACATCTTGCGAGAGGAAGATAGTTTGACTTTGACCTTCAGTCCGTCCTCGACAGTTGATCTACTTGTCTTTTTCTTTTTTGTCTTTTCTTTTTCCATCTGCTCCTCCAAGAATCGATTTTTCAAAGCATTTATCTACTAAATATCTTTGTACCAATTGTTTTTGTTTAGTAGATAAGTTAATTACACCAATCTTCTCTGCTTTAAGTAGTAACTCAAGATCTTTAACTGGTAGGTTTGGGATCGCGTCATTTAATGAGTTGTATCCGTTTTTTCTTAAGATAAAAAATATCTTCTGTGTTTGATTCTTATAATAATTTTCCCACACAGATGTTAATAAAATCAATATGATTGTTATTGGCCATATAATCACAAGAAAGATTAAAATAGAAGATTCGCTTTTTTCAAAAGCAGCTGTGTGGCTATATATGATGGCCGCTGCAAAAAGACACGCTACAAGCGCATATAAAAGTAGATAAAGAAAGACGCTCATTTTTAATTTATACAAAATGACACGTCACTTACCTACGCGTAAAAATTCCTACCATCTCTTCTTTTTCATGTAGAAAGATTGTTTTAGATGAAGGTCTACTTGCTAGTAGTTTAATGACAACTAGTAGTAGTGCATTTTTAACTTCTAATTGTTTCTGTGCGAGTCTTCGTTCGCGCCAATAATTAGTTAAACCATTTCCCATGTAGGGATTATACTAATACCAACCGATCTAATAGAGCTAAGTAATTTAATCCTTGCGGAGAATAATTTGTTTCCAATTATAACAACTTATAAGAAAAGAAGAGGTATCTTTTATGCGCTTTTAAGAAGAATAAGCAGGTAAGGAATCAACAGATAAAGATACTGGATATAAGTCTTAGGCCATCACTTCCTAATCAGGTACGTTTTTAGGCAATTACTGTAACTACCTATTTAAGGAACCTTATCGTTGGGGCCATCACTTTAGATACTGGTTTCAGCTAAGTATTATGCGACCCTCGCTTACGCGAACAATGACTCGTCCAAGTCTAATTCAATTTCAGTTGCGTGATCAACTTGGATAGCTTCACGAAGGGCGCCTCGCAACCTTAGTAGCTTGCTGCACAAGCTGAACTGCTTCATTTACTGAAACAGTGAGATCCTCATCGTGATTTATACTAAATGATTTAGTAGTCTTGGTCTACTAGGTCTACGTACTGCTCAAGAGTACTCGGTGTTAAACTCTTAACAAGATTTAAGAGACCCTCATCCCCTGCTTCGTAAGCTTTTGCCTTCAGCAGCGTGTAAAGCGCCTCAAAGTCCACTTCGGACTTTTTCATTTTTTTTCGCCAAGCTTTTAATTTCTTACCGTCTACTTTGTGACGTCCTCGGTTTAGATGCTCAGGGACAGCGCGTGTATTGGATGCTGCGTATCCTTTAGAGTTATCTTTACGGTCTGGACTTAATTTCTGACCCGTCTTCTTCTCAGCGGATTGAATCTGCCTCACAATAGACTTTCTTGATCCAAGACCAGAACTCTTCTTGCTTGCTGTACCGTTCTTGCCTTTTTGACGTCTTAGTGCATCGTCGGCTTTTGTGTGGGCTCTTATATAGTGACCTGGAGTCTTTTTGGCGCGTTTTAGTTTATTTAAGCACGATCGACATCTTCCAGCCTTATTCGAGGGATTAGCTGATTTTCCTCCGCAACGTGGGCATGTTTTAGATAGCTCTTCTAGTTCTTCAAGTTCTGCCTTTGACAAAGACTCTAATTCAGATGGCAAGACAATATCTTCTTCATTGAAGGAATCTTCTAATGATCCGCCTGCG
>OGCL01002705.1_pt1 | contig 11791 bp, 12 predicted proteins | sample 1570041 | NCBI WGS metagenome assembly OGCL01 (sample SAMN06266162, study PRJEB24511) | hot springs metagenome | isolation source: Hot spring water | place: South Africa: Limpopo | collected 2015-06-22 | reverse complement strand
ATGCTGCGCATGCGGGTTTCGTCCTGCGCGACTACATCTTCCGTCACTTTCCAGCCCACGGGGTGCTCAAAGCTCACGCCGTCCTTGTTGTAGACCAAGGGTGGCGCCGCGTGAGCTGGAGCCAGTCCGCTGAAGAGCAGTAACGCCAGGGCGGCCTGGCGCAAAGCCAGTTGGAAAGCCGCAGTACGGCAGAGCAGGCGAATGGAATGCATGGGTGAGAGTGTGGGGAATAGCCAGAAATTTTCGCATGGGCGCCGTGCCTGGGTTTTGAGGCAAGACGAAGCGGCTTTTTCTATGAGTTTGATATTTTACATAATATACATCGTATCAACTATTGGCTATCCTTCGCGAACACTCCACAAACCAGCCCAACCGCACCGTCTTTCCCTATGATGTTCCACCTACCGCACCACAAGGCGCCATGAACATCGACACCACGTCTTTGATCCGGGACATGGGCATGAATGCGGGCCTGCTGTGTTTTCTGGCCGCGCTGTACAGCATTGTCCTGAGCGGGCTGCGCCATCCTGATCTGAGCATCCGGAAGGCGCGTCAGCGGTGGTTGCCCTGGATCACGGGATTCCTGTTTGGGCTGACCGGCATCCTGACCATGCTCGTGCCGCTGCGGTTGGCCGAAGGCGTGATTGTTGATGCCCGGCTGGTGATGGCTGGCTTGGCCGGTGCTTATCTATCGCCCTTGGGGGCTGTCTTGTGCGCGGTGGTGCTGGGGGCCTACCGGCTTAGCCTGGGGGGCATTGGCAGCGGCCCGGCCATGGTGGGGATTGTGCTGACCACGGGCATCGGGTGGCTCTGGCAGCGCTACAGGCCTTACTTTTCTCGGCAGCGCTTTGGCGCCTGGTCCGATGGGTTCTGGCTGGTCGGGCTGGGCTTTAGCCTTGCGGCGGGCGGCATGCTGGCGATACAGACCTTGCCGCCAGAGATCGCACGGGCGGTCACCGCGCGGTCCTGGATGGCGGTGGTGGTGATCTATCCCATCGGCACGGTGCTGCTGGGGTTTCTGCTCGACAACACGCAAAAGCTCAACCAGCGCGAAGAAGCCCTGGAGCAGACGGCCGAAACCTTGAAGACCATGCTCGCCGAGGCGCGCCAGGCCGCCAGCGTGTTTGTCAACAGCAAGGACACGATCGCCATCGTGCAGCCGGATGGCACGGTGCTGGATGTCAACCCGACCTACACCAACGTGCTGGGCTATTCACGCGAAGAACTGATTGGCAAGTCGTCCGCTGTCCTGCGCATTGACGAAGGGGGCGAAGCCACGTTCCTGCGCCGCGTGGCGCAGGCCATCGAGCGGGACGGCCGCTGGCATGGCGAGGTGGTCCGGCGCCGCAAGAACGGCGAGGCTTTTGTCTCGGAAGTCACCATCGAAGGCATCCGGGACCCGGATGGCGTGGTGCGCAAGTGGGTGTCGGTGGGCAAGGATGTAACCGAACAACGCCGCCTGGAGCAGGCGCTGCAGCAGTTTGGCAACTACGACGCCCTCACCGGCCTGTCCAGCCGCCGCCTGTTTGCCAAGGAGCTGAATGCGACTCTCCACAAAAGCACCGAAACCACCACCATCCTGGCCTTGTGTCTCCTGGACATCGACCAGTTCAAGGACCTGAATGAGCAATGGGGCCAGCCGCTGGCGGACCAGTTCCTTCGCGTGTTTGCCCAGCGCCTGCGGGCCGAGGCGGGGCCGGACAACCTCATTGGCCGCATTGGTGGCGACGAGTTTGCCGTGGCACTGAAAGACTGCGCACACACCGAGGCCGCTCTGCAACGGCTGGAAGCCCTGCGCCAGGCACTCGCGCGGACGGCGGTGCTGGACAACGCGCATCTGCGCCTGACCTGCAGCGCCGGGGTCACCTTCTACCCCGACGATGTCGCCGACGCCGATGGCCTGATCCGCCATGCAGACCTGGCACTGTATGCAGCCAAGGAGCAAGGCAAAGACCGGATCGTGGTGTTCGATATCCAGCAGGGCCAGCGGGTGCAGGCGCGCAGGCACACGGCCAAGCTGGTCGAAGACGCCTTGCTGCGAGGCGAGATGGAGCTGTTCTTCCAGCCCAAGGTCAGGATTTCCGATGGGCAGGTAATTGGGGCCGAATCCCTGATCCGGTGGCACCACCCCGAGCGGGGACTGCTGGCGCCCGGCGCTTTCATGGATGACATTGTGGGCACCCCTGCGGCCAGCAAGCTCGACTACTGGGTGCTGTCCGCTGCGTTCAAGGCCGGTCTCACGCTCGTCGCCCAGGGCAGCCCCCTGCCCTTGAGCATCAACATCGCTGTGTCCACACTCATCGACAGCCGGTTTCAGCAGGAAGTCGGCCGACTGCTGCGGCAGCACCCTTCCCTGCCCCAGCCGTTTCTGGAGGTCGAGTTGCTGGAGACCGAGACCTTCAACGACCTCTCGGCCGTGGCCTACGTCATCCAGGGGCTGGACGAGTTGGGCGTGCAGTGCTCCATCGACGACTTCGGCACGGGCTATTCGTCGCTCACCTACCTGCAACGCCTGCCCGCGCAGATCGTGAAGATCGACCAGTCCTTCGTGCGCGACATGCTCAACGACGAGCGCGATCGCGCCCTGGTGCGCGGCATCGTGAGCCTGGCCCATGCGTTCCACCGCACGGTGGTGGCAGAAGGCGTGGAAACCCCGGCCCATGCCGAGGCCCTGCGTGAGCTGGGGTGCGATGGTTTGCAGGGTTATGGCATTGCCAGGCCCATGCCGCTGCCGGATCTGGTCCGCTGGATCCGGGCGTGGCAACCATCGCCTGAGTGGGGCGGCGCCGGGCAGCCTGTGCGCTGACCGTTGGCCGTTGGCCGTCCTGTTCACGCGCTGGCAACAGCGCAAACTGCTGCGTTTCCGGCGCCGCCCTCCTCCCCCAGCCGCTACCATCCATGCCCATGAATCCTTCACGCCCTGCCCCCTCCCTCCCGTCTTCCGTCCACTTTGGCCACACAGGCCGCGTCTGCGTCGTCACCGGTGGCGCGCAAGGCATTGGCGAAGCCTGCGTGCGCCGCTTTGCCGTAGAAGGCGCCAAGCCCGTCATCGTGGATGTGGACGATGCACGCGGCCAGGCCCTGGCAGTCGAGCTGGGCGCGCTGTATGTGCGCTGTGATGTGGGCGACAAGGCCCAGGTGGATGCGCTGGTGGCCCAGGTGCTCGCAGCCCATGGGCGCATTGATGTGCTGGTGAACAACGCGGGCATCTTCCGCGCGGCGGACTTTCTGGAGGTGACCGAGGCGGACTTTGACGCCGTGCTGCGGGTCAACCTCAAGGGCGCGTTCCTGGTCGGCCAGGCGGTGGCGCGGGTCATGGTCGCCCAACCAGGTGGTCATGGTGGCGGCTCCATCGTCAATATGAGTTCGGTCAATGGTGTGCTGGCCATTCCGAACATCGCCAGCTACAACGTAAGCAAAGGCGGCGTGAACCAGCTCACGCGGGTGATGGCACTGGCGCTCGCCGACAGGAACATCCGCGTGAACGCCGTGGCCCCCGGCACCATTGCCACCGAACTGGCCGCCAAGGCGGTGCTGACCAGCGAGGAAGCCAAACACAAGATCATGAGCCGCACGCCGATGAAGCGCCTGGGCGAGCCGTCGGAGATTGCCGATGTGGTGGCCTGGCTGGCCAGTGACGCCGCCAGCTACGTCACGGGCGAGATCGTGACGGTGGACGGCGGGCGCATGACGCTGAACTACACCGTGCCGGTGTAGTTATACGCTATTGAATTGATAGCTTGAAGGGCAATGCCATCAGGCGGTAGAGCCGGTTTTTATTCGCATTTCAGGCCTGTGCTACGCGCCGCAGCAGCCCCGACATGCTGCGCGGCCAGCCCACCCGGCCAAACCAAGCACCGCCCGCAATGGCCCAGGCGTTGATCAGCCCATACAGCACCAGCGCCCCGCCCTGCGCAGCAAACACCGCCTGCAGCCCGCCGCCCCAGCGCAGGGCCAGCCAGCCCCCGGCCACGGCCACCGCCAGCCGCGCGATGTTGCCGATCACAGGCCACATCAGGCGCCCTGCCCCCTGCGAGGCAAAGTACAGCACCAGGCCCAGGCCGAAGAAACCATAGACCGGGCCGACGGTGCGCAGGTAGAGCGCGCCGGATTCGAGCATGGCCGGGTCGCTGTTGAATAACCGTAGCCAGGTGGCAGGGTAAGCAGCGGCCCAGAACCCGATGGCCTCGGCCATGGCAAAGGCCATGGCGGCGCCGATCCAGGTGGCGCGCAGGGCCCGCTCGCGCTGGCCCGCGCCAATGCAGGTGCCCACCATGGCCACCAGGGGCGCGCCCAGGCCGAACACCAGCGGCACCAGCAGGTATTCGAGCCGCGATGCCGTGCCATAGCCCGCAATGGCCGCTGTGCCAAAGCCGCCCACCAGCGCCGTTGTCACGCCAATCGCAAGGTTGGTGGCCACGGTGGAGACCGTGCCCACCAGGCCCACGCGCAGGATGTCTTTGAACAACGCCCAGCGAAAACGGATGTGCGCCAGCGACGGCCGCAGCAGGCTGCGTGGCGACCACAGGTAGGCCGCCAGCACCGCGCTGCCCACTGCGTAATACGCCATCAGCGCAATGGCGCCGCCCGCAATGCCCAAGCCCGGCAGCGGGCCCCAGCCAAAGATCAGCAGCGGCGACAGCGGCACCAGCACGATGGCGCCCAGCACCGTCACATACGCCGGCACAGCCATGTTGCCGGTGCCACGGATCACGGCCGAGAGGGTGTTGAACAGCCAGACCAGCACCGCGCCCGCAAACACCCAGTTGGAGTAGACCAGCGCCGCCTCCAGCGCCCCGCCCGTGCCGCCCATGTGGGTGTAGAGCCAGCGCCCTCCTCCCACCACGCCCACGGTGAAGACCAGCGCAAACACCGCCGCAATGGCCAGTGCATGCAGCACCAGCGCATCGGCATCGTCACGCCGCCGTGCGCCCAGCGCGCGCGCAATGGCCGAGGCAATGCCGCCGCCCATGGCACCTGCCGAGGTCATCTGCATGAGCATGACCACCGGGAACACCAGCGCCATGCCCGCCAACGCATCGGTGCCCAACTGGCCCACAAAATAGGTTTCGATCAGGCCCACGCCCGCCTGGGCCAGCATGACCAGCACATTGGGCATGGCCAGGCGCAGCAAGGTGGGGGCGATGGGCGCCTCCAGCAGCAGGCGCGTGCGTGGGTCCAGCGTTTGGGTGGCCGATGCGGTGCTCATGAAGCCGCCCCAGTTGCTGCGGTGGGTGCGGTTGCTGCGCCGGGCCGCCGTGGCACCACGATCCGCACGGTGGACAGCTGCAGCACGTCGCCCTGTTGGTTGCGGGTTTCGCTGCGCACCGTGACCATGCCCCGGTCAGGCTTGGATTTGGAAGGCTGGACCTCCATCACCTCGCTCACCACATGCAGCACATCGCTCGCGCGGGTGGGACGGGGCCAGCTGATCTCGGCCCCGGCGCCGATGATGCCGCCCGCAATCGGCAGCCCCGTGGTCACCTGCAGCCGCATGGTGATGGCCGCCGTGTGCCAGCCGCTGGCGGCCAGCCCGCCAAACAGCGTGGCGCGGCCAGCGGCATCGTCCAGGTGAAAGGGCTGCGGGTCGAACTGTGCGGCAAAGGCTTTGATCTGGGCCTCGTCCATCGCGTGTTCGCCGCTGGTGTAGCGGTCGCCCACGGCCATGTCGTCCAGGTACAGCGGGGGGGGCGTTTCGGGCAATGCGGCGGCTGCCGCCAGGGTGGAAGTCATGGCAGGTTGCTTTCGATGTCGAAGAAAAGTGTGTGGGGAGGTCAGGCCGCAGCGGCGGCGGCCCGGCGCGGCAGCGGCGATTCGCGGATGGGCAGGTTCACCAGCGCGGCCCCGGCAGCCAGCGCGATGTCGATGTACCAGACCCAGTCGTAGCTGCCCGTGGCCTGGAAGACGCTGCCGCCCAGGTAGGCGCCCAGAAAACCGCCGATCTGGTGCGACAGCATCACGATGCCAAACAACATCGCCATGTTGGCCGTGCCAAACATTTTGGCGACCAGTCCGGCCGTGGGTGGCACCGTGGACAGGAACGTGATGCCCATCACCGCAGCAAACACCAGTACCACGGTGGGCGTTTTGGGTGCCAGCAAAAAGACGAGCACTGCGATGCCGCGTGTGGCGTACAGCAGTGCCAGCAGCGACTTCATGCGCCAGCGGCCTACGGCCCAGCCCATGGCCAGGCTGCCGACGATGTTGAACAGCCCGATCACGGCCAGCGCCCAGCCGCCCACCTCGGGGGCCAGCCCGCAGGCGGCGATCACGCCCGGCAGATGGGTGGCCAGAAAGGCGACATGGAAGCCGCAGACCAGAAAGCCCGCCGCCAGATAGCGGTAGCTGGGCGTGGCCAGCGCCTGGGCAATGGCCTCGCGCGCAGTCAGCGCCTTCTGGCCCGTTGCGGCAGCGGCCTGCGCCGCCAGCGCGTTGGAATTGCCCTTGAGCACCCATACCGCAGGCAGCGCCAGCAGCACCAGCACGCCCAGCCACTGCATGGCGTTGGCCCAACCCACGGCGGCCGTCAGGCTGATCGCAATCGGCGCCATGACGAACTGCCCGAAGGATCCACCTGCGTTGACGATGCCGCTGGCCAACCCGCGCTTGTGCGCAGGCACCAGCCGCGCGGTGGCTGCCATCAGCACCGAGGGGCCGGCCATGCCCGCACCGCCCGCTGCCAGCACGCCGATCGCAAAAATCAGCCCGGCGGTGGTGGTCATGTAGGGGGTGATGAAGGTGCCCAGCGCCACCAGCGCCACGCCCAGCAGGATGACGCGGCCGGTGCCGATGCGGTCGGCCACCGCCCCCGCAAACGGCTGGGTCAGGCCCCACCACAGCTGGCCAAAGGCAAACGCGAGGCTGATGCTGCCAATGCCCAGCGCGGTGGAGGTGTTCAGCGCCGAGAGGAACAGGCCCATGGTCTGGCGTGTGCCCATGGTCAGCGCAAAGGTGCCTGCGGCCGCCAGCAGCACCAGCCACAGGGCGATGGTGGGTGCGGCCGACCTGGTTTGGGTGGGCTGGATGTCAGTCGTCATGGCCGGTCTCCTGGTTGGGCAGCGCAGCCAGCAGCTGCAGTGAGTCGTCCACCAGCGCATGCAGTGCGACCACGCGTTCCGCGCCCAGTGCCTCGTTCAGGGCAAGTTGTGCGGCTTTCCAGTGGCGCTGGGCCTCGGCGCGTTTGTCGCGGCCCGCGTCGGTGATGTGCACCAGGCGGCTGCGCGCGTCGGTGCCCGCCTCCAGCGAGACCCAGCCTGCGTCCACCAGCGGGCGCAGGTTGCGGGTGAGTGTGGAGGCGTCCATCTTCATTTCGGCCGCTAGGTCGCCAGGCCGGATCGGCCCGAGCTTGAGCACGTGGGACAACAGCGAATACTGCGTGGTCTTGAGCCCGCAGCGGGCCATTTCCACGTCGTAGTGGTTGGCCACACGGCGCATGAGTTGGCGCAGCTTGAAGTTGGTGCAGCCCTGCGGCACTGCAGTGGTTGCGGCAGAAGCGCCAAGGCGCTGGGGGCTGGTTTCGGCTTGCATGGATTTAATTGTATCTGCAATAATTGCATATGCAAGTCATCGATTTCAACCACGGCAACGACCAGGACACCCCATGACCCAACACAACCACCTCGAACACTGGCTGGCGCAAGAGCGCGACATCCTCGCCACCCTGGAAGCAGGCCCCGGCCCGGGCGTGGCCCGGCGCGAGCAGATCGCCCACCTGAACGGCCTGCAGCAGATGCAGGCCATGCTGCGCGGCGAGCTGCCCTATGCCGCCATTGCCAAGACGCTGGACTTCTTGATCGTGGAAGTGGGCGACGGCACGGCCATCTTCCAGGGCACGCCCCGCGCAGAACACCTGAACCCCATGGGCACGGTGCATGGCGGCTGGTTTGCCACCCTGCTCGACTCGGCCCTGGGCTGCGCCGTGCACACGCGCATGGAACCCGGGCGCGGCTACACGACGGCCGAGCTGGGCATCAACCTCGTCAAGGCCATCACCCCCAAGGTGCAGCGCGTGCGCGCCGAAGGCCGCGTGATCCACAGCGGGCGCCAGCTGGCCACGGCCGAGGCGCGCCTGGTGGGGCCGGACGGCACACTCTATGCCCACGCCACCACCACCTGCCTGGTTTTCGACTTGCCTGCACAATCGAAGGGATGAAATTCCTCCACACGATGCTGCGCGTTGGCAACCTTCAACGCTCGATTGATTTCTATACCAACGTCCTGGGCATGCAGCTGCTGCGCCAGTCCGAGAACCCCGAGTACAAGTACTCGCTGGCCTTTCTGGGCTTCGAGGGCGGCAACCCCGGCCAGGCCGAGATCGAGCTGACCTACAACTGGGGCGTGGAAAGCTACGAGATGGGCACGGCCTACGGCCACATTGCCCTGGGTGTGCCCGATGCGTATGCCGCGTGCGAGAAGATCAAGGCTGCAGGCGGCAACGTGACGCGCGAAGCGGGCCCGGTGAAGGGCGGCACCACGGTGATTGCGTTTGTGACGGACCCCGACGGCTACAAGATCGAGTTGATTCAGCGCGCCGAGGGCGCGGGTGGCCAGGGTCTGCGTTGATGATGGCTACTATCAAAAATGTAGCTGCTTTGGCATGATGGACGCGCGCAGAAGGCATCTTTGACTATAAAAAAACCCGGCTTGGCCGGGTTTTTTTATGGAGTGCAGGGGTGCAGCTGTTACAGCGCGCCCAGGGCCACTTCCACGCGGCGGGCTTCGGCATTGTTGCCGCTGGCCGTGGTTTCTTCTGGCTTCTTCAGCTCAATCTTGTCTTCAGCCACACCCAGTGCCTTGAGGGCGTCGCGCACGGCAAAGGCGCGTTGCTTGGCCAGCTCGGCGTTCAGGGCGGCGTCGCCCGTGGCGTCGTGAAAGCCCGAGATCACGGCCTTCTTGCCTTCGGCCACACCCTTGACCACATCGGCCAGGGCCTCGTTGGCACCGCCCGCCAGGTTGGCCTTGGCGGTGGCAAAGTAGAACTTCACCACACCGTTTTCCACCCGCACGCTGGCTTCGTCTGCCACAGCTGCAGCCACTGGTGCCGCTGGCGCGCTGCTCGCAACGGCAGTGGCCGCAGGCTTGGCCGCGCCCGAGGCGTCGACGCGCTTCACCACCACGGTGCCCACCACGGCCGAAATCACCAGCGCAATCAGCGCAAACAGGAAACCAAGGGCAAAACGTTGTTGGCTATCGTCGTCAGAACTGGACATGGAAAATCCCCCGAGTGATGGATGAATGAATAGATGAGCGAATGGCCAAGCCTTGGGGCCCGGCCTGCTGAACAAAGCTTTCGATTGTAGAGTGCACCCATGACGAATTTCCCCGTGCCCCTGCGCGATCCGGCCCCGATGCTGGAGCGCGCCCTGCATGAATGGGGCGGCCACCAGGACCTGTGGATCTTTGGCTACGGCTCGCTCATATGGCGCCCGGATTTCGACTACGCCGAGCGCCGCCCGGCCACGGTGCACGGCTGGCACCGGGCCCTCAAGATGTGGAGCCGCATCAACCGGGGCACGCCTGAATGTCCGGGCCTGGTGTTCGGCATGCTCTCGGGCGGCAGCTGCCGGGGCATGGTGTTCCGGGTGGACAAGGCGCATGCCCGCAAAGTGCTCATCAACCTGTGGCAACGCGAGATGCCCACCGCCGTGTACGACCCGCGCTGGCTCACCTGCCACACGTCCCAGGGCCCCGTGCAAGCGCTGGCCTTCACCCTGTCGCGCAAAAGCCCCAACCACACGGGCGAGCTGCCCGACCACGAATACCGCCGCATTTTTGACGAGGCCTGCGGCCGCTACGGCACCACACGGGACTATGCCCAGGCCACCTACGATGAGTTGCGCCGCCATGGCATCCACGACCGGGCCCTGGCAAGACTGATTGCGCTGGCCCAAAAAGAGGCATAGTGCACACTTTTGCTGGACGCGTGTGTAGCAGGTGGCGAGACTGTGCCCTTGTGCCGGTTTCAATACCGCGTTCTTTTAGTTATTCATCTGGAGGAGTTGGAGCCATGAAGAAAATCCGTTTTGCGTATGCCCTTTCGGCCATTGCCGTGCTTGCCATGGCAGGCTGTGCCGCCTATTCATCGGGCCCCAGTGCCACGGCCAAGCTGGAACCCACGCGCGGCAACACCACCTCCGGCACGGTTTCTTTTGTGCAGTCGGGCGATGTGGTGAAAGTATCCGGCTCCATCAGCGGCCTCAAGCCCAATGCAGAACACGGTTTTCATGTGCATGAAAAAGGCGACTGCTCCAGCGGCGACGGTATGAGCACAGGTGGCCACTTCAACCCCGGTGGCAAGGCCCACGGCCACCACGGCACGGGCGACCACCACACGGGCGACCTGCCCAGCCTCAAAGCCGATGCCAACGGTGTGGCCGCTTTCAGCTTTGAGTCGCGCTCCATCCGCGTGGGCAGCACGGCCAATGACATTGTCGGCAAGGGCCTGATCGTCCACCGCGATCCCGACGACTACAAGACCCAGCCCACGGGCAACGCGGGGCCTCGCCTGGCCTGCGCGGTGATCGCCGCCAAGTAACAAAGAAATCACGTACCTTTGGGCCTGAACAGCCCTATCCGCAACCCGCCCGCCAGAGATGGTCGGCGGGTTTGTTTTTGACTATCGATATATCCCAAGAGATATATCGAAATGGAGTTCCCCGTGGTCCGGGTTCTGAAGACGGCAGTGGTCGCGGTCACCGCCCTGGTCGCCGTGGCTGCAGCAAGCCTGCCCTTGACGGCGGCCCGCGCCGAGGAGCCCGTTACCGTCTTCGCAGCTGCCAGTCTGAAGGAGAGCATCGAACAGATTGCCGCCGCCTCCGGTGAAGACGATGCGTTCCGCATAGCCCTGTTCATAGAGCTCACGGGCGTGATCGAGGCGTCCCTGGAGCGCAGCGGACGGGCGCCCGTCGTATTGCGCGGCGCCGAGCACGACGAGCAGGCCGGCGGCGGTCAGGGCTGAACTCGCCGCGATCGCCCACCCGGCGTGTACGGGGCGGCGCACGATCAGCACGGCTGCACAGACCGCGGCGCCGGCCGGCATCGCCACCACGCCTTCCTTCGGCACCGCCATGTCGCACGGTGCGCCCTGGCTCTTCCGGAACAGCACGCTGCGGCTGTCGGGCGACCAGACCGGGCTGCGGTTGGGTCCCGGATCGGTCGTGAGCCGGAGCAGCGTCTCGCGCGCCAGATCCCAGATCCAGATGTCCTGATCGCCATCCCGTGCGTCGAGCGCCACGCGCGTGCCGTAGACGTGGTACAGCCCGTCGGCGCGGATGGCGTCGGCGGTCATGTGCGGGCAACCGCCGCGGCAGCGTGCGGCGAGGTGAGGGGCGTGGGCATACGCGGGTGCGGGCGACGGCCGCATCTTGCCAGACCCGGTCGGGGTCGCAAGGGGTGGACCGATCCGCTATGGGGAGTGAAAACGTGCAGGTGAGGGACCTGTGGGCAAGACGCTCTTGGACAAGGTGTGGGATGCGCACACGGTGCGCGAGTTGCCGTCCGGGCACACGCAGCTCTTCATCGGGTTGCACCTCGTCCACGAGGTCACCAGCCCGCAGGCGTTTCAGATGCTGCGGGAGCAGGGCCTCGGCGTGCCCTTTCCGGAGCGCACGTTCGCCACGGTCGATCACATCATTCCGACGGACACGCGCCAGCGACCGTACGCGGACGACCAGGCCGAGGGCATGATGCGCGCGATCGAGCGCAACTGTCGCGAGTTCGGCATCCGGTTCTTCGACGGCCGCAGCGGCCACCAGGGAATCGTCCACGTCCTCGGCCCCGAACTCGCCCTCAC
>OGCL01002704.1_pt1 | contig 11792 bp, 11 predicted proteins | sample 1570041 | NCBI WGS metagenome assembly OGCL01 (sample SAMN06266162, study PRJEB24511) | hot springs metagenome | isolation source: Hot spring water | place: South Africa: Limpopo | collected 2015-06-22 | reverse complement strand
GCTTCGCTCGTTTTCTCGGTCGCTGCGCTCCGTGCGCCTTGCGCTTCATCCCGCTCGCTGCTTTCTTCAGCGTTTCCATAGGCGTTATCTCAGTTGTTTGGTTGTCCGGAGGGTTCGCCTGCGGCGGTGAGGACCACGAGCTCGGCGCCGGCCTGCACCGCCTCGCGCTCGCCAAAACACACCGCCTCGACGACGCCCGCGAACGGCGCGACGATCGTGTGTTCCATCTTCATCGCCTCCATCACCAGGAGCGCCTGGCCCTTCCCGACCCGGTCGCCCGCCCTGACCGAGACGCTGACGATGGTGCCGGGCATCGGAGCGGTCAGATGACCGGCGCCTGCATCCGCCTCGGCGGGCGGCGCGTAGGGATCGAGCGCCTCCAGCCGGGCACGCGCCCCTTCAAGCAGCACCAGGCGCTCGGCGCCGTAGCGCAGCACCCGGACCTCGAAGCGCTCGCCCCCGAGCGTGATGGCCAGCACGGCATCTGCACGCGCATCCGACACGTTCGCCACCTGCTCGCCCTGCGGCAGTGCGAGCCGGAACGCATCGCCGCGGACGATCATCCTGACCACGATCAGGCCGTCCGCACCGCTGCCTTCGCTACGGTAGTGGAAGATCAGGCCATGCTCCGGCTGACCGAGCCAAAAACCATCGCTTCGCGCCCAAGGCGAAAGATCGTCCTTCCGCGCCTCGACGAGGGCAAGCCAGTCGGCGATCGCGGCCGCAGCAAGCAGCCGGGCCGCCACCTCGTCACCGGGTGCGGTGAGGTCGCGCGGCGGCGGCAACAGCCGATCCGCATGACGGGCGATGAATCCAGTGTCGACACGCCCCGCCCGAAACTCCGGGTGGCGCGCCACGGCGGCCAGAAACTCGACGTTGTTGGCAAAGCCGATCACCGCAAAACGATCCAGCGCCTGCGCCAGCCGGTCGAGGGCCTGCTCGCGCGTCGCGCCGTGCGTGATCAGTTTTGCGATCATCGGGTCGTAGTGCGGGGTGATGGCATCGCCTTCGCGTACCCCGGTATCAATGCGAACCGCGACACCGCAATCGGGCATGGCGAGCCGCGCAATCGTGCCGGTCGCCGGCAGGAACTGCTGGCGCGGGTTCTCCGCGTAGATGCGCGCCTCGAAGGCATGTCCATGCGGCACGAGGTCCTGTTGCCGCAGCGGAAGGCGTTCGCCGGCCGCGACCCTGAGCTGCCACTCGACCAGGTCGAGCCCGGTGATCATCTCGGTGACCGGGTGCTCGACCTGCAGCCGCGTGTTCATCTCCATGAAGTAGAAGCGACCCGTCTCGGCAACATCAGCCTCGGCGATGAACTCGACGGTGCCGGCGCCGACATACCCGACCGCGCGCGCGGCAGCGACGGCGGCCTCCCCCATGCGTTGCCGGATGCTGGCCGGCAGGCCCGGCGCCGGTGCCTCTTCGATGACCTTCTGGTGTCGACGCTGCAACGAGCAGTCGCGCTCGAACAGATAGACGAACTGCCCGTGCGCGTCGGCGAACACCTGGATCTCGATGTGACGCGGGCGGTCGAGATAGCGTTCGATCAGCACGCGGTCGTCGCCGAAGCTCGCCCGCGCCTCCCGCTGGGCCGAGGCCAGTTGCGCGGCGAATTCGGCGGCGCTTTGCGCGACCTTCATACCCTTGCCGCCGCCGCCGGCGCTCGCCTTGATCAGTACCGGATAGCCGATCCGCTCCGCCTCGCGGGCGAGCAGCTCGGGCGCCTGGTCCGCGCCATGGTAGCCCGGAACCAGCGGCACCCCGGCCGCCTCCATCAGCCGCTTGGATTCAGCCTTGAGTCCCATCGCCTCGATCGCTTGCGGTGGCGGCCCGACGAAGACCGTGCCCTGCGCAGCGCAGGCGCGGGCGAAATCGGCGTTCTCGGAGAGAAAGCCGTAGCCCGGGTGGATCGCCTGCGCGCCGCTCCGACGGGCGGCGGCGAGAATCGCCTCCGCCCGCAGATAGGAGGCCGCGGGCGCCGCACCACCGATCGCGATCGCCTCGTCACACACCGCAACGTGCAGCGCAGCGCGATCTGCCTCCGAATGCACCGCGACGGTGGCGATACCGAGCCTGCGGGCGGTGGCAGCGATGCGCACCGCGATCTCCCCGCGGTTGGCGATCAGCAGCTTGCGAAACATCGTGGTCACCCGCCCGACCAGCGCGGCGCGCGCTTGCCCAGAAATGCGCCGATGCCCTCACGGGCTTCGTCGGTGAGGCGGATCTGCGCAATGCGCTCGACCGTGTCCTCGATCAGTTCGTCATCCAGCGGCTTCTGCGCCACCGCCTGAACCAGCACCTTGGCGGCCTCCATTGCCTTCGGGCCGTTCGCCAGCAGGGCCGAGAGCGTACGCTCGATGGCGGCGTCGAGCGCGGCCTCGTCCTCGACGACCTGGTGCAGCAGGCCGATGCGCGCGGCCTCCGGCGCTGGCAGCCGCTCGGCGGTCAGAAAGTAGCGCCGCGCATGGCGGGCGCCGATCGCCTCGATCACATACGGGCTGATGACGGCCGGGATGATGCCGAGGCGTACCTCCGACAACGCGAAGGTCGCATGGGCAACCCCGATCGCCACGTCGGCTGCGGCCACCATGCCGACACCACCGCCGAAGGCATTCCCCTGCACGCGAGCAATCACCGGCTTTGGGCAGGCATAGACCGCATTCACCATCAGCGCAAGTTCTCCGGCGTCCTGGCGGTTCTGCTCTTCGTCGTAATCCGCTGCCCGCTGCATCCACTGAAGATCGGCGCCGGCGCAGAAGGAGCCGCCGGCCGCCGCCAGCACGACGGCGCGCACGGCCGGATCGCGTCCCACGTCACGAAATGCGGCGATGACCTCGCGGATCATCGTCTCATCGAACGCGTTGTGGCGGTCGGGCCGGTTGAGGGTAATGCGGGCAACACCGCGAGCGTCGCAGTGCAGTTGCAGGGTGGTGGCCGAACTCATCGCTGCGCGATCCTAGCTACATGCGGAAGACACCGAACCGGGTTGGCGGAATGGGTGCATTCAGACTGGCAGCGAGCCCGAGGGCCAGCACGCGCCGCGTATCGACCGGGTCGATCACGCCGTCGTCCCAAAGGCGAGCCGTCGCATAGTATGGGTGCCCTTGCCGTTCGTACTGGTCGCGGATCGGCTGTTTGAAGGCTTCCTCCTCCTCGGGGCTCCAGGCGCTGCCGCGCGCTTCGATGCCGTCGCGCCGCACCGTTGCCAGCACGCTGGCAGCCTGTTCGCCGCCCATCACGCTGATGCGCGCATTCGGCCACATCCACAGGAAGCGCGGGCCATAGGCGCGCCCGCACATGCCGTAGTTACCGGCGCCGAAGCTGCCGCCGATGATGACGGTGAACTTCGGCACCGCTGCGCAGGCAACCGCAGTGACCATCTTCGCGCCGTGGCGCGCGATGCCTTCGTTCTCGTACTTGCGGCCGACCATGAAGCCGGTGATGTTCTGCAGGAAGACGAGCGGGGTGCCGCGCTGGCAGCACAGCTCGATGAAGTGCGCCCCCTTGACCGCCGACTCGGAGAACAGCACCCCGTTGTTGGCGATGATGCCCACCGGCATCCCTTCGATGCGGGCAAACCCGGTCACCAGCGTCGTGCCATAACGCGCCTTCCATTCGTCGAGTTCGCTGTCGTCGACGAGGCGGGCGATCACCTCGCGGACATCGAACGGCTTGCGCGTGTCCGACGGTATGACGCCGTAGATCTCTGCCGGGTCGTAACGCGGCGGCCGCGCTTCGAGCCGTGGCAGCGGAGACCGCAACGGAGCACCCAGGTGAGCCACGATCCGGCGCGCGATGCCGAGCGCATGGGCATCGCTGCCGGCGAGGTGGTCGGCCACACCGGACAGGCGTGTGTGTACATCGCCGCCGCCGAGGTCCTCGGCCGTGACCACTTCGCCGGTCGCGGCCTTGACGAGCGGCGGGCCGCCGAGAAAGATGGTGCCCTGGTTGGCGACGATGATCGACTCGTCGCTCATCGCCGGCACATATGCCCCGCCTGCCGTGCACGAGCCCATCACGACCGCGATCTGCGCAATGCCCTCCGCGCTCATCGTCGCCTGGTTGTAGAAGATGCGGCCGAAGTGGTCGCGATCGGGGAACACATCGTCCTGATTCGGCAGATTGGCGCCGCCGGAATCGACCAGATAGATGCAGGGCAGGCGATTCTCGCGCGCGATCTCCTGCGCTCGCAGATGTTTCTTGACCGTCATCGGGAAATAGGTGCCGCCCTTGACGGTTGCATCGTTCGCCACGATCACACACTCGCGCCCGCTGACGCGGCCGACGCCGGTGATGATGCCGGCGCCGGGCGAGGCGTCCTCATACATGCCATGAGCGGCAAGCGGGGAGAGCTCGAGGAACGGCGTGCCTGGATCGAGCAGCATCGCCACCCGGTCGCGCGGCAGCAGTTTTCCGCGCGCCAGATGCTTGCGCCGAGCCTCTTCGCCGCCGCCTTCGGCGACGCGCGCGAGCCTGGCGTGCAGATCTTCGACCAAAGCCTGCATCGCCGCGCGCGCCGCGACAAAGGCTGCGTCACGCGGGTCGATGCGGGACACGAGCGTCGCCATCCGCTCGCCCCGCCTCAGTACGCCCAGCCGCCGCGGGCGATCCAGGCCTCCAGCATCGGCAGGCGGTCGGCGCCCCAAAACGGCTCGTTGCCGACGAAAAAGTACGGCGAACCGAAGACGCCGCGCGCGATTGCCTCGTCGACTTCCTGCTTGAGCGCGGCCTTGATCGCATCGCTGCTGATCGCAGCCATCATCTGCACGGCATCGAATCCATTCTCCGCCGCGACCGCGGCCACCACGTCCGGCTCGTCGAGCGCACGACCATCACGAAAGTAGGCGCGGAAGAACGCAAGCGCCAACGCCTTGTAGCGCTCGGGGGCCTCGGCGCGCGCCCACAGCGTTGCCCGCGCCGCCGCGATGGTGGAGATGGGAAACCGGGCCGGCGGCGAGTACGGCACGCCGTAGAAGGCCGCCGAGCGCCGGAAGTCCGCGGCCGAGTAGGTTCCCTTCAGCGGCGCCTCGGTCAAGGGCCGTGCCCCGGTCACCTTGAACACCGCCCCAAGCAGCACCGGCCGCCATGCCACCGCAGCGCCATGACGCGCCGCCACGGCCTCGATCTGCTCGGCGGCCAGATAGCCGTAGGGCGAAGAGTAGTCGTAGTAGAAATCGATCGGCGTGTCCAAGGCCCCTCCTTTCGTCATGGACTTCAATGCTGGACGTGTTCCGTGCGCAGACCACGCCCGATCAGGATGCGCTGGACATCGCTGGTGCCCTCGTAGATCTGACAGACGCGGACGTCACGGTAGATCCGCTCGACCGGAAAGTCAGCGACGTAGCCGTAGCCGCCGTGGATCTGGATCGCGTCCGAACAGACCCGCTCGGCCATCTCGCTCGCATGGAGCTTGGCCATCGCAGCCTGGGTCAGGCAGGGCTCGCCCGCATCCTTCAGCGCGGCGGCGTGATGGATCAGCTGGCGGGCCGCCTCGATGCGCGTAGCCATGTCGGCCAGCCTGAATTGCACCGCCTGATGTTCGAAGATCGGCTGCCCGAAGGCGATGCGTTCCTTCGCATAGCCAAGGGCCGCCGCGAACGCGGCTCGCGCCATGCCGACCGCTTGGGCGGCGATGCCGATGCGCCCGCCTTCGAGGCCGGACAGGGCGATCTTGAGGCCCTCGCCCTCGCCGCCGAGCCGCAGGGAGGCCGGGATCCGGCAGTCCTCGAAGACGATCTGCGCCGTGTCGCTCGAATGCTGCCCCATCTTTTCCTCCAGCCGCGCAACGGTGTAGCCGGGCGTTGCCGTCGGCACCAGGAAGGCCGAGATGCCGCGCTTGCCGGCCGCAGGATCGGTGACCGCCATCACGATGGCGACGTCGGCATGCTTGCCCGAGGTGATGAACTGCTTGACGCCGCGCAGCACGTAGCCGTCGCCGTCGCGTCGGGCCGTGGTGCGCAGACCTGACGCCTCGGAGCCGACATGCGGTTCGGTCAGGCAGAACGCTCCGAGCGCTTCGCCGCGCGCGAGCGGCGTCAGCCAGTCGCGCTTCTGCACCTCGTCGCCAAAGGCCAGCAGAATCGAACAGACGGGACAGTTGTTGACCGAGATGATGGTGGAAGTGCCGCCATCGCCGGCCGCGATCTCTTCGAGGATGATCGCCAGGCTCAGGTAGTCGAGCCCGGCGCCACCATAGGTTTCCGGCACCGCCACGCCGAAACACCCAAGCTCGGCCAAGCCGCGCAGCGCCTCGCGCGGAAAGCTGCGCTCACGGTCCCAGCGCGCAGCATGCGGCGCGATCTGCTCGCGCACGAAGGCGCGTACGCTGTCGCGGATGAGTCGCTGCGATTCATTCAGCAGCATACGCGCGCTACCACGGAATCTCCGCCCCGGTGTTGTCGTAGAAGCCGCCGTGCAGCGTGCTGGCATGCGCAATCACATGCTTCATGCCAGCCACACTCTCTTCCGGCGTCAGGGTGGCCTGCGGTCCGCCCATGTCGGTGCGTACCCAGCCCGGATGCAGCGCCAGCACGCGCACGCCGCGCTTGCCGAGCTCGATCGACGCCGCTCTGACCAGCGCATTCAGCGCCGCCTTGCTGGCGCGGTAGGCGATGCCGGATGAACTGCTCATCGTGCCGATCGAGCCCATGCGCGAGGACAGAAACGCCATCACGCCGCGGGCGCGCGCCACGTCGTCGGCAAAGGCGAGCGTCAGGCGCAAAGGGCCGAGCACGTTGGTGCGCATGACCAGGTCGAAGTCCTCGGTTGGCATGTCGGTCAGGACGTCGCTGCGCGGACCGTAGACGCCGGCGTTGCAGATCAGCACGTCGATCGATTCGCCATCGAGCCTGCGCGCGAGCGCTTCGATCGACGAGGCGGTCGAGGTATCCAGCGGTTCGATGCGAACACCCAGCCGGCGCAGCTCGGTCGCCTCGGCCGGCCGCCGGCAGGTCGCGATCACGTGCTCGCCGTCGGCGGCGTACTGGCGCGCGAACTCGAGCCCCAATCCGCGATTGGCCCCGGCGATCAGGATGGTCTTGGCCACGAGCAAACGTCTCGCCAGCGACGATCAGAGCATCTCGATGCCCATCGCGATGCCCTCGCCGCCACCAATGCAGAGCGCAGCCAGGCCGCGGCGTCCGCCGGTCTTTTTCAGCGCGCCGAGCAAGGTGCAGACGATGCGCGCACCGGAGGCGCCGATCGGATGCCCGAGCGCACAGGCGCCGCCGTGGATGTTGACCTTGTCGTGCGGCAGATCGAATTCCGCCATCGCCGCCATCGTCACCGTCGCGAACGCCTCGTTGATTTCATAAAGATCGACCTGCTCGGCGCTCCAGCCCGACTTCGCAAACACCTTGCGGATGGCGCCCGCAGGTGCGGTGGTGAACCACTCCGGCTCGTGGCTGTACTCGGCGTGTGCGACGATGCGGGCGATCGGCGAGAGCGCGAGCGCCTGCGCAGTCGAGGCCTTCATCAGCACGAGCGCGGCGGCACCGTCGGAGATCGAGGAAGCGTTCGCTGCCGTGATCGTGCCATCCTTCAGAAAGGCCGGTCGCAGGGAAGGAATCTTGTCGATCTTGGCCTTGGGGGGCTGCTCGTCGTTCTCGACCACGGTGTCGCCAGCCTTGCCCTTGATGGTGACCGGCTCGATCTCCCACTTGAACCAGCCGTTTGCGATCGCGGCCTGGGCGCGGCGGGTCGATTCGATGGCATAGGCGTCCTGCGCCTCGCGCGAGAAGCTGTACTTCTTCGCACAGTTCTCGGCATGCACGCCCATGGCTTGCTGGTCGTAGGCGTCCTCGAGGCCGTCCATCGCCATGTGGTCGTAGGCCTTGACATGCCCATAGCGATAGCCCTTGCGCGCGTTCAGCAGCAGGTGCGGCGCATTGGTCATCGACTCCATGCCGCCCGCGACGACGACTTCACGCGAGCCGGCCACGATCGCGTCATGCGCGAGCTGCATGGCCTTCAGGCCTGAACCGCACATTTTGGTGATGGTGATCGCGCCGACCGACTTGGGCAGCCCGGCCTTCAGCGTGGCCTGACGTGCCGGCGCCTGCCCTTGGCCGGCCATCAGGCAGTTGCCGAGGATCACCTCATCGATCCGGTCAGCCGGAACGCCGGCACGGGAAACAGCCGCCCTGACGGCGATGGCGCCCAGGTCGGAGGCGGAGAAGGAAGCCAGGTCGCCAAGCATGCCGCCCATGGGCGTGCGGGCGGCGCTGACGATGACAACGGGGTCGGACATGATGGGCTCCTGTGCGGTGAAGGAAACGGATGAAATCGGTCGATGCGGCTCGATGCAGCGCCACGCACAAATGTCATGTCGAGCGGCGCAGGTATGCACTCCATTGTGGCGCAAAGGCGCCGACGGTGGCGCCGATTGCTGCCGCGATCATGATGCCGGTCAGATCGGGTGCGACCGCCGTCATTGCCACCGCCATGACCGCGGCGCCAAGACTGGCCTGCGCCAGCCGTCGGCCAGCGGCCGACCAGGTCCGGCGCTCGATCGCCCTTGCCAGCATCAGCCAGACGGCGAGCGCCCCTGCCGCGACCATCAGCCGGCCGAGCCCGGGGGCAAAGCCGAACATCAGCATCCCGGCAATGACGAGGAAGAACCCTGCAAGAAGCACCGCAAGGGAAGACATCGGAACGCGGCTCACCGGGTTTCGTTGAATAGTTCGCGACCGATCAGCATGCGCCGGATCTCGGAGGTGCCGGCGCCAATCTCATAGAGCTTGGCGTCGCGCCACAGCCGCCCGGTCGGGTATTCGTTGATGTAACCGTTGCCGCCAAGCGTCTGGATCGCTTCGCCTGCCATCCAGGTGGCTTTCTCGGCGCAGTAGAGGATGACGCCGGCGGCATCCTTGCGTGTCACCTCGCCACGGTCGCACGCCTGAGCGACGGCGTAGAGATAGGCACGGCAGGCCGAGTAGGTGCTGTACATGTCGGCCAGCTTGCCTTGCATCAGTTGGAATTCGCCGATCGGCTGGCCGAACTGCTTGCGTTCATGCACATAAGGCAGCACGGCATCCAGGCAGGCCGCCATGATGCCGACCGGCCCGGCCGCAAGGACCGCGCGCTCGAAATCGAGGCCGCTCATCAGCACGTTCACACCCTTGCCCGGCGCACCCAGGACGTTCTCAGCCGGAACGATGCAGTCCTGGAACACCAGCTCGCAGGTGTTCGAGCCGCGCATGCCGAGCTTGTCGAGCTTCTGAGCGGTGGAGAAGCCCGGGAAGCCACGCTCGACGATGAAGGCCGTGATGCCGCGGGCGCCGAGGTCCGGATCGGTCTTGGCGTAGACGACCAGCACGTCGGCGTCCGGACCGTTGGTGATCCACATCTTGTTGCCGTTCAAGACGTAGTGCTCGCCGTGGTCGACGGCGCGCAGCCGCATCGAGACGACGTCGGAGCCACTGCCGGGCTCGCTCATGGCCAGGGCGCCGACATGCTCGCCCGAGATGAGCCGCGGCAGATACTTGCGGCGCTGCGCCGGGGTTCCGTTCAGCTTGATCTGGTTGACGCAGAGGTTGGAATGCGCGCCGTAGGAGAGGCCGACCGATGCGCTTGCACGCGAGATCTCCTCCATCGCCACGCAGTGCGCCAGATAGCCCAGACCGGCGCCCCCTTCGGTCTCCGGTACCGTGATCCCGAGGATGCCGAGCGCGCCCATCTTGCGCCAGAGGTCCATCGGGAAGGCATTGCTGCGGTCGATCTCCGCTGCGCGGGGAGCAATTTCGGCAGCGGCGAAGGCGCGCACGCTTTCCCGCAGCATTTCCACTTCGCCCCCGAGATCGAACCGCAGCTGTGGAAACTCGATCATCACGACTCCTTGCGGACTGGCTTACCGCGTCGATTGTAGGCTGCCGTGTTGACGTCAACGTCAACCTGTCCGGACTCGGCTGCCTCCGCGATCGATTGCCCGCAACCGGCGGCGGCATTCGTGCTCCACGACCGCGATTTCGGCGAGGACGATGTCGATGTCCTCGCGCTGCTGCAGCAGCACGGCGCGACGCGCTGCCAGTACCTCGACGAAGCGTGTGAGCTGCGAGCGCTCTGTCTTGTCGGCATCGTAGAGGTCGAGAATCTCCCGAATCTCCGCCAAACTCATTCCGAGTCGCTTGCCGCGCAGAATCAGCTTGAGCCGCACCCGGTCGCGGGCATGATAGATGCGTCGATTGCCGCGCCGCTCGGGCGCCAGCAGGCCTTGATCCTCGTAGAAGCGGATCGCACGCGAAGTCATCGCAAACTCGTGTGCGAGCTGCGTGATCGTGTAGTGCTCGGTCCGCTCCGTGCTGCGTCCGTCGGGCCGCGTGTTCGCAAGAGTCATTGCGCGAAGTTTAGGGAAACGCTGAAGAAAGCAGCCAGCCGTCGGCCCGATCCTTCGCCAGCCGTTTCCGTAACATGCGGCGTATGACTTCCGCCCCCACCCTCGCCTACCCGCATGCAGAACCACCTGCGCCCGGCAGTGCCATCGAGGTCGCGCCCGGGCTGCTTTGGATCCGGATGCCGCTGCCGTTTGCGCTCGACCACATCAACCTCTGGCTGGTCGAGGAAGCTGACGGATTCAGCCTGATCGACTGTGGGCTCGGCACTGCCGCCACGCGGGCGCTCTGGGAGCGGCACTTCGTGGGTACGCTCGGCGGCCGTCCGCTGCGGCGCATCCTCTGCACGCACTACCACCCCGATCATCTTGGCAATGCGCAGTGGCTTGCCGAACGCTTTGCCACGGCTGACGGCCCGCTGACAGTGGAGATGAGCCAGGTCGAACTGATGACGGCGCACGGGGTGGCGGAAGGCAGCGGTCCGTTCGCTCGCCGGTTGCTCGCCGACTTCTTCCGCGCCCACGGACTCACCGAAGCGCAGATCGACATCACGGCCAACCGCGGCAACACCTATTCGGGCGGCGTGCCGACCCGGCCGCCGACCTGTCGGCGTCTGCGCCCCGGGCAGACGATCCGTCTGGGCGGGGACGACTGGCTCCTGATCGGCGGCTACGGGCACTCGCCCGAGCACCTTTCGCTCCACTGCCCGCGGCGCGGGGTCCTCGTGTCGGGCGACATGTTGCTGCCGCGCATTTCGACCAACGTCAATGTCTGGCCGGTCACCGCGCTGTCGGACCCGGTCAGCGAATACGTGGAGTCGCTTGCGAGCTTCAAACCCCTGCCGCCGCAGACCTTGGTGCTGCCTTCGCACGGGTTGCCGTTCGTCGGACTGCACGCCCGTGTGGAGGCGCTGGAACACCACCACGAGGCCCGGATGACCGATCTCTACGGCGCGCTCTCCAATGGCCCGCGCACAGCCGCCGAGCTGATTCCCACCCTGTTCCGGCGCACCCTCGACGATCATCAGCTTTTCTTTGCGATCGCGGAGGCGGTCGCGCATGTGAACCACGGTTGGCACGTCGGCCGACTCAGACGCGAGGTCGGCGCGGACGGGTGTATCCGCTTCGCCTTGGCCTAGGGAAACGCCGAAAAAAGCAGTGAGCGGGATGAAGCGCAAGGCGCACCGAAGCGCAGCACAACAATGAAGGCGAGGGATCGACAATGCAGTTGCGGTTGAGGCTAACCTTGGCTTCGCCAAAGTCAAGCCCGCCGAGAGGCAGGCGTGCCGAAGCCAACACCGCGCAACGCAGCGATTCGCCCGCGCAGCCGTTCATTCAGCGTTTCCGTTGAGGCGCGAGCTGCAGATGCCGAACGGCGAACGCGCGCCCGAGCAGCCCGACGGCCCACCTCAAATCCCAGCCGACCAGACACCGCGCGGCCGTACCGGTGCCTGCGACGCCG
>OGCL01002702.1_pt1 | contig 11801 bp, 6 predicted proteins | sample 1570041 | NCBI WGS metagenome assembly OGCL01 (sample SAMN06266162, study PRJEB24511) | hot springs metagenome | isolation source: Hot spring water | place: South Africa: Limpopo | collected 2015-06-22 | reverse complement strand
TAGCCGCGACTATCGCCGCTGAAGCGCCTCCCACGTCATTCATCATCGTCAGGCCGGTTCGACCTCGGCAGCGCTGGCAGCCTTGGCCTGAGCCTTGAGCTTGCGCATCTGCTCCACGCCCCAGAGCACGCGCTCGGGCGTGGCCGGGGCGTCGATCTGCGGTTGTACCTTGTAGTCGCCCAGGCTGGCCACGGCGTCCTTCAGCGCGCACCAGGCGGCGATGCCGAGCATGAATGGCGGCTCGCCGACGGCCTTGGAGTGGAACACGGTGTCTTCCGGGTTCTTGCGGTTCTCCACCAGCTTCACGCGCAGGTCGATGGGCATGTCGGCGATGGCCGGGATCTTGTAGCTGGCCGGGCCGTTGGTCATCAGCTTGCCCTTGGCGTTCCACACCAGCTCCTCGGTGGTCAGCCAGCCCATGCCCTGGACGAAGGCGCCTTCGACCTGGCCGATGTCGATGGCCGGGTTCAGCGAGTCGCCGACGTCATGCAGGATGTCGCCGCGCAACATGCGGTATTCGCCGGTCAGGGTGTCCACCAGCACTTCCACGCAGGCCACGCCGTAGGCGTAGTAATAGAAGGGGCGGCCAGCCGCCTTGTCGCGGTCGTAATAAATCTTCGGCGTGCGGTAGAAGCCGGTCGAGGACAGCGAGACCTGGCCAAAGTAGGCCTTCTGGATCATCTCTTCGAAGGACAGGAAGTGGTCGCGCACGCGTACCTGGCCGTTGCGGAATTCGACGTCTTCCGGGGTGACCTTGTACTCGCGCACGAGGAAGTCCACCAGGCGCTGCTTGATGGTCTCGGCTGCGTTCTTCGCCGCCATACCGTTGAGGTCGGCGCCGCTGGAGGCTGCGGTCGGCGAGGTGTTGGGCACCTTGTCGGTGTTGGTGGCGGTGATCTGGATGCGCTCGATATCGACCTGGAACACTTCGGCGACGACCTGCGCGACCTTGGTGTTGAGGCCCTGGCCCATCTCGGTGCCGCCATGGTTGAGGTGGATCGAACCGTCGGTGTAGATGTGGATCAGCGCGCCGGCCTGGTTGAGGAAGGTGGCGGTGAAGCTGATGCCGAATTTCACCGGGGTCATGGCCAGGCCTTTCTTCAACACAGGACTCTTGGCGTTGAAGGCGCGGATTTCCTCGCGACGCTTGGCATACTCGCAGCTCTGCTCCAGCTCGGCGGTCATCTCGTGAATGACGTTGTGCTCGACCGTCTGGTGGTAGTGGGTGACGTTTCGCTCGGTCTTGCCGTAGTAGTTGAGCTTGCGCACTTCCAGCGGGTCCTTGCCAAGGCTGCGCGCGACGGCGTCCATCACTTCCTCGATGGCGACCATGCCCTGCGGGCCGCCGAAACCGCGGTAGGCGGTGTTCGACGCGGTGTTGGTCTTGCAGCGATGACCGTTGATGGTGGCGTTGCCGAGGAAGTAGGCGTTGTCCGAGTGGAACATGGCGCGGTCGACGATGGAGCCGGACAGGTCCGGCGAGTAGCCGCAGTTGCCGGCCAGGTCCATCTCGATGCCGTGCAGCAGGCCGTCGTCATCGAAGCCGACGTCGTACTCGACGTAGAAGGGGTGACGCTTGCCGGTCATGCTCATGTCTTCCATGCGCGGCAGACGCATCTTGGTCGGCCGGCCGGTGAGGTGCGCGATCACTGCGCACAGGCACGCCGGGCCGGCTGCCTGGGTTTCCTTGCCGCCGAAGCCACCGCCCATGCGGCGCATGTCGATGACGATCTTGTTCATCGGCACGCCGAGCACTTCGGCGACCAGCTTCTGCACCTCGGTGGGGTTCTGCGTCGAGGTGTAGACCAGCATGCCGCCGTCTTCAGTGGGCATCACCGAGGAAATCTGGGTTTCCAGGTAGAAGTGTTCCTGGCCACCGATATGCAGGGTGCCCTGCAGGCGGCGTGGGGCGCTGGTCAGCTTGCTGGCCGAATCGCCGATGCGGTGGGTGTGGCTGGCGAGCACGAAATGCTTCTTGCGGTAGGCGTCGACCACATCGAGCACCGGCTCCAGGTCCTCGTACTCGACGATGGCAGCCATCGCTGCCTTGCGGGCGGTTTCCAGGCTGTCGGCGGCTACAGCCAGCACCACCTGGCCAACGTACTCGACCTTGCCGTCGGCCAACAGCGGGTCACCGGCGACCACCGGGCCGATATCCAGTTGGCCCGGTACGTCATCCTTGGTAATGGCGATGGCCACGCCTGGAATCTCGTAGCAGGGGCTGGTGTCGATGCGCACGATGCGCGCATGGGCGCGATCGGACTGGCGCGCGTAGACGTGCAACTGGTTGGGGAATTCCAGACGGTCGTCGACATAGACCGCCTCGCCGGACACGTGCTTGTCCGCGCTCTCGTGCTTGACGCTGCGGCCGACGCCGCTGGTCATGCCGGCGCGGAACAGGGCGGCCAGCTCTTCCTGGGATTTGTGTTCGATATGACTGGACATCTTCGCCTCCAAAACTTCGCATGCCGCCGGGCGTGCCGGCGGCGTATCAATTCACTGCACGCTTACGCGTAGGCGGTAACCCGGGTCTCGACCTCGGGCGACTGCTGCTCCAGGAAGAACTTGCGCAGCAGGTTCTGGGCAGTGAGCAGGCGGTATTCCTTGCTGGCGCGGAAATCCGACAGCGGGGTGAAGTCCTCACCCAGCGCTTCGCAGGCACGTTCGATCACGCCCGGATACCAGGCCGAGCCGACCAGAGCCGCTTCGCAGGCGCTGGCGCGTTTGGGGATGGCGGCCATGCCGCCGAAGGCAATGCGCGCTTCGGTGACCACGCCGTCGACGATAGTCAGGTTGAAGGCGGCGCAGACGGCGGAAATGTCGTCGTCCAGGCGCTTGGACACCTTGTAGGCACGGAACGCCTGGTTGGCCTGGGCGCGCGGCACGATGATCTTCTCGATGAATTCGGCTTCCTGACGCGCGGTCACCTTGTAGTCGAGGAAGTAGTCCTGCAGCGGCAGGATGCGCCGCGTGTTGCCCTGGCGCAGAGCAATCTGCGCGCCGAGGGCGATCAGCAGTGGCGGGGCGTCGCCGATGGGCGAGGCGTTGCCGATGTTGCCGCCCAGGGTGCCCTGGTTGCGGATCTGCAGCGAGGCGAAGCGGTGCAGCAGCTCGCCGAAGTCCGGGTACTCGCGCGACAGCGCTTCGTAGCAGTCGGACAGGGCCGCGGCCGCGCCGATCTCGATGGCGCTGTCGGTCACCTCGATGCGCTTCATGTCTTCGATATGGCCGACGTAGATCATCACCGGCAGTTCGCGGTGAAACTGGGTGACTTCCAGGGCCAGATCGGTGCCGCCGGCGAGCAGGCGGGCTTCGGGGTTGGCGGCATAGAGGTCTGCCAGGTCGGCTACGGTCAGCGGCACCAGGCAGCGTTTGTCGCCACTGTTGAGCTCGGCAGTTTCACGCGGGGCGATGGCCTTGAGCCGGGTCACGGTGTCTGTTTCAAAGGCGTCGAACTGGTCCGGCTGCTTCTGGCAGCAGGCCTGCTCGGCAGCGTCGATAATCGGGCGGTAGCCAGTGCAGCGGCACAGGTTGCCGGCCAGCGCTTCCATCGTCGCGCCCTTGTCGTAGCCGCTCGAATTCTTCTGCAGGGCGAACAGCGACATGATGAAACCGGGGGTGCAGAAGCCACACTGCGAGCCATGGCAGTCGACCATCGCCTGCTGCACGCTGTGCAGCTTGCCCTGGTGCTTGAGGTCTTCGACGGTGATCAGTTGCTTGCCGTGCAGGCTGGAGACGAAGGTCAGGCAGGAGTTGAGGGTGCGATAACGAACGCGGTCGCCATCGAGCTCGCCCACCACCACGGTGCAGGCACCGCAGTCGCCGGAGGCGCAGCCTTCCTTGGTTCCGGTTTTGCCGACGTGCTCACGCAGGTAGTTGAGCACGGTGACGTTGGGGTCCAGGGCATGCTCGGTGCGCAGCTCCCGGTTGAGTAAAAACTGGATCAAGGACGACCTCCAGGCACTTTATTGTTATGAATCGTTTGGCTCGCCGGGTATGTGCACGCATTGCAAGGCCCGGACGTGATTGGCCATGGAGGCAATCTAGAGTTTTCTGACTTTTGGGTCAACAAATATTTGACCTCGTGGTCAGCTGCTTGTCATGCGTTTCGGTTATGAGCGCGGCGGGCGGGATTCATGGTCTGAGAGTAGCGGTTTTCGTGCCAGCGAAGGCTCTGCTGCGGGACTTTCGTAGGGGGTCGCTGGGCCGCCTGGGTCGTACGCTCCAGCCAGTCGATGCCGAAATGGTGGGCGCATGGCGCACCCTAGGTGACAAACGAAACCCCGGAAGCCTGCGCTGCCGGGGTTGATCGGGTGTGCTCGAACTGGGTGCTCAGGTCAACTGCGATTCACTCAGTTGGTGCTCTTCGCCTGCGTAGTAGGCGCGCACCTTGGGGTCCATCACGGCGCGCCACAGCGGTGGGAACACTGCGAGCACGATCATTCCGGCATAGCCATTGGGCAACTGCGGGCTGTCGTCGAAATGGCGCAGCACCTGATAGCGGCGTTTGGCATAGGCATGATGATCGGAATGGCGCTGCAGGTGGAAGAGAAACAGGTTGGTCAGCAGGAAGTTGCTGTTCCAGGAGTGGTGCGCATTGGTGCGCTCGTAGCGGCCGTTGTCCAGTTTGCGCCGGTGCAGGCCGTAGTGTTCGACGTAGTTGACGATCTCCAGCAGGGTAAAGGCGATAAACGCCTGGCCGAGGAAGAATAGGGCGCCGAGCGCGCCTAAGGCGAGGGTGAAGCCGAGCAGGAACAGCGCACTGATGGCGTACCACCAGATCAGCTCGTTGCGCCAATGCAGGGCCGGCAGGCCGCGCCGCTTGAGGCGTTCGGCCTCGAGTTTCCAAGCGTTGAGGAAGTTGTGCTTGTAGGCATGCGGCAGAAAGGCGTACAGGCTCTGGCCGAAGCGTGAGGAGGAGGCATCCTCGGGTGTGGAGACGTGAACGTGATGGCCGCGCACATGTTCGACCTTGAAGCCGGCGTAGCACACCGCTGCCAGCAGCAGGCCGCCGGCGTTCTGCTCCAGTGTCGGGTCCTTGTGGATCAGCTCGTGCGACACGGTGATGCCGATGGCGCCCATCACCGTGCCGACCGACAGCACCCAGCCGAGCTGGCCGACCCAGCTCCAGCCCTCGTAACTGGCGAATATCCAGCCACTCCACACCAGCATCGCCAGCAGCAGCGGCACCGTGGCCAGACTCAGCAGTCGGTAGTAGCCCTGGGCTTCGAGGGCCGGCACTTCGTCGCGCTCATCCGGGTTGGCCGGGTCGCGACCGACAATGAAGTCCAGTAAGGGAATCACACCGAACACCACGCTGATCACCAGCCAGGGCCAGGTGTCGGCGTGAGCGCTGCCCTGCGACCAGTAATAGCTCAGGGGGATGCCCAGTACCGGGATCAGCCAGATCCAGTAGCCGACCTTCTTCAGGGCGAGCATCCAGCGCGACGGCAGGCGTTCGAACATCGGATTCTCCAAGTCATTATTGTTCTGGGTTTTACCTAAGATTGTAGGACAATCCATTTTCGCGGCCAGACTTCCACGGCCAACCTTTAGAACGGAAAGTGCCTCGCGGGGACGCTTGGCGGGGTAACACCCTGTGTTACACTCGCCGCCAGATTTTCTTGCTCCCGCCCAGCCGTGGCGGGGCTCCCAGACTCGACCGCCTGCCCCTGGATCGACGCAAATAAGGAATGTCATGACGTTCAAGGCCCCGGACAGCCTCGCCGAGCAAATTGCCCATTACCTGGCCGAACGCATCATTCGCGGTGAGCTCAAGGAACGTGAGCGCATTCAGGAGCAGAAGGTTACCCAGGCCCTCAATGTCAGCCGTGGTTCGGTGCGCGAAGCGCTGCTGATTCTCGAACGTCGCCACCTGATCGTGATCCTGCCGCGCCGAGGCGCCCAGGTCAGCGAACTGACCCCGCATCACGTCACCAGCCTCTACGCACTGAGCATCGAGCTCTACATCATGCTGGCGCGCGCAGTGATCGAGCGCTGGAAGGTGGAGACCGACCTGGCGCCCTTCATCGATATCCAGCAGCGCCTGCTGGCCAGTCTGGAGCGTGGCGATATCGGCGCCTTCGTCGAGAACAGCTTCGACGTGATGCGTGCGGCCTTTCCCTTCGCCGACAACCCATACCTGCAGGAAACCCTGGAGAATCTGCTGCCGGCCATCAGTCGCACCTACCACCTGGCGCTGGAGCGGCGCAAAGGCGAGATGGGCCAGTTCATGGGCACCTTCGCCAGCCTGCTGCAGGCGATCATCGCCCGTGACAACGAGCGTGCCCGCGAAGTGCTGCAAGCCTACGGTCAGCACAACTGCCAGCTGGTGCTGGCAACCCTGGCCGAGCGCTAAGCCCAGATGCGCCTGAAGAGCATCAAGCTGGCGGGCTTCAAGTCCTTCGTCGATCCGACGACGGTAAGCTTTCCCAGCAACATGGCGGCGGTGGTCGGACCCAACGGTTGCGGCAAGTCCAACATCATCGACGCCGTGCGCTGGGTGATGGGTGAAAGCTCGGCGAAGAACCTGCGCGGCGAATCGATGACCGACGTCATCTTCAACGGCTCCAACACACGCAAGCCGGTGACCCAGGCCTCCATCGAGCTGATCTTCGATAACAGCGACAACTCGCTGGTGGGCGAATACGCGGCCTTCGCCGAGATTTCCATTCGCCGTCGGGTGACCCGCGACGGGCAGAACACCTACTTCCTCAACGGCACCAAGTGCCGGCGCCGCGATATCACCGATATCTTCCTCGGCACCGGCCTGGGGCCGCGCAGTTACTCGATCATCGAGCAGGGCATGATCAGCAAGCTGATCGAGGCCAAGCCCGAAGAGCTGCGCAATTTCATCGAGGAAGCCGCCGGCATCTCCAAGTACAAGGAGCGCCGCCGCGAGACCGAAAACCGCATTCGCCGTACCCAGGAGAACCTGGAGCGCCTTAGCGACCTGCGCGAAGAGCTGGAGCGCCAGCTCGAGCGCCTGCACCGTCAGGCCCAGGCGGCGGAGAAGTACCAGGAATACAAGGCCGAAGAACGCCAGCTCAAGGCACAGCTGCTGGCCCTGCGCTGGCAGAACCTGAACCAGCAGGTTGGCAGCCGCGAGCAGGTGATCGGCGATCAGGAAGTGGCCTTCGAGGCCCTGGTGGCCGAGCAGCGCAGCGCCGACGCCAGCATCGAGCGCCTGCGCGATGGCCATCACGAATTGAGCGAGCGCTTCAACCTGGTGCAGGGCCGCTTCTATTCCGTGGGTGGCGATATCGCCCGCGTCGAGCAGAGCATCCAGCATGGCCAGCAGCGCCTGCGCCAGTTGCAGGATGACCTGCGCGAGGCAGAAAAGGCGCGCCTGGAAACCGAGTCGCATCTGGGCCACGACCGCACCCTGCTGGCTACCCTCGGTGAAGAGCTGGAAATGCTCCTGCCCGAGCAGGAGATGACCGCCGCCGCTGCCGAGGAGTCCGCTGCCAGCCTGGAAGAGGCCGAAGCTGCCATGCACGGCTGGCAGGAGCAGTGGGACGGTTTCAACCAGCGCAGCGCCGAGCCGCGTCGTCAGGCCGAAGTGCAGCAGTCGCGCATCGCCCAGCTGGAGCAGAGCCTGGAGCGTCTGGCCGAACGCCAGCGTCGTCTTAACGAAGAATTGCAGCAACTGGTAGCCGACCCCGAAGACGCCGCCATTCTCGAACTGAACGAACAGCTCGCTGCCGGTGAGCTGGAGCAGGAAGCCCTGCACCTGGCCGAAGAGCAACAGGCCGAGCGCCTGCAGCAACTGCGCGAGGAATTGCAGCAGGCCGGTCAGGCCCAGCAGCAGGCGCAGGGCGAGCTGCAACGCCTGAGCGGTCGCCTGGCCTCGCTGGAGGCGCTGCAACAGGCGGCGCTCGATCCAGGGCAGGGTGCTGGCGAGTGGCTGCGTGAGCAGAACCTGCTGCAGCGCCCGCGCCTGGCCGAAGGTCTGCGGGTGGAAGCCGGTTGGGAGCTGGCGGTGGAAACCGTGCTCGGTGCCGACCTGCAGGCCGTGCTGCTGGACGATTTCGCCGGGCTGGATTTCGCCGCGCTGGAGCAGGGCGAACTGCGCCTGGCCAGCCCCGCCAAGGGCGGCGCGCGCCGTGCCGGTAGCCTGCTGGATAAGGTCGAATCGAGCCATGACCTGTCGCCCTGGCTGGCTGGCGTGCGCCCGGTGGAATCGCTGGAGCAGGCGCTGGCGGCTCGCTCGCAATTGGCCGAGGGCGAAAGCCTGATCAGCCGCGACGGCTACTGGGTCGGCCGGCACTTCCTGCGCGTGCGCCGTGCTGCCGAAGCTGATAGCGGCGTGCTGGCGCGCGGTCAGGAGCTGGAACGCCTACAGTTGGAGCGCGAGGAACGTGAAGCAGCCCTGGCGCAACTGGATGAACGCCTGCTGGCGCTGCGCGACGAGCAACGTCTTCAGGAAGAACAGCGTGAGCAGCAACGCCGCCAGGGTCAGGAACTGGCGCGCCAGCTGAGCGAGCTGAAGGCAAAGCTGTCCGCCAGCCAGGCCAAGGCCGAGCAATTGGGCCTGCGCCGTCGCCGTTTGCAGGACGAACTGCAGGAAGCGGCCGAGCAGCGCGAGATCGAGCAGGAGCAACTGGGCGAATCGCGTCTGCAATTGCAGGATGCGCTGGACGCCATGGCGCTGGATAACGAGCAGCGTGAGAGCCTGCTGGCCAGCCGCGACAGTCTGCGCGAGCGCCTCGACCGTGTGCGCCAGGACGCGCGTCAGCACAAGGACCACGCTCACCAGTTGGCGGTGCGCGTCGGCTCGCTCAAGGCGCAGCACGACTCCACCCGCCAGGCGCTGGAGCGTCTGGAGATGCAGGCCGAGCGTTTGCATGAGCGGCGCGAGCAATTGTCGCTGAACCTGGAAGAGGGCGAGGCGCCGCTGGAAGAGCTGCGCATCAAGCTCGAAGAACTGCTCGAGCGGCGCATGGCGGTGGACGATGAACTGCGTCAGGCACGTTTGGCGCTGGAGGACGCCGACCGCGAACTGCGCGATGCCGAGAAGCGCCGCACCCAGGCCGAACAGCAGGCGCAACTGCTGCGCAGCCAGCTGGAGCAGCAGCGCATGGACTGGCAGTCGCTCAACGTGCGGCGCAAGGCGTTGGCCGACCAGCTCGCCGAGGACAACTACGACCTGCACGGGGTGATCGCCACGCTGCCGGCCGAAGCCAGCGAGAGCGCCTGGGAAGAAGAACTGGAGCGCATGGCCGCGCGCATCGCCCGTCTCGGGCCGATCAACCTCGCAGCCATCGACGAGTATCAGCAGCAGTCCGAGCGCAAGCGCTACCTGGATGCGCAGGACGCGGATCTGGTCGAAGCGTTGGAAACCCTGGAGAACGTCATCCGCAAGATCGACAAGGAAACGCGCAATCGTTTCAAGGACACCTTCGATCAGATCAATGGCGGTTTGCAGGCACTCTTCCCAAAAGTTTTCGGTGGCGGCAACGCTTATTTGGAACTCACCGGCGAAGATTTACTCGATACCGGTGTGACCATCATGGCGCGGCCCCCGGGCAAGAAGAACAGCACCATTCATTTGCTCTCCGGTGGAGAGAAAGCATTGACAGCTTTGGCACTGGTGTTTTCCATCTTCCAGCTCAATCCGGCGCCGTTCTGCATGTTGGACGAAGTGGATGCACCGCTGGACGATGCCAACGTCGGGCGCTACGCGCGACTGGTCAAGGAGATGTCAGCCACGGTGCAGTTCATCTACATCACCCACAACAAGATCGCCATGGAAATGGCCGATCAGTTGATGGGGGTCACCATGCACGAGCCGGGTTGCTCGCGTCTGGTGGCGGTGGATGTCGAGGAGGCGCTGGCGATGGTGGAGGCGTGATGGCAGAGCGCCGCGAGATTAACTGAATACAGGCAAAACCTTATGTGGCTCCCTGTGTAAAGTTGCCTTTCGTCGTGCTAGCTTATTGCCCACTTTTGTTACACGCGGAAAACGTCAGACAGAACATGAAGTTGGCGCCGCGTTTTATAGTCGAGTTGTGATCCGGTTGATTGGATCTTTTTTTCACCAGAATTTTTAAGGGTCAGGTATTTCATGGAATTCGGTCTGCGCGAGTGGCTGATCGTTATTGGCATCATCGTTATCGCTGGCATTCTTTTCGACGGCTGGCGCCGTATGCGCGGTGGCAAGGGAAGGCTCAAGTTCAAGCTCGACCGCAGCTTCGCCAACATGCCCGATGACGACAGTGACCCGGATCTGCTCAGCCCGCCGCGTGTGGTAAATCGTGATCACGAACCGCAGCTGGACGAAGACGAATTGCCGTCGATGAGTGCCAAGGACCTGCCACGTCGTCCACGCAACGAGCCGCAACAGGGCGACCTCAATCTGGCTGTCGACGAGCCGGTGCCGACCTTGCTCAACCCGGTCGATGACGAACCCGCCGAGCCGAAGAAAACCTCCAAGCCGGCTGCCGATGCCGCACCGGTAGAAGAGGTGTTGGTGATCAACGTGGTCGCCCGCGACGATTTCGGCTTCAAGGGCCCGGCGCTGCTGCAGAACATTCTGGAGAGTGGCCTGCGCTTCGGTGAGATGGACATCTTCCACCGTCACGAGAGCATGGCGGGTAATGGCGAGGTGCTGTTCTCCATGGCCAACGCACTCAAGCCGGGCACCTTCGATCTCGACGATATCGAAGGCTTCAGCACCCGCGCGGTGAGCTTCTTCCTCAGCCTGCCTGGCCCGCGTCACCCGAAGCAGGCCTTCGACGTCATGGTCGCGGCCGCGCGCAAGCTGGCCCACGAACTGGGTGGCGAGCTGAAGGATGACCAGCGCAGTGTGATGACCGCGCAGACCATCGAACACTATCGCCAGCGCATCGTCGAGTTCGAGCGCCGGCAACTGACCCAGAAACGCTGACCCGTACACGAAGTCGAAAGAGAGCAGCCAAGGCTGCTCTTTTCGTTTGAGAGACCGAGCATGACCGACGCCGCCCAACGTATTTCCGAACTGCGCAACGAACTGGACGCGCACAACTACCGTTACTACGTGCTGGATGAGCCGAGCGTGCCGGACGCCGAGTACGACCGCCTGTTCCGCGAACTGCAGGCGCTCGAAGCTGAGCATCCGGAGCTGGTCACGCCCGAGTCGCCGACCCAGCGCGTTGGCGGCGAGGCGCTCAGCGCCTTCGGCGAGGTGCGTCACGAAGTGCCGATGCTCAGCCTGGGCAACGCCTTCGAGGAAGACGACCTGCGTGCCTTCGACCGCAGTGTGCAGAACGGCCTTGGCGTTTCGGGCGGCGATCTGTTCGGCGGCGGCGCCGAGATCGAGTACAGCTGCGAACCCAAGCTCGATGGTCTGGCCGTCAGCCTGCGCTACGAGAACGGCCAACTGGTGCGCGGCGCCACGCGTGGCGACGGCAGCACCGGCGAAGACATCACCAGCAACGTACGCACCATTCGCAACGTGCCGCTCAAGCTGCAGGGCGAGGGCTGGCCGCAGGTGCTGGAAGTGCGCGGCGAAGTGTTCATGCCCAAGGCTGGTTTCGAGGAACTGAATGCGCGGCAGGCCGAGAGTGGCGGCAAGACCTTCGCCAACCCGCGTAACGCTGCTGCCGGCAGCCTGCGCCAGCTCGACCCGAAGATCACCGCCAGCCGCCCATTGGAGTTCTGCTGCTACGGCGTCGGCCAGGTCAGCGGCGAGCTGCCGAGCACCCAGGTGGCCATGCTGCAGCAGCTCAAGGCCTGGGGCGTGCCCATCAGTCGCGAACTGAAGCTGGCCAAGGGCGTCGAGGCTTGCCTGGATTACTACCGCGATATCGGTGAGCGGCGCA
>OGCL01002701.1_pt1 | contig 11814 bp, 8 predicted proteins | sample 1570041 | NCBI WGS metagenome assembly OGCL01 (sample SAMN06266162, study PRJEB24511) | hot springs metagenome | isolation source: Hot spring water | place: South Africa: Limpopo | collected 2015-06-22 | reverse complement strand
CTCTTTATTTTCTGCTGTCCACTAAACACTATTCACTGACAACTAAATAGAAGGAGGTTTTTTAATGGCGAGATTGAATGTGGATAAGATCAGGAATGTGGCTGTAATAGCTCACAGCGGTGCAGGCAAGACTTCATTGGTAGAGGCTGTTCTTTATAATGCAGGCGCGATTGACAGAATGGGCAATACAGAAGATGGAAATACCACAACAGATTATGAACCTGAGGAGATTGCACGAAAGATAAGCATTACATCTGCTATTGCCTTTTGCGACTGGAAGGACCACAAGCTTAATCTGATAGACACGCCTGGCTTTATTAATTTTATAGAAGATACGAGGGGATGTCTTAGGGTCTCTGACGGCGCAGTAGTTATTGTGAGCGCAATCTCAGGGGTAAAGGCAGAAACAGAGAAGGTCTGGAAATATGCCTGTGAATTTGAGGTGCCGAGGATCATTTTTATTAATAAGATGGATAAGGAAACAGCAAGTTTTTATAGGGCTCTTGGAGAGATAGAGAAATCCTTTGAGTCAGAAGCTATACCTCTGCACATACCAGTCGGAGAAGGCGAAACCTTTAAAGGCATTATTGACCTTATATATATGAAGGCATACATGCTTGAAAATGGAAAAACAGTTGAGAAAGAAATGCCGGATGGCATAAAAAGCACTGCTGATGAATATAGAAAAAAGCTCGTTGAAAAGGTTGCAGAGTCAGACGATTCCCTTTTAGAGAAGTATCTTGAGGGAGGGGAATTAACACCAGATGAAATAATGAAGGGTATCAAGGAAGGCTCTCTTACAAGAAGGTTTATTCCTGTTTCGTGCGGCGCTGCAACTGTTGGTGCAGGAATAACACAACTTATGGATGCCTTGCTTTTGTGTCTGCCTTCTCCTGCTGAAATGAGCAGGATTTCCCCTCTAAAAGGCATTAACCCAAAAGATGGGAAAGAGGTCAATAGGAAGCCGGTTGAAACAGACCCTCTCGTATCATATGTCTTTAAGACAGTTGCAGATCCATACGCTGGAAAGCTTTCGATATTTCGGGTCTACTCAGGGGTATTAAAGGCAGACTCTACTGTATTGAATGCAAATACAGGAACAAAGGAGAGGATAGGGCAAGTATTTTATCTTTTGGGTAAAAAACATATTCCAGTCCAGTCTGTTGGACCTGGAGAAATCGCAGCGGTCGTAAAACTTAAAGATACAAATATCGGCGATACATTGTGCGAAGAGCATCATCCAGTTGTTCTTCAGAAGGTAAAATTTGCGGATCCTGTAATTTCTTATGCAATTGCTCCAAAGAGCAAAGGAGACGAGGAAAAGGTCAGTGTAGGGCTTCATAGGATATTAGAGGAGGACCCAACGATTCAGTTTACAAGGGATGAAGAATCAAAAGAAATGATACTTTCTGGAATGGGCCAGGTTCACCTTGAAGTGGCTTTGGAAAAACTCAAAAGAAAATTTGGAGTTGAGGTTGTAATGAAGACGCCAAAGATTCCTTATAGAGAGACAATAAGGGCATCTGCAAAGGCTCAAGGCAAATATAAAAAGCAGTCTGGAGGCAGAGGACAATATGGCGACTGCTGGATAGAGATAGAGCCTTTGCAAAGAGGCGGTGGATATGAGTTTATTGACAAGATTGTCGGCGGTGTTATTCCTCAGCAATACAGACCTGCTGTTGAAAAGGGAATAATAGAGACAATGAAAGAAGGGGTTATTGCCGGTTATCAGGTGGTCGATATGAGAGTTACATTATACGACGGCTCTTACCATTCTGTTGACTCCTCTGAAATGGCTTTCAAGATTGCAGGCTCTATGGCTTTAAAAAAGGCATTTCAGGATGCAAAACCTGTCTTGCTCGAACCGATAATGAAGGCAGAGGTTGTAGTTCCTGACGAGACGCTCGGCGCCGTGATAGGCGACCTCAATTCAAGACGTGGAAAGGTTCAGGGGGTAGAGCCGCAGGCAGGAGGAAACCAAAAGATACTCTGCCTTGTGCCAATGGCAGAGATGCTGACTTACGCAAACCAGCTTCAAAGCATGACATCAGGACGAGGTCTTTATTCAATGGAATTTTCTCATTATGAGGATGTCCCGGGCCATATATCCCAAAAGATAATTTCTGAGAGGCAGAAGCAGAGGGAACAAGAGCACTGATATGAAAAAACTTTGGTCGGGAAGGTTTACAGAAAAGACAGCGGATATTGTGGAGCGATTCACAGAGTCCATATCTTTCGACAAAAGGCTCTGGAAATACGACATTGAAGGGAGCATCGCCCATGCAAAGATGCTCGCAAAGCAGGGTATTATTCCAAAGAAGAATGCGGATAAGATAATCAAAGGGTTAAAAGAAATTTACAAAGAGATAGAGGGCGGCAAGTTCAAATTCAGGGAAGAGCTTGAAGATATTCATATGAATATAGAGTCTGCCCTCATTGAGAGAATCGGAGAGATTGGAGGCAAGCTCCATACTGCAAGATCAAGAAATGATCAGGTGGCTCTTGACATAAGGCTTTATTTAAGAGAAGAGGTTAAGGAAATAATCTCCCTTTTGAAGGATCTTGAGATTGTTCTTGCAGGCATGGCTGAAAAAAACCTCGGTATAATTATGCCAGGCTATACACATCTTCAGAGGGCACAGCCTATTCTTTTATCACATCATATAATGGCTTATGCCAATATGTTTGAAAGGGACAGGGAAAGATTTAAGGATCTTTTAAAAAGGATAAATATTTTGCCTCTCGGCTCATGTGCACTTGCAGGCACTTCTTTTCCAATTGACAGACGGTATGTTGCTGAACTCTTAGGATTTGATTTTGTTTCCGAAAACAGCATGGATTCTGTATCTGATAGAGATTTTGCTATAGAGTTTCTATCATGCTCCTCGATATTTATGATGCATACATCAAGGCTTGCAGAGGAGTTGATACTCTGGTCTTCAGAAGAATTTTCCTTTGTTGAACTTACAGATGCATTTACAACAGGCTCGAGCATTATGCCTCAGAAGAAGAACCCTGATGTTGCAGAATTGATGCGTGGAAAGACTGGAAGGGTCTATGGCAGTCTTATTAGCCTGCTTACTACAATGAAAGGGCTTCCTCTCACTTACAACAGGGATATGCAGGAAGACAAAGAGCCGATTTTTGATGTAGTTGATACAGTTCATCTCACGCTGAATGCACTCATTCAGATGCTTCCCAAAATAAGATTTAATGAAAAGAGATTAAGGGAGACTGCTGATGCTGCTTTCTCAACTGCCACAGACATAGCAGAGTATCTCGTCAAAAAAGGCATCCCCTTTAGAACAGCCCATGAGATTACGGGCAAGATTGTAAGATATTGCATAGATAAAAATAAAGGGCTGTCTGATTTGGGCATTGACGAGTATAAGACATTTTCTAATGTTATAAATAATGACATCTATGACTTCATCGGCGCAAAGGAATCAGTAAATGCAAAGAAGTCATACGGCGGCACATCAATAGAAATGGTAAGGAAACAGATACAAGAGCTTAAAAAGAGGGTAAAAAAATAATAGTTTTATTCTAATAATGCCTTTTTTACTGCATAGGCAATAGTCTTCCTCGTGAATGGTTTTTGAATGAATGTGGATGCGCCTGCTTTCAGCAATTTATCAATTCCAGCAAAACCCTTCTCGCTATAACCCGAACAGATTATAATTTTAATATCTTCTTTTAAGGTCTTTAATGCCTGAAAAACTTCGTTTCCTCCCATTTTAGGCATTATCATGTCCAATATAACGAGAGATATATCATCCTTGTTTTCCCTAAATGTTTGTATGCCTGTATTTCCATCTTCTGCGAGCAGCACTTTATAGCCAAATGGTTCGAGCATGTCTTTTCCCAACTCTCTTATATCAGACTCATCGTCTATAATAAGAATAGTTTCAGAGCCGCTTAAATCTAATGCGCCGTCAGATTCTTGAATGTCTTGCATCTGAGTAAGAGGGAGGTATATATTAAACCTTGTTCCTTTGTTCGGCTCGCTGTAAAGATTAATATATCCTCCATGGTTGTTTATTATTGAATGAACGATATATAAGCCAAGACCTGTCCCTTTACTTATATCTTTTGTTGTAAAGAATGGGTCAAAAATCCTTTTCTGCACTTCCTTGTCAATTCCTACACCTGTATCGGATATGCTTAATTTTACAAAGCTGCCATTATCTATTGTTAAACCGTTGGCAGCGCCGCTTTCTTTGCCTACCAGAGATGTCTCTATAGTAAGCTTTCCTCCGTCTGGCATTGCGTCGCGTGCATTTATCGCCATGTTGATAATAACCTGATGCATTTGAGATGGGTCTGCCATTATCAAAGGAATGTCTTCTGAAGGATTTAAGATAATCTCGATATTTTTAGGAAAGCTCCTCTGAATGAGCTCAACAGAGTTATTAATTACATCGTTAATATTAATTGGCCTTGCCTCCAGTTTTTCTTTTCGTGACACCGTAAGTATTTTTTTGGCAAGATCTGCTCCTTTTAGGGCAGCATCATTTATTATCTTTGATGGCTTGTAAAAAGGATCTCCTTCTTTTGTGAGTGAAAGCATTATTTCTGAATAGCCAAGTATTGCTGTCAGTATATTATTAAAGTCATGTGCTATTCCTCCAGCAAGTGTACCTATTGCCTCCATTTTCTGCGCCCTTAATAACTGCTCATATAATTTCTTTTCGGTTGTGATGTCTCTCTGAATTGCTGCATAATTAACAATCCCCTCGTTATAAATCGGAAAGATTATGGCTGATGAATAATAAATTTCGCCGCTCTTTTTCTTATTGATAAATTCTCCTTTCCATATATTGCCTATCTTTATGGTCTCCCAGAGATTCTTGTAAAAGAGGTCATCATGATAGCCGCTCTTCAGGATATTGGTCTTTTTGCCAATGACCTCCTCTACTGTATATTCAGTTACTACCTCAAATGCCGGATTAGCGTATTCGATATATCCATCTGCATTAGTAACTATAATAACATCGAAGGCTGAGTCGATCACACGCTTAAACCTTTTTAATTGCGTCAGGTTCTCGGATTTGCCGATTGCTATTGCAGTATCCGCCGATATTGCTTTAAGAAGCATTTCGTCATCCTCTGTAAATCCATCTGCTTTATTCCCGAAATAAAGAGAACCAATCGATGTTCCCTCAGAAGAAAATATCGGATACGCAAGAAGGTTTTTTACTATTGGGTGACCTTCGGGAAATGACCCGCTGAATTCAGGATGCTCTGACAGATTGTCTATGCGAACCGGCGTAACCGACAGCCTTATGAATTCTAAAAGCCCCTTTTCTTCAGGCATGGCATCCTTCATTTTAATAGTTGTGCCTCTGGTAACGAGTCTTTTGAATCCTCCTTTTTCATCATAAAGCGCGATTGCAGCAAGTTCTGCATTTATCAACTGACTCGCCTTGTCAATAATAAGACTGAGTATTTGATCGGGCGAAGTATCCTCATGCATTGATATTGCTATGCGATGGAGAGCCTGAAGCTGCAGAGTTTTTTTATTTAAACTTTCTAATGAGTTGTTTATCGCAGATCCAAGTATATCAATTTCTGATACATCTGTGTTCCTTATTCTCTGTTCGGTTTTTAAATCCGAAATTATCTGGCTGAAGGGGCGGCTCAGGTTTTTCTTTAAAATCAAATGCATGCCGCCGAGGATTAATAAGAGAGAGAAAACAGTTGCCGGCAATAAATAGACTACCTCATTTTTGTAGGTTAAAATAGTCTCAGGTTTCGAAAATACGAATACCTTCCAGTTCCATGGGCTGTAATCTATTGTTTTTCCATGGACATGATAAAAGCCTTTTTCATAGTGGAAAAGTCCTTCCTTAGATGCATAAGCCCTTAATTCATTAATTAAGGACTCGTCTTCAGGCATAAAGATAATTTCTTTTTCTGGAGTTTCTATAAATCCGCCGAGTTTGTTTGCAGATAAATATATGCCGATACGATCGATAGCCTCTTTTTTCTTGGCATCCTCAACTATCAGAACATCGAGGAGGTGGGCTGTAGTGAGTTCAGTGAGCGCAATATCTAATATTTTATTAATCTCTGAGGCGTGCGTCTCGATAACAAAATTATTGTAGTTTTCTGTTACTTCATTTGACAGCTTATAGGCTGCTAATAACAAAAGGAGCATTATGGAAGTAACGAGCACGAATACTGGAACAACAATCTTAAACCTTAGGCTGTTTCTATCAATCATTGTACCTCTTGAGCAACATATGCAGTTTCATAATATCCTGAATGTAATTTTCAGAAGGCTTCATAAACCCATGTCTCAGTTCGGAGTCCCATTCTTTTACTATATTTCTATCTTCATTGTTATGCAATGGTCTTAATTTTAAAAGAGCATTTATAAACTTTGTTTTGATATTTGGTTCAATGTTAGGAGCAGCACAAAATGCATAGTGAGGAAGGGGTTCAGAGATTTTAAGCACCTTTAATTTTATATCTTTAACCTTTTCAAAGACAGATTCCTTTGTCGCGCCTGCCTCGACCTCTTTATATGCAACCGCATTTATAATCTTATTATGGTTTTTCAGAAATACAGGCTTTATAATATCCATTGTTACGCCCTCGTCTTCGAGCATCTTTCTCGGAACAATGTGGGATGAAGTTGAGTTTTTATCTCCAAAGGCAAAGGATTTTCCTTTAAGTTCTTTTAAGGAATTAATATTTTGGTTATTTGTGAAGATTATCGACCGAAAAAAAGGCTTCCCATCGCTGCTGAGAGTAACAAGCAAAGGTTTTGCCTTGCATTTTTCGTATGCAAGACCAAAGGTGTTGGATCCGAGATAGGCAATAGAAATTTCACTGCTGCATATGCCATTAATGATAGAATTATAATTATTGTATAGCTTTAATTCCCATGAGAGTCCAGTTGTCTTGTTAAGATAATCTATAAAAGGCTTGTAGGAATGCCATATCTTCTCAGGGGCATAAACAGGGAGTATGCCTATATATAATTTGGTTTCTGCTGCATATGAATAATTGCGAGCAGAAAATGTCAGTATGCAGATGATAATTATAGTAAAAACCTTTTTTGCCATTTTGTAGATTCTACAACAAGTTTTTCAAAATATCAATCAGACGTTGGCATAACCGGCGTCTTAGTCCTCTTCATAATAAAAACTAAAGGCAGTATCAAGACCATCAGGATGCTTAAAAGATAAAATGCATCGTTGAATGAAAGCATAGATGCCTCTCTCAGAAGCATTTTATATATAATCTCAAGGCTCCCCTGATCTGTTGTTTCTAAACTAAATCCTTTGTATTGTAAAACATTAGAAATATTGTCGTTTGCTAACTGGTAGTTGGTATCAAACGGGGTTAGGTGGTCAACAATACGGTTTTGGTGAAACTGTGACCTTCTTGCGAGTGTTGTCGTAACGAATGCTACTCCAAAGCTTCCTCCTAAGTTTCTCAGAAGATTATATATTGCAGTTGCATTAGCCATCTCCTCTTTTTTTATTCCAGACATAGTCAATGTGGTAAGGGGTATGAAAAGAAATCCCATGCCTACACCGAGCACAACTCTCGGCCAGATAATGGTATCAAAATCTGCAAGCAGATTAAAATTTGACATGAGGTGCGTTGAATATGCACACACTATAATCCCAAATATCAGGAGTCCTTTAGGATTCATCTTTGTTACAAGCCTTCCGGCTATAAGCATTGCTATAAGGGTAGCTATGCCGCCTGGACCTAAAACCATGCCTGCAAGTGTTGCTGTATATCCCATTAGGGTCTGAAGATAAATAGGCAGAAGAACAATGCTGCCAAATAGATTGAAAAATGCAAAAAACATCAACAGGCTTCCTGTGCTAAAGGTTATGTTTTTGAATATTTTTAAATTTACGATTGGTTGTTTTGCCTTAAATTCAACTATCAAAAAAAGCGCAAGAGAAACAGCGGATATGGCAGTCAACCATGAAATAAAGCTCGAAGAGAACCAATCCTCCATCTGTCCTTTATCAAGAACCACCTGCAGGCATCCAATTCCTATGACAAGCAATGCGAGACCTAATGTGTCTATCTTCATCTTTATCCTCTTCATATAAGGTGGATCAACAATGAAAAACATACACATCAGAATAGATAAAATACCTATTGGTATGTTTATAAAGAATATCCAGTGCCATGACCAGTTATCAGTAATCCAGCCTCCTACAAGAGGGCCTACTATTGGTCCAAACATGATTCCGATGCCGAATATTGCCATAGCCATGCCGTGCTGGCGCTGAGGAAATGTCTCAAGAAGCACTGCTTGAGAAATAGGCTGGAGAGCGCCTCCTCCAATCCCCTGAAGAACTCTGAAAAATACGAGGCTCTGCAAGTTCCATGCAAGGCCGCAAAGCATTGAACTCAGGGTAAATAAGAATATAGAAAAAATTAAATATCTTTTTCTGCCAAATATCCTGCTTAGCCATCCTGTTATCGGAATAACAATTGCATTTGCCACAAGGTAAGAGGTGATTGTCCACGTTGACTCCTCTATTCCAGCAGAAAGGCTTCCTCTAATGTGGTCTAATGCAACATTCACTACTGATGTGTCTATTATCTCAAGAAGGGTAGGAAGCATTACAGTAAGCGCAACAACCCACTTATTTATATTATTCATATATATTTAGAAAAATCGTCCCCTCTTTCTATTCAACAATAACCGTTGGCACAACAGACATGCCGACGAGCAATATATTGTTAATATCCGTATTTTTCTCAAGGACTATCTTCACAGGTATTCTCTGAACCACCTTTACATAATTGCCTGTAGCATTTTCAGGCGGGAAAAGGGAGAAAGTTGAACCAGCGCCAGCCATTATGCTGTCAACCTTTCCATTAAGGACTATTTCCGGATATGAGTCAACTTTAATCTTAACTTTTTGTCCCGGCTTGATCTTTTTAATCTGAGTCTCCTTATAATTTGCCACTATCCATACATCCCCGAGAGAAACTACCGCCGCTAACGGCTGTCCTGCCTGTATCTGATTGCCCATCTCTACAGATTTTTTTGTTATATAACCATCCGAAGGAGAATAAATTTTTGTGTATGAATAATTTAGCTCCTCTGCCATTAAAAAGGCTTGCTTTTCTGAAACAGAAAAGACCTGTGCTGACTTTGATGCCTCAAGCTGTTTTAGAGATGCCTTTTGAGCTTCTAACGAAGCCTCTGCCTGTTTCATCAACTCTTCAGAAGATTTCTTTTGCGCAAGCGAAATAGCGTATGCAGTAAGTATCTTTTCGAATCTTTCCTGAGAAATAACACCCTTATGAAATAAATTCTCTGCCCTCTTCAGGTCATTTTCCGCCTGTTTAAGAGTTGCATTATGCAGATCAAGATTTGCCTTTGCGCTTTGTAATGATGCGTTTGCTTCTGATATCCTTTTTATAGATTCCTCTATCTTTGCATCAAACTCATAAATTTTTATTTTTTCAGCATTTAGCCTTGATGACGCCTGTTTGAGTCTTACATCGTAATCTACAGGGTCTATCTCAAATAGAAGGTCATTTTTTTTACATGCTGATTGTCATCTACGTGAATCCTTTTTACTGTGCCTGGTATTTTTGCAGCAATTATATGTATTTTGCCGTGGACATATGCGTTGTCAGTAGAAAGGCGGGCCTCTTTGTATTGGATATAAAAATAAAGCAGAATGCCGCCGATCAGAATAACTAAAATTAGCACTGCCAATGCGATCATATTTCTTTTTTTGTTATCGGTCTGCACTATCCTTTCCATTTATTTATACACCTCCAATAAATCTTTTCCGATAGAATGCAAGAAAGACGACTCGGCTCTTTTCACGTCGTACAAAGAACTATAGTAGTTTGTCTCTACAGTTGTAAGCAGTGTAATGGCATCTAAAACCTCTGTAGCGGTGCCGACGCCTTCTTCATATCTGACCTTGTTTATTCTAAGGTTTTCTTCTGCGAGTCCGATTGCATCTTTTGTAACCTTAATTCTGTCAAGAGCATTTCTAATATCCATGATATTCTTATCTATTTCGAGTCTTATATTGTCCGCAAGACTTTGCAGTTCTTCATACATCTGGATTTTTTTATATTCTATTTTTGATATCTCTGCCTTTGTGCTTCCGCCGCTGAATAGATTTAAAGACATTCCCAATGTCATTGATGCATTTGCATTGTGAAGCTGATGTTTATTTTCTATATAGTCGTATGAAAGCCTTGCGAATAATTTAGGATAAAGTTCGGATTTTTTTGATCTCATTTCGAGTTCTATAGAATCCATTATCTTTTTAACGATTATAATTTCTGATCTTTGACGGATAGCAGTCTCCCAAGCATTTTCTATTTCAAGCAGACCATAATCAAATAGAGATTCCTGAATATCAGCAACCTGCAATTCTCTATTTAAGGGAAATGAAAGTATGTTATTAAGCCTTGAAGCATTGATAGACCTCATATTTTTTGCCTTAAGCAGTCTTTGTTGAGCATCTGAAAGCCTTACCTCTGCCTGAAGAAGGTCATTCTTTGTGATGACTCCAATTTCAAAAAGGGCTTTAGCATTTTTAAGATGAGAAGCGACGCTCTCTACCTCTTTTTGAGCTACATTAACGAATTTTTCAGACTCAAGCAGGTCAAGATAGGCAAGGGCAAATTCAAGTAGAATTTGATTCCTGATGAGCTGTGTCTCAATCCTTTTTGCTTCAAGGATTTTCCTGCTTGCTTCATAAAGATTTTTGTTTTTCCCAAAATCGAACAATACTTGCTGTATAGCAATGCTGTAAGAAGAAAAATTCTTCTCCGAGGTGGGAACTGATGTATTTCCAAAAATTGCTCTCGGCGCATGAGAAAGGAATGTATGACTCGCTGATCCGTTTATGTTCGGAAGCATCGCTGACTTGGCAATAATGGTTTCGCTCTCGGCTATCAGTTCATTTTTTTGATGTATCTTTAATGTTCTATTGTTTTCTGCTGCGAGCCTTAATCCCTGAGATAGGGTAAGGATTCCGGCATCGGCTTTTTCAATAGAAAAAATGAAAAATAAAGCCGTTATGCAGGCTGCTGATATATAATGGAGGCTTTTTCTCATTTCATAGTCCCATTAACAAAGATTTTTATGAATTCCTTCACAGCCTTCTCTGTATCAGTTTCCCTGTATCTTCTACGCATCATGAGTTCTTCCATATTGAAATAAGAAAAGAACATCCCGAGAAATGCACGAGCCCCTAATTCAGGATCGAATTTTTTTAAAATCCTTCTTTTCTGCATTTTGGCAAAGTATGAAGCCAATGTCTCTATTATCTCATCGATAAAGCTATGATAAGTCTCATGCATTTTTTGGGGATATCTGAATATTTCAAAATTAATTATCCTTATCATATCCTTCCTCTCTGTTAGGGTCTCTATAAACTTTTCAGCGATTTTGATTAAGGCGTCTTCATATTGAATTTCTGATAGTTTGGGAATGAGGTCTTTCAAAACAGGGAGAAAGGAGTATGTGTTTATCATTTTTTCAAAAAGCATTTCTTTAGAAGAGAAATGCCTGAAAAGCGTAATTTCTGCAACATCAGCCCTTGTTGCTATCTCTTTTGTAGTAGCGCCGAGATAGCCTTTTTCAGAAAAGACCTTTAGCGCAGCCTCTAATATCTTATCTCTTGTAGAGTCTTTCATATATGTTAGTGATCACTTACATTAGATGATATAAATGAAAAAAGTCAAGGATTTGCCCTCATGAGATTTGTTTCAAGGTTTTGTTATAATGCTCAATGCTTAAAATACCCTTTTCAATTCCGGTTTTGCCTTTCAGATTTAAGCCTGTTGATA
>OGCL01002700.1_pt1 | contig 11816 bp, 9 predicted proteins | sample 1570041 | NCBI WGS metagenome assembly OGCL01 (sample SAMN06266162, study PRJEB24511) | hot springs metagenome | isolation source: Hot spring water | place: South Africa: Limpopo | collected 2015-06-22 | reverse complement strand
CCAGGGACTGCTTCATCTCCTCCACCTGCTGCTTGTAGCGATCATAGTTGGCGGCCTTTTTCGCCTTCGACTCGAAATCGGCCTTGAGGGTGACCTCCTGCCGCTCCTCCGTTTCCAACTCGACGATCTGGTGCTGGGTATCGAACCAATACCCCGCCCCTGCCGCCATCAAGCAAAGGATCAGGATCACCGCCCCCTTGACTGGCGGCGGCCAATCCCCCGGATTGTTGGGATCGAGATTTTTCAGATCGAGACTCATTGTTTGCCCTTGCCCTTGCCCGCCGGCTGACCCACGGCCGTTTCATCTGGCGTTGCCGTGGGATTGACCACAGTAATCGTCAAGATGAATTTATTCTCCTGCGACTGCTCGCCCGCTTTCTGCGTAGTGCTCTGAATCACCTGCAGCAGGGGATCATGCACCCACTCGGATCCCTCGACATTGCGCATCAGCGCCGAGACCCGGGTGTTCGACTGGGCAACCCCCTCGATGGTCACCGTCTTCTCTACCTGGGACACCTTGGTGAGATAGACCCCTTCCGGCGTATCCCCCACCAACTCATCGAAGAGATGCACAATCTCCGGCCGGCTCTGTTGCAGGTTCTGGATGATGTTCATGCGCGCCAGCAGCCGCTCCTTGGTCTTCTCCAGATCCTCAATCTCCTTCAGGGTTCTCTCCACCGCGGCGATCTGCTGCCGGAGAAAATTGTTGCGCTGCTGTTGATATTCGATCCAGTTCTGCATATAAACATGCACGCCGAGAACGAGGACGCCGGTAAAGGCCAGGGCAATGCCCGTGGCGATGGCGAACTCCTGCTGTCGCTGCTTGCGGAGTGTTTCACGCCAGGGGAGTAGATTGATGCGTGCCATGTCAGTCGAAGCTCCTTAACGCCAAGCCGCAGGCGGTCATCAGGGCGGGGGCGTCATTGGCCAGACTCTGCGCCTTGACGTTGGAGGCCACCGACATCTTGGCGAAGGGGTTGGCGATGACGGTCGGGGTATCGGTCTTTTCCTCGATCAGTTCGTCCACCCCCGGAATGGAGGCGCAGCCGCCGGCCAGGACGATGTGATCCACCGTGTTGTGCGCCCCGGAGGAGAAGAAGAACTGCAAGGAGCGGTTGACCTGCTGGGCCATCGCCTCCTTGAAGGGGTTCAGCACCTCGGGCACATAGTTGTCCGGCAGCCCGCCCTGGCGCTTGGCCATCCCCGCCTCCTCATAGGAGAGGCCATAGCGGCGCTGAATCTCCTCGGTGAGCTGTTTGCCGCCGAAGTTCTGCTCGCGGGTATAAACGATGGTCTTGCCGTGGATCACCGTCAGGGTGGTGTTGGTGGCCCCCACATCGGCGATGGCGATGGTCTGCTCCTCGCCATAATTGGGCAACTGCTCGATAATCAGGCCGAAGGCCTTCTCCACCGCGTAGGCCTCCACATCCACCACGGTCGCCTTGAGCCCGGCCAACTCCAGGGCCGCCACCCGGTTATCGACATTTTCCTTGCGGGAGGCGGCCAGCAACACCTCCACCATGTCCGGGGTCTTTTCCGACGGCCCCAGCACCTCGAAGTCGATGTTTACCTCTTCCAGGGGGTATGGGATATACTGGTCCGCTTCGACCTGGATCTGGTTCTCGATATCCCGCTCCGAGAGGTTCCCCGGCAGGGTGATGATCTTGGTGATCACCGCCGAGCCGGAGACCGCCACCGCCGCCAGCTTGGCCTTGGAGCCGGAACGGCGGACCACGTTCTTGATCGCCTCCCCCACGGCCTCCACGTCGGCGATGTTCTTTTCCACCACCGAGTTCGCCTTCAGTGGCTCCACCGCATAGGCCTGGACCCGATAGGGCGTAGAGCGACTTGCCGTCTTACTCAGCTCCAACAGCTTTACCGCGGTGGAACTGATGTCCAGACCTAGCATCGCCTGTTTTTTCGTGCCAAAAAGGAACATCGCGCTTCGCTTTTCGTCAGGGTTGGGAGTCAGGTCGGGGCCAGGCTCCGGGAAGGTCTCAAGATACTACTTTAAGTTAGATTGTTAACTATATAGCAGCATTTGATTTTTTTGTGAAGAGTCAGAACCAGAAAAAAGTGGTTTCCCAGGCTCTGAACTATAATGATGTGAGCTGCTTAACACCCCTCTGGGCAAGGCCCCATCGGAGATTCTCCTACAGATTATGAAGTTGTTGACCCGGCTTATACAACTCGGCTTGACGCTGACCCTATTGGGGGTGGCGGCGCTGGCCGCTATCTACTTCTATCTGGCCCCCGCGCTCCCCGCCACTGGCGACCTGCGGGAGGTCCGGCTCCAGGAGCCGCTGCGGGTCTTTTCCCGCGACGGCAAACTACTGGCCGAATTCGGCGAGATGCGGCGCATCCCCCTCGCCTACGGGGCGCTGCCGGAGCGCTTGGTACAGGCCTTCCTCGCCGCCGAGGACGACCGCTTCTTCGAGCACCCCGGGGTCGATTACCAGGGCCTGATCCGGGCGGTCGCCCAGCTCGTACTCACCGGTGAGAAACGCCAGGGCGGCAGCACCATTACCATGCAGGTGGCGCGTAACTTCTATCTCTCCCCGGAGAAGAGCTACGTCCGCAAGCTCAACGAGATCCTGCTCGCCCTGCGCATCGAGGAGCGCCTGACCAAGCAGGAGATCCTGGAGCTGTATTTGAACAAGATCTTTCTGGGCAACCGGGCCTATGGGGTGGGGGCGGCGGCCCAGGTCTATTACGGCAAGAATATAGACCAGTTGAGCCTGCCGGAGATCGCCATGATCGCCGGTCTCCCCAAGGCCCCGTCCGCGGTGAACCCGATCACCGACCCGGCCGGCGCCACCCAGCGCCGCAACTATGTGCTGGGGCGGATGCGCGAGCTGGGCTACATCGGCGAGGAGGAGTACCAGAGCGCGCACGCGGCCGTGGACAACGCCTCCCTGCACGCCGCTGCCATTGAGGTGGAGGCCCCGTTCCTGGCGGAGATGGTGCGCGCGGAACTGGTGACCCGTTTCGGCGACTTGGCCTACACCGAAGGCTACCGCGTGACCACCACCCTGGACGCGCGGCTGCAAACGGCCGCCAACGGCGCCCTGCGGCGCGCCCTGCAGGAGTATGACCGCCGCCACGGCTGGCGCGGGGCGGAGCAGCGCCTGGAAGCAACCGCCTTGGGGGATCCGGCGGCGCGGGACGCCCGCCTCGCCCAGGCGGGCCGGGTAGGGGATCTGCAACCCGCCCTGGTCATTGAGGTAAAAGAAAAATCCGTCACCCTCGACCTGGGCAAGGGGAGACAGGCGGGCATCGATTGGGACGGCCTAAAATGGGCCGCCCCCTACAAGACCCAGGATTATGTCGGCCCGGCCCCCAAACGGGCGGCCGACATCCTGCGGGTCGGCGACCTCATTCGGGTGCTGCCGCTGGAGTCACCCGACGACGAGGAGCCCACCAAGGGCGCCCCAACGCCCGCCCTGCGTCTCGCCCAAACCCCGGCGGCGGAGGGGGCCTTGGTGTCGGTGGATCCGACGGATGGCGCGGTGCGCGCCCTGGTGGGGGGCTACGACTTTTATCTGCGCAAATTCAATCGCGCCGTGCAGGCCAGGCGACAACCGGGCTCCGGCTTCAAACCCTTCATCTATTCCGCCGCCCTGGACCTCGGCTTCACCCCGGCCACCCTGGTGGACGACGCCCCCCTGGTGATCAACGAACCCGGCATGGAGGAGGCCTGGCGGCCGGAAAACTACAGCAAGGAATTCCTCGGCCCCATGCGCCTACGCGAGGCCCTCACCAAGTCGCGCAACCTGGTCTCCATTCGGGTATTACGCGCCATCGGCCTGGAGGCCGCCATCCAGCAGGCGAAACGCTTCGGCTTCGCCCCCGAGGCATTGCCGCCGGGCCTTTCCCTCGCCCTGGGCTCCGGCGTGGTCTCCCCCCTGGAGATGGCCACCGCCTACGCGGCCTTTGCCAACGGCGGCTTTCGGGTGGAAAGCTATTTCATCGAACGGGTGGAGGGCGCTGACGGCAAACCCCTGTATCAAGCCGACCCCCTGCGGGTATGCGAAGGCTGCCCGCCCAGCCTGGACGACAACGCCCAATCGCGGGGGCCAGATGGCGCCCGCATCGCCAGCCGGGTGATCTCCGAACAAAACTGGTATCTGATGAACTCCCTGCTGCGGGACGTGGTGCAGTACGGCACCGCCACCCGCGCCAAGGCGCTCAAGCGCGCCGATCTGGCGGGCAAGACCGGCACCACCAACGACGAACGGGATGCCTGGTTCAACGGCTATCAGCGATCTCTGGTGGCGGTGGCCTGGATCGGCTTCGACTCCAACGCCGAACTAGGCCGCAAGGAGGTGGGCGGACGCGCCGCCCTGCCGGCCTGGATCTATTTTATGCGCGAGGCGTTGCGGGACGTGCCCGAAGCGCCCTTGGTGATGCCCCCCGGCATCGTACAGATGCGCATCGACCCGACCACCGGCCAGTTGGCGAGTCCCGGCCAAAATAATGCCATCTTCGAGGTATTCCAGGCCGGCAATCTGCCGAGCGAGCGCTATCGGGTGGTCGGCGCAGAGACGAGCGGCGCCAACGCCACCGATGACCCCGTCCCGCCCCCCACCAGCGCCGCCGATCTGTTTTAAAGGATGCGGGCATGAAAACGCGCGATCATCCATTGCGTCACCGCCTCGCCCAGGAAGTGGCGCGCCTGCTGGCGGAACAGGGCCACCACGACCTCGAATGGGCGCGCCGCAAGGCGTTGGAACGGCTCGGCTGCCGGGACCGCCGGCTGCTGCCGGAATTACGGGAGATCGAGCAGGCGTTGCGGGACTACCAGCAACTCTTCCATCGGGAGCGGCAAGCGGCGGGACTGGCGCGGTTGCGCCGCACCGCCCTGGAGGCGATGCAGGCCCTGCACCGCTTTCATCCGCGCCTGGCCGGGCCGGTGCTAAACGGCGCCGCCGACCTGCACACCGCGGTGGAGATCCACCTGTTCGCCGGCGCGCCGGAGGAGGTGGCCATGGCCTTAATCGACCTGCATATCCCCTGGGAGGCGGGAGAACGTCGCCTAAGCTATGGGGGTGATCGATGGGAGTCGCATCCCTTATTCCGCTTCCGAGCCGGCGACGTAAACATCGAGCTGATCTGCTTTCCGCCCCAGGGCCTGCGCCAGGCGCCGCTCTCCCGCATCGACGGCCAGCCAGAGCGGCGGGCGGACGCGGCGGAGGTGCGGCGCTTGCTAGAGACGGCTTGACAAACCAGACCTCTCAAGAAAACCTCCCGCGGGTTCTGAACCCGCGGGAGATTGCTCAGGGAGTGGTTAGCCGGTCGGGGCTTGCAGCCCCGACCGAAACCCTTCCCATTCTTTGGCCAGGACGCCGAATCTCCGCCTCCACAGCAGCCGCCGAAAGGTTGCGGTCGCGGGTACAACCCGCGACCGGCGTAGGACCGGCGTAGGTCGCCGCGACCACAGACCGGCTAAAGCCTCGACCTCCTAAGTCGATTCTTTCGTGCCGCCACGGCACGTGGCAATCTGCGAACGACGATTCTCTCTGTGTTATCCGCGTTCCTCCGTGCCCTCCCTGTTCCTGTTTTGAATTTGGAATTGCCCCTTGCCCAAGGAACCGGCAAACTAGCATCCCCATGAGCGACCACGACCTCCAACTCTTGGCCCAACAGCTGGGCGAGCGACTGCTGGCCCGCGGGCGACGATTGATCACGGCGGAATCCTGCACCGGCGGCTGGATCGCCAAGGTCATCACCGACCTCCCCGGCAGCAGCGGCTGGTTCGAGCGCGGGCTGGTCACCTACAGCAACCAGGCCAAGCAGGAACTGCTGGGGGTGTCCGCCGAAACCCTAGAACGCCACGGGGCGGTGAGCGAGGCCACGGTGCGGGAGATGGCGGCCGGCGCCCTGGCCCGCGCCCCCGCGGATCTGGCGCTGGCGGTAAGCGGCATCGCCGGCCCCGGCGGCGGCGCCCCGGACAAGCCCGTGGGCACCGTTTGGTTCGCCTGGGGGCTGCGCGACGGCCCGCTGGTCACCCGCCGCGAACAACTCCGCGGCGACCGCACCGAGGTGCGGCGCCAATCCGTACTCATCGCCTTGCAAGGGGGGCTGGACCGCCTTGGCTAACGCACGCAGCAAACGACTCTTCTTCGCCCTGTGGCCGGACGATTTGACCCGTCAGGCCATGGCCCGGGTCTCGCTGGAACTGCCGCCCCGCCAGGGCCGCCGGGTCCATCCGCAGGATCTGCACGCCACCTTGGTGTTTCTCGGCGCGGTGGATACCAACCAGTTACCCTGCGTGCTGGAGGTGGCGGAAGGCATCCGCGGCAAACCCTTCTCCCTAAGCATCGACCAGTTGGGCTTTTGGGAACGCCCGCGGGTGATCTGGCTGGGTTCCCAAGCCGCCACCCCGGCACCCCTGGAACAACTGGTACAGGGATTGCGGCGCGGGCTGACCGCCTGCGGCTTCCCGCCGGAGGCGCGCCCCTACACCGCCCATTTCACCCTGGCGCGCAAGGTGCGGGACTTCGCCCCCCTGCCCCTAGCATCCCCCATCTCCTGTGAGGTACGGGAGTTCGCCCTGGTGGAATCCGTCCCCCATGTGCCGCCGCCCCACTATGTGCCGTTGAAAAAGTGGCCCCTAGGCTCATGAATTGAGCCCCCCTCGTGTTAGCATAGAACCAATAGAGAATTTTTCCTTCACAACCAAGATTTTAGGGGGCAGACAATGGACGAGAATCGCAAAAAGGCCTTGAGCGCCGCGCTCAGCCAAATCGAAAAGCAGTTCGGCAAGGGTTCGGTGATGCGCCTAGGCGACAGCGCCAGCAGCCGCAACCTGGAGGTGATCTCCACCGGCTCCCTGGGGCTGGACCTGGCCCTGGGGGTGGGGGGCGCGCCCAAGGGGCGGGTGGTGGAGATCTTCGGGCCGGAGTCCTCGGGCAAGACCACCCTCACCCTGCATATCGTGGCCGAGGCGCAGAAGAAGGGCGGCACCGCCGCCTTTGTGGACGCCGAGCACGCCCTGGACCCGGTGTACGCCCAGAAACTGGGGGTGAACATCGACGAACTGCTGGTCTCCCAGCCGGACACCGGCGAACAGGCCCTGGAGATCACCGACATGCTGGTGCGTTCCGGTGCGGTGGATGTGGTGGTGGTGGACTCCGTCGCCGCCCTCACCCCCAAGGCGGAGATCGAGGGCGACATGGGCGACTCCCACGTCGGCTTGCAGGCGCGCCTGATGTCCCAGGCCCTGCGCAAGCTCACCGGCAACATCTCGCGCTCCAACTGCCTGGTGATCTTCATCAACCAAATCCGCATGAAGATCGGCGTCATGTTCGGCAACCCGGAGACCACCACCGGCGGCAACGCCCTGAAGTTCTACGCCTCGGTGCGCCTGGACATCCGCCGCACCGGCGCCATCAAGAAGGGCGACGAGGTGATTGGCAGCGAGACCAAGGTGAAGGTGGTGAAGAACAAGGTGGCCCCGCCGTTCCGCCAGGCCACCTTCGAGATCCTCTACGGCCAGGGCATCTCCCGCGAAGGGGAGCTGATCGACCTGGGGGTGGAGCACGGCATCCTGGAGAAGGCCGGCGCCTGGTACAGCTACAACGGCGACCGCATCGGCCAGGGGCGCGACAATGTGCGCAACTTCCTCAAGGAGAATCCCGCCGTCGCCGCGGACATCGAGAAGCGCATCCGCGAGATCGCCATCCCCAAGCTGGCCTCCGACGTGGAGAATGCCGCGACGGGGGCGGATGACGCCCTGCCGCTGGAGGACACAATCTGAGCCAAGGGGCCGACGACGGGCTACGCCAGCGGGCCATCCGCCTGCTGGCCCAGCGCGAGCACAGCCGCCAGGAGCTGCGGCGCAAACTAAGCCGCGGCCGCGGGGAAGAGGCCGAGGCCCCGCCAACGGAGGCGCTGGATGAGGTACTCGCGGGCCTCGAAGAGGCGGGGTTTTTGAGCGAGGCGCGCTTTGCCGAGCAATACGTGCGGCAGCGCAGCGCCAAGGGCTACGGCCCGCTGCGCATCCGCGCCGAATTGCAGCAGCGCGGCCTCGACGGGGCCGCCATCGACCGCGCCCTAGAGGCGGCGGAGGTGGAATGGGAGGGACTACTGCTCGGGCTGATCCAGCGCAAATACGGCCTCCCCCTCCCCGCCCACCGCCACGAACGGGCGCGCATCCAGCGCGCCCTGCAGCAGCGGGGTTTTTCCGAAGAACTCATCCGGCAGGCGTTGAAAGGGGGTAAGGGGTAAGGATTTCCAGAGAGACCTGACAGGTCTTCAAGACCTGTCAAGTCGGCTAGAGAAGTCTCAAATGCTGTCCATACCGTCCATACTGTCCATGTAACGCTAAAGGAGGCCGTGCGCCGCCCCGGAACCGGAAAGAGATGCCATTTCTTCAAGAAATGGCATCTCTGGAGTTCCAGGAGGTCGAGGCTTCAGCCGGCCTGTGGCTGCGCCTCGACCGCCTCACACCGCCATCTCCCGCAAGAACAGGTTGCGGATGAAGAGGTCGCCGAAGTCGGGTTCCAGGGCCAGGTTGACGATCCGCGCCAGCCCCCTGACCCGTTCCAGCTCCGCCGCCGCCTCTTCCTGCAACAACAACTCGGCGCAGCCCGCCAGGGCGGCGTCGCCGTTCAACCGCACCCGCTCCACCGGCACCCTCGGCAACAGGCCAATGGCCATTGCGCTTGCGGGGTCGAGGAAACGGCCAAACTCCCCCGCTACCCACAGCCGCGCCAACACCTCCGGCCGCAGCCCACTGTGGCGACAGAGCACCGCCACCGCCGCGCCGATCCCCGCCTTGGCCTGCTGCAACTGATCCACGTCGTGCAGCGTCAAATGCAGCGGCGGGCCGCCGAGGTCGGGCAGACGGAATTCGTCCGCCGCGGCAAAGCGGCCGTTCACCTTCAACTCGCCCCCCTCCCGCAGGCGCGCCACCAAATCCACCAGCCCGGAGCCGCACAGCCCCTTGGCCGCGGTCTCCCCCAGCACGCCATAGCGAAGGCTGCCATCGGCGGCGCGCCCCACCCGGCCGATGGCCCCCGGCTCGGCCGGAATGCCGGAGGAATAGCCACTCACCTCAAAGGCCGGGCCGCCGGCGGCGGAGGTGACCCACAGCCGGTCGCCGTCCCACAGCGCCACCTCGGAGTTGGTGCCCAAGTCTAACAGCAGGGCCGGGGCGGGGCCGCGCAGCAAGCCGGTGGAGACCAGCCCCGCCAGCAGGTCGGAACCGACGAAACCGGCCAATGGCTGCACCAGTTCGATGCGGGCCTGCGGGTGGATCGCCCAGTCCCTTGCCCAGGCCGCGGGATCGGCCGGGCGACACTCCAGCGGGGCCATCCAGTGGGCGGGGTCGAGCAGGCGCCCCACCCGATCATTGGCCAGCAGGGAGAGCATGGCGCTGTTGCCGACGATGGCCAGCGCGGCCACCCGCTGGAGGTCGATGCCGTAACGCCCGGCCAGTTCCGCAAGCCCCTGGCCGATGGCGTCCGAGGCCAGCCGGGCGAGCCCGGCGGCCGAGGCCAGCGAGACGACGGCGCAGGTGAGACGGCTGAGCACATCCGCCCCGCTCCGCGTCTGCGGGTTGCCGCCCAGACACTCCGCCAGCCAGCGGCCGGAGAGCAGATCGAGCAGGGCGATGCGGATGTTGGTGGTGCCCAGGTCCACCGCCGCGGCCAGGGGATGGTGCAGGCCCGGCGGGATCGGGCGGCCGTGGCGGGGCGGTCGCGGCGAGGCCGCGGCCTGCTCGGTTAGGGGCACGCTCTTCCACACCGAGAGCGGGGCGGGCCTTAGGATCTCCACCGCCAGATCCCCCTCGGGCCACAACTGACAGGCCAGGCGCACCCCGTCCGCCAGGGCCTCGGGGGCGATGTGCAGCGCCTCCGCCGGGGTGGGCGGCGGCAGGGCCGCGCCCTGCAATCGCACCAGGCAGAGGCCGCAGGCCCCCTGCCCCAGGCAGGCGGTGCGCACCCGCAGATCCGCCGCGTCCAGCAGGTCGCGCAGGCACTGCCCCGGCGTCGCCGCCAGGGTTTGCGCATGATCGCCGCTGGAGATCTTCAGCTGGATGGTTTGTTTGCTTGACATCGTTTCAAGAGGAGCGAGGTGCGAGGATGTTTTTCTCGCACCTAGAACCTCGCACCTAGAACCTCGCACCTTTCATCTTCCGGGACGGCGGGGTTTTTGACCCGCCCCATCAACCCACCCGCCCCGCCTCGTCCACCGCCCGCACCAGGGTGCCGAAATCAAAGCCGTCCAGGGCGTGTTCCAGGGCCGCGGCCAGGTCCGCATCCAGCGGCGCCACCTGCTGAATCACCCCGGCGGTCTTGCGCACGTCCAGTTCGTTGGCCGCGTCCCGCAGCGCCACGAACACCGGCCCAGGCAGGCGGCGCAGCGCCGCGGGGTCGATCTCCAATGGGGGCGCCGGGGCGGCCTCCTTTTCGGCCCCCTCCTCGTAGAGGAGTTCCAGCCCCAGTAGCCGATGCAGAACCTCATAGACCTCCTCCACCCGGAACGGTTTGGCGATGAAGTCGTCCATCCCGGCCTGAAGGATGCGACTGCGCTCGTCGAGGAAGGCGCTGGCGGTGAGGGCCACAATCTTGATCCCCTGACCGTGGGGCAGGGTACGTATCTGGCGGGTGGCCTCGGCGCCGTTCATCACTGGCATCCGCTGGTCCATGAAGATGAGGTCGGGCACCCATTCGCGGCAGCAGTCCACCGCCTCCCGCCCGTTCACCGCCTCGCGGATCTCCGCCCCCAGCTTCTCCAGGGTACGCCGCAGCAGCAGACGATTGGCCGGCTGGTCCTCGACGATGAGAAGGCGCGGCGGGGACTGGCCGGGCGCCAGGCCGCTCACGCCGCCGCGGGCCACGGCGACGCGCTGAATCTCCCCCTGCTGAGCAGTCTGCACCGGCAGCTCGAAGCGGAACACCGAGCCCCGCCCCGGTTCGCTCTCCACCGTCAGTTCGCCCCCCATCAGGCGCACGAACTGGCGGGTGATGGTGAGGCCGAGGCCAGTGCCCACCTGCTCGTTGTGGCCGGCCACCTGCACAAAGGGCTGGAAGATGCGCTCCTGCTCCTCCTTGGGGATGCCGATGCCGCTGTCGCGCACCGAACAAAACAGCCGCTGCCTCTCCCCCTCCGGCCGTGCGTCCAAATGGATGACGACGCCGCCGTGCTGGGTGAACTTGACCGCGTTGCCCACCAGGTTGATCAGCACCTGACGCAGCTTGGGGGCGTCCGCACAAACGAAGCGCGGAAAGCGCGAGGTCTGGTCCAGCGTCAGGGTCAGCCCCTTGGCCTCGGCGCGCACCTCCATCATGTCGGTGACATCCCGCAGCAGCTCCCCGAGGTCGAAGGGACGGTTGTCCAGCTCGGCCCGGCCGGCCTCGATCTTGGACATGTCGAGCACGTCGTTGATCAGATTGAGCAGGTGGTGGCCACTGCGGTTGATGATGTCCAAATACTCCCGCTGCACCAAGGTGCAACCGGGGTCCGCCTGCATCAACTGGGAGAAGCCAAGCACCGCATTGAGCGGGGTGCGCAACTCGTGGCTCATGTTGGCCAAAAACAGGCTCTTGGCGCGATTGGCCGCCTCCGCCGACTCCTTGGCCTGTTGCAGGGCCTGCTCCAGCCGTTCGCGGATAGGCACGGTGGGCTGGGTGCGCATGATGGCCTGGATCTTCTCCACGGCGGACGCGGAGAAGGCGTTCGCCTTCACCTGCACGGCCGCGGTGATCTCCCCCGTGCCCAGCACCTTCACGGGCTGGCCGCGACGGACGAGGCCCTTGGACACGAGCGCGTCCACGGTGACCTCACCGCCCGCGGGGAAGTGCGCGGAG
>OGCL01002699.1_pt1 | contig 11824 bp, 8 predicted proteins | sample 1570041 | NCBI WGS metagenome assembly OGCL01 (sample SAMN06266162, study PRJEB24511) | hot springs metagenome | isolation source: Hot spring water | place: South Africa: Limpopo | collected 2015-06-22 | reverse complement strand
CCGATGGGCGTGAGCTGGCTTTCGCGGTTGACCGCCGACAGCTCCTGCAACAGGTTGAAGCCGTCGCTGATGGCCTTGCCGTCTGGCGGCTCGATAAAGGGGAAGTCCTCGATGCTGCCCAAGCGCAGGTGCAGCATCTGCAGAATCACCGCCGCCAAGTTGGTGCGCAGAATCTCCGGGTCGGTGAATTCAGGGCGACCGAGAAAATCCTCCTCGCTGTACAAACGAATACAGATACCCGGCTCGACCCGCCCGCAACGGCCCTTGCGCTGGTTGGCGCTGGCCTGCGACACCGGCTCGATGGGCAGCCGCTGCACCTTGGCGCGGTAGCTGTAGCGGCTGATGCGCGCGGTGCCGCTGTCGATCACGTAGCGGATGCCCGGCACGGTCAGCGAGGTTTCCGCAACGTTGGTGGCCAGCACGATCTTGCGCCCCGGCATGGGCGCGAAGATCTTCTGCTGCTCGGCCGGCGTCAGCCGCGCATACAACGGCAACACCTCGGTAAAACGCAGATTGGCCTTGCGCAGCACCTCCGCCGCCTCGCGAATCTCGCGCTCGCCGGGCAGGAACACCAGCACGTCGCCGGGGCGCTGGCCCACGCTGCGCTCGTGCTCGGCGATCTCGTCCAGCGCAGCGAGAATGCCCTGGTCGATGGACAAGTCATCGAGCAGACGCTCGCCCTCCTCGTCCACCTCGGCCGCCAGCGGGCGGTACCAGGTTTCCACCGGGTAGGTGCGGCCGGACACCTCGATGATCGGCGCGTCGCTGAAGTGTTTGGAAAAACGCTCCAGATCGATGGTCGCCGACGTGATGATCAGCTTCAGATCCGGGCGACGCGGCAGCAGGGTCTTCAGGTAGCCGAGCAGGAAGTCGATATTGAGGCTGCGCTCGTGCGCCTCGTCGACGATGATGGTGTCGTACTTTTCCAGAAAGCGGTCGTGCTGGGTTTCGGCGAGCAGGATGCCGTCGGTCATCAGCTTGATCAGCGTGCCGTCCTTGCTCTGATCCTCGAAACGCACCTGATAGCCGACCAGCTCGCCCAGCGGCGTACCGATTTCCTCGGCCACCCGTGTCGCCACACTGCGCGCCGCAAGCCGACGCGGCTGGGTATGGCCGATCAGCCCATGCACACCCCGGCCGATCTCCAGACAGATCTTTGGCAACTGCGTGGTCTTGCCCGAACCGGTCTCACCGGCGATCACCACCACCTGGCTCTTCTCCAGCGCGGCCTTGATCTCGTCGCGCTTGGCGGCAATCGGCAGCGCATCGTCGTAGCGCATGGTCGGGATGCTGCTGCGCCGCGCCGCCACCTTGTCGCTGGACGCCTGAAAACGCTCCAGCCACTGCGCCAGCTTGGCCTCGTCGGGCTGCTTCTGCAGCTCATGCAACTGCCGGCGCAAGCGATGACGCTCGGCGATCATGACGTGGTCGAGGTTCTTCTGCAGCGTGGCGAGGTCAGTCATCTGGATCGGGCAATCAGGGCAAAGGCGGGATTGTCGCAGATTACGGTGGGGGCGGGCAGCACGTAGGGTGGACTCAGGAGCGCCAGCGAACAGTCCGCCAGCCAGAACAAAAGGCGACTGCTTCGCGAGTACGCCCAACGCTTACACTGGTGTTGAGGGACTCTGTCAACTATTAGGAGGAGTTGAGTACAACAAAACCTATCAAGGCTAAAAAATCCTGAGTTTCTCTAAGTTCGACCCAGGCTACTTGCTCTGCCCCCCCACTGTTGGTTGGTACGACTCAATACCGGCCCAGACTTTCGAACGCTTCCAGCCCCAGAGCACACTAGACATGTTTCAAAAACAAGAGAACATCAAAATGTACTCGAGTTAGGGATGAAAGCTGGTGTATACGAGCGAACGTTTTCGACCAAAATCGAAAAACTTTTTCGCCCCCAACCTTCCACAGAGTTTATTTTTTGCCCTCAAACAAACCTATCGAATTATAAACCTGATCCTCACAGTCTAGATTAAAAGAAATCACTAGAGCATAATTAACATCTTCAGCCTCCAAAGCTAGAGCGGCAGCATGATCAATAAATTCACGGCGCCTTTCTTTATTTTGATTTTTAAACAACACAACAGCCAATGCGTACTCAGCCAACTGTGGCGGATTGAATATTATTATATTCTTATGACTTTCATCTTGCCACTGCAAGTTCACCATCCCAGACAATTCATTTATTTTTTTAGACAGAGCAACTTGAGCCTCATAAGGAAATCTATTTAAGATACAGCCTATCTCTGTCCATCGTGGAACTGCCCTCTCTTCAAGTTTTTTGAAGATAGATTTAAAGAGGTGTGAGATTTTTGGCGACGGCTTTTTAGTTAATATCCCCTGATCCAACGACATATAGTAAATATCAATTGGCTTTGACAGCCCCGAGATCATCAATTCGGATTCCGCGTCGCCAACTGTATATTCCATGTTAAACAAATTAGATCTATAGAGCCCTAGCAAGTCCAACTCATCACCCATGATTTTATATTTCCCCTCAAGCTCCTTACGTCGCGCAAGATAATGTATTATTTGCACTGGATGTTCTAGGAAGTCGAATACCGTTTCTAAATCAGCAAGATTCATACAGGGACATGGTTTGAATTTTTCCGGAACCCATCCGGTTGACTTGAACAGCTTGAAGTTAGTTTGCAATGTTGCAAAATCTTCCAGCGATACCGAGACACGCACTATATTTTTTATAGCGTTGATGTCTACAGGAAGCTGCTCTAGAAGCGAATCTGCAAGCCCCTCTTTTTGCCGAAGCTCGTTTAATTTTTCTTCTAGCCGAGCCGATTGAATGCTAGGCTCTATGAAAATTTCCTGAAGATGTCTTTTAATTCTGTCCGGTGCTCCTCTGAGAGCTGGCCTAGAGATTTTTTGTGATTTCGCCTCGAAGATAATGGCATGCGAGTCAATAAAAGCAATCAGATCGGTTTCATATTTATTGTCATCTACGATCCACGTTACCCCTGAGACAACCTGAGATTCCGGAAAACGCCGTTTAACTATCTCTTCAATTTTGCGCTCTAAATAAAGTGATCTGCGCTCATGCAGCGCCACCTTGTCAATAGCACCAACAATCTCGTCAAATATTTCAATTATAAAACTAAAAAACACTTGCGGAGCCATGCAATAATACCCATCTTTATCTGATATAATCGGCCTCCTGCATATTGGATTTTCAAAAAAGAAAAATTCTCTTTTGCAGTCAGATAGATCTCCATAAGACATAGAGAAACGACTAAGTATCGCTTCAACTGTTTGCTTTTCCAAACCTGCTTCTCTTGCCAGATCGTCTTGATTGATACGGAATAGCTCGGCCATCCTGATGTCATAGTGAGACATCAAGAGCATAAATAATCTCTTCCGCGGAATACTATCCACTCTCATATTGACTATGAAACATTCGGCCTGTTCAACGTCCTGACCAATTATTTCATAGTACTTCCTAACCATTCTTTTTTGGTCTTTTATTGCCCTCAAGTCTCTGAGCAGCGTGAGTCTTTCGGTGAACCCAAGCTCTAAGCGTTCTATAAGCGCCTTGAATGTGCATATGACTGATGTTGCTGAGAACCCAAATTTTTCATAAATAGCACTATCGAAATAACTATATAGCTCAGTGCAAATATTAAGAACTTGAGAGTGATACCCCCAGTTCCTGACGTTTTGAGTATGACCCCGAATAAACTCTTGCACCATAGTGATTGCTTGTTCAGCTTCAGAGCTCTTAAAATTGTCAGGTGTCATTCGACTGAGCGTGAACGCCTGACCAACACCTTTCAATTCATTCCAGATTTTTTGAATTATCTCTGGAGTTGGGGGTATCAGCCCTATTTCGTTTCTAGGAATCTTTAACGAAATAGCTTGAAGAAGCTCTATATTAGCTTGACTGGGTCGATCTAGTGACTCCGTATATTGAACTCCATTATCTCCCGCACCAGCGGTTAAGCTGTACCCTGCAATAATGGATAAAATAATAGTTGGATCGTATTTCCTTAACGTACTCTCAATTGAGTCCAGTAGCTCTGAGACTTTCTTCTTTGAATCGCTTGAGACTTTTGAAAATATATCTTTTCGTTGTTCCTCGGTCAGTTGCGCAAATGGATTGCTAAAGGGCTTCAGCGGAATGGGGGATAGAATACTATTATTGCCTGAGCGATTTTCTTTAAGTTTATTCAGTTGGCGCTTTGATTTTATTTTTCTTGCATCTCGTTTTTTCTTGCTGTTACGGCTCATGGCAATTCCTTATAAGGAGAAACATCCTTGTATTTAAACATCAACAGAGGACAGGCCACGATTGTTTTCGCTTCTGCTTTATCATTCAAGCCAAAACCGTGACCTCAACGAAAAGGGGGCAAATTTATTTACTGGGTTGACTTTCTGCATCAGGCCGGCTCTGTTAAAAAGTCGGTTTCTGAGAACGCTGCTTATTGGCAGCTCAAAAACGCTCGACCCCAGCGTTGCTACATAAAAACCAAGGCAGCCCTGCATCCTGAACGCACCAAATTTCAAAGTCGTTCACGCTCTTTCATGGGCAAAAATCGCGGTGAAACTTTTTCAACAGAATCGACCGATAGCTACCATTCCACACCTTGCCCTCAAAAAAGGGGACCAAAAAAGGGGACAGATTTATTTATCTGTCCCCACTCGCTTCTGGCCGAAAGCATTCGCTCGCATACGCCCCCTCTAACCCCGATACATTTTTATTTTCGGAGCGCCGCCTCACATAGTGCTACCCCCCAAAAAGACAGCTCTTAGTAACTGCGTTTCAAGCCTACTCCCCCTTTTTATGCCTGTGAGGTTTCAGGTCAGGATGCTCTTTTTGCTTTTCAGGCGTAACCCTCTGCCTTTTGTCCGGAGAGCCATCTTCGTTTTTTCTTTTAGGACCAGGCTTGATACTCATAGTCGATTCCTTTTATTGCATTGATTGTTAAAACGTTTTTATTTAGTCCAACTCCTTACACCTGTCAAACACGAAGCAAAAATTAGGTACAAACCACGATAGCGAAGCCTCTAGACATCAACGTCTATTTTTGCGCCCAAAGCTCCGTCCCATAACGTGCAGTTCGCAACCTTGCCCTCTCCCCTCACCCCGCGCTACAGTCCGCCCCGTCACGGTCAATCCCGTGACCGGGTGTGGTAGCCCGATTCACACGAAGGCGCGGTAGCGCCATAGTCGAGAGCAGGCGCTTTTTTTGTGTCTGCTGTTTTCTCGCGCATTTATGGCGGGCCGTGTGAGGCAGGCTTCGGCCTGGCCGGCGTCCTTCGTGGGTCGGTCTACCACCCTTGCACGGTCCGCCTCCATATCGTGTGGTAGCGAATGGAACGCGGCTCCTTAAATCCACGAAGGAGCATAAGGAAAATGCACTATCCCCCTTTTACCCAAGGGCTCCGCCCTGGGCTGTTGGCTGTCGTGTCGACTTCCGTTTTGGAGGTGCTGCATGGCCAGGTCTGACTCCGTCGTTATCCCCTTCCCTACACCCCGCAATCCACTGCGTAGCCACCTGGCGGACGATTGCCCGCATCAGGCGGCAGCCGAGTATCGGGCGGCGTTACTGGCCAAGTTGCTGCGGCGTTTGCCGGAGCCGGAGCTGGCGAGTACCAGCAGTGCGTTGTTGAGCGAGTTGATCGTGCTCTACCGCCAGGCCATTGCCCAGGCGCAGGGAGGTAACGCCCATGGCTGAACGGCATATCACTCACCTGCCCGCCCACGACGGCCACCCCGGCGCCGAATTCGGTTGGAACGAGCAGAGCCAGGCGAGCTTCATCCATGGCGTACAGCAGGCGCAGGCCTGGCTGGACGATGCCAACAGCGGCTGGCTGTGGGCCAACCTGTTGCTGGAACGCCAGCTGTTCCCGCCCGGTGCGCAGCGGCACGCCTTCGAGCTGGGTTTTCTCAGCCGCATCCATCAGCGCTTGTGCTCGCCGCTTGGCGGTGAGCATCAGGCCAGGCGCACGGAGTTGCAGTTGTAGGCGTCCCGCAAGCTGGTGGGCGAGCTGCTCATCGGCTTGCGCCTGCGGCCGGTATGCCACGCCCCGTGCGTGGCATACCGGCCCAATAAAACAGTGAATGACTGGAGGGCTCGCGGTCTAACTCGTCAGCCCCCACGCGGCTGCTCGTCTGCCGGGCAGGCCCAACTGACAGTCGAGCACAGCCCATGAAACGCGCCCGAATCATTACCTCCGAATTACACGATCTGCAGAGTGAGCAGCAGGCGGAGTTGATGATTTTCGGTACGCCGAAGGAGCGGCTCGATTTCTATCGGCGGGAAATTCAGTACGAAACCAGCCTGCTGGCCGGGCGCACCAACTCGTATCTGACGGCGCAGTCGTTTCTGGTGATCGCCTATGCATCGTCCATGGCCAACCTGAACGAAAACTGGGGGGCGCTATTCACTCTGGTGGTTCCGGCGCTGTTCACGCTGCTGGGCATCATCAGTTCACTGCACGCCTGGCCGGGTATCAGGGCCTCCGCGACGATCATCGAGCACTGGCACTACAAGCAGGAGCAGTTGCTGCGCAGCGATCCCGAGTTCGGCCATGCCTATGACGACTCACCACTGTTCAGCGAGAAGGAGGCCAGCCGGGAGAGCACCTACAAATCGCTGTTGTTCTTTCTGCGCTCGCCCTGGCTGTTCATCGTTTTCTGGAGTGTGCTGGGCGTGTTCTCGGTCTGGTTGCAGTTGCCCTCGGCGAATCTGTGAGCCGGCCGAGACGGGCCTGATGGCAGCCATCGCCCGCCAATCAAGTCGAACTTCTGCCTCTTACACCTTTCAATCCTGATACATGCCGCGTTCGCCAACGCGACCATTCACTGCGCCCCGTGCGGCGCATCAGCGGAGGTATCGATCATGAGTTCGAATCTGCAAGGCAAGAAGGTGCTGTTCATCACCGCCAACACGGGCATCGAGCGCGACGAGCTGCTCAAGCCGATGCAGGCGTTGAAGGATCAGGGCGCCAGCGTCACCCACGCCAGCGTCAAGGGTGGCGAGGCCGAAACCTGGCTGAAGGACAGCAAGAAGGACGTCAGCGTGCAGTCCGACACCCAGCTCAAGGGAGTGGGCGCGGCGGACTACGATCTGCTGGTGATCCCCGGCGGTACGGTGAACGCCGACAACCTGCGCCAGGATGAGGACGCGCAGCGCCTGGTGCAGGAGTTTCGTGACGCCGGCAAGACGGTCGCGGCGATCTGCCATGGCCCCTGGCTGCTGATCGATGCTGGCGTGGTGCCGGGCAAGGTGCTGACGTCGTATGCCAGCGTGCGCCTCGATCTGGCCAATGCAGGTGCGAGCTGGGTAGACGCCGAGGTGCAAGTTTGCCCAGGGCAGAACTGGACGCTGATCACCTCGCGCAACCCCGACGATATTCCTGCGTTCAACGAGGCCATCAGCCAGGCGTTGCTGGCGGCCTGAGCCAGCCTGCCGTCAATGATGCTCGATGCGATTTCGCCCGCCGCGCTTGGCGCAGTACAGGGCGATATCGCTGCGCGACAGGGCGGCCTCGACGCTGGCATCGCTGGCGTTGAGCGATGAGATGCCGACGCTGACGGCGAGGAAGATCGGCTCCCCAGCATGCAGGATCGGCGCCCTGGCCAGTTCGCTCTGGATGCGCGTGGCGAAGTGCATGGCCTTGTCCAGACTCGCATCGCTGAGCACCACGGCGAACTCTTCGCCACCCAGTCGCCCGGCTGTGTCGGCCTTGCGCAGCTGGCTGCTTAGAATTCCCGCGAAATGGCGCAGCGCCTGGTCGCCGACATCGTGGCCCCAGCGGTCGTTGATGGTCTTGAAGTAGTCCAGGTCGAACATCAGGATCGCCGCACTCTGTTCAGGGCTGCGTTGCAGGCGCGCCAGCTCTGCCTCGAGCTGACACATGAAGTGCCTGCGGTTGGCGAGCTGGGTGAGGAAGTCGGTGGTGGCGAAGGCCTGCAGCTCGGCCTCGATCTGCTTGCGTTCGGTCACGTCAGTCATGAAGCCATGCCAGATCACGCTGCCGTCTGCTTCGCGGCGCGGGCAGGCTTCACCCTGGCACCAGGCGACTTCACGCCCCGGCACCTGCACGCGGAACTCCAGATGCCAAGGCGTGAGTTGCTCGGCCGATAGCTGGAAGGAGTCGATGAAAGCCGCGCGGTCATCCGGGTGAACGATGGCGGTCAGCGCCTCAGCGTCCTGCATCAGTTGCATGGCGCTGAGGCCACAGATGGCTTGCGCGCCGGCGCTGGCGTAGGTAACGGCGTACTTGCCATCGCTCTGCCGGCGGACCTGGAAGACCATGCCGGGGATTTCATTGGTCAGGTCGGTCATCAGGGTGGCGGTCTGCTGTACCTGCTCGGACAGGCGGCGCATGGCGGTGATGTCGGTGGTGGTGCCGATCATTCGCAGCGGTTTGCCGTGCTTGTCGCGCTCGACCACCTTGCCGCGGCTGCACACCCATTTGTACTGGCCGTCACGGCAACGCAGGCGGTGCTCCACCTCATAGGCATCGGTACGCTGATCCAGGTGTGCCTGGATGGTCGCGCGCACGTAGTCGAGGTCGGCTGGATGTACGCGGGTATAGCTCTCTTCGATGCGATTGCCGACTTCGTGGTCGGCATAGCCGAGCAGCGCCTTCCAACTGCTGGAGTAGTAAATCTCGCCGCTGCTGATGTCGCGGTCCCAGATGCCGGTACCACTACCGACGATGGCCAGCGCCATGCGTCGTTCACTATCGCGCAGGGCGGCAATCTCTTGACGCTGCCGGGCTTCATCGGCCTCTAGTGCCAGTAGATCGAGGGTCAGGGCGGCGAAGTCCTGCAGAGCCTCCTGCTGCCTGGCATCGAGCGTACGTGGCCGTTCGAAATGCAGGTACAGCGTGCCGAGCCGGGCACCTGCTTGCGCCTGCAGTGGCCAGACGAGCGTGGTGGGCGTGGTTTCGCTGATGCCGATGATCTTCGCCACATCGCTCAGACCAGGGCTGGCCCAGATACGGCGCGCAGAGCCGGCGCCAGTAACCAGCACGGCGGCCGAGTCGAAATACCGGCCAAGCAGGCGCACTAAGCCATCGAGCCGCTCATCATTGGCACTGCTGGGCGCATTGACCGAACACAGGGGCTGCATAGTGATTCTGTTTGGATAGAAACGCGGAAGACGCCTGATATTGATACGCCATTAGCTGGCCGGCGTCTAATCGTTCGTGCAGATCAGGCCACTGTGCATCGGCCGTTGCGCCGATTGCTCAACCTCAGACGGCTCTAGCCAGAGCCTTTTCGGCCCCCGTAGCTTGATTTCGAACTGGTCGAGCGCACCAGAATTGTTATGATATAACGTCTGAATTGGAGATAATTCGTCGATACGTTCCGGCCGACCGGACAACCCGCTGCCGCCAGGAGACTCGCCAGCCCGCGCAGCAAACCAGCGCAACACCCTCCCCTCACTTAGAAAATGCAACGCTAGGAATACCCATGAAAGCCACTTCGGCCTCCCTCGCCGTCATGACCGCCCTGGTCACGCCTCAGATTCACGCCGCCTCCTCCGGCAACTCCACCGTTTCGCTCGGCTCGGTCTACGTCACCCCCGAGGCCAGCGGCACGCTGCGCACCGACAGCATCCTGAGCTCGGTCGACATCATGGGCAGTGACAAGATCGAGGATAAGAACGTGATGAACAGCTGGGAGCTGGTGGGCCAGATGCCCGGCATCCAGCTGACCGAGACGCGCATGGGCGCCGAATCCGGCAAGGTGACCTTCCGCGCGTTCAATGGCGAGGGCTACATCAATGGCATCAAGACGCTGATCGACGGCGTGCCGAGCAACGTCAACAGCGGCAACCAGCGCTTCATCGACATGATCTTCCCGCTGGACATCGACTACATCGAGGTGGTGCGCGGCACCAATGACCCGCGCTATGGCCTGCACAACATCGGCGGCAACATCAATTTCGCCACCCGTCAGGGCGGCAACTACACCGACGGCCGCCTGACCTACGGCAGCTTCAATACCCGCGAATTCCAGCTGGCCGTCGGCCACGAGGAAGGCAACTTCGCGCAGAACTACTTTCTGGCCAAGCAGGATTCCGACGGTTTCCGCGACCACAGCAACTCCAACAAATACTCCCTGGGCGGCAAATGGTTCGTCACCGATGACGAGCAGACCATGAAGCTCGGCGTGATCGCCCGCCTCTACCACCACCAGGCCGAGGAGCCGGGTTTTCTCACCGCGCAGGAGCTGGCCGCGAGCCGCTCGCAGTCGCCGGAGAAGAACGCCAACGACGGCGACGACCGCGACATGAAGCACCTCAGCGCGCATGCCGATTTCCAGCTCAGCGACGACCTGAGCCTGAGCAACAAGCTGTACTACAACAGCTACGACGATGACCGCACCGTGACTTTCACCAGCTACCCGGTCGGCAATGCCCCGCGTCAGCGCCGCCAGTGGGAAGAGCGCCAGACCGGCGTGCTGAGCAACCTGACCTGGCGCGCCCACGAGATGCTGACCCTCGACGGCGGCATCAACTACGAGCAGCAGAACAACGAATACCGCCGCTATCGCTACAACTTCGGCATCCCCACCGATTTCGACGCGCCGCCGGCACGCACGCAAAACGACGACAGCTACACGCTGTACAACACCGGCGCCTATGCCCAGGCGATCATCCAGCCCATCGAGCAGTTGAAGATCATCCCGGCGTACCGCGTCGACAAGTTCTCCGGTAATACCGAGCTGATGAACGGCGAGAAGGCCGAGCTGCAGGACTACGGCTGGATCGAGCAGCCCAAGCTCAGCGTGGTGTACAGCATCACCCCGGACATCAACGTTTACGCCAACTGGGGGCGCACCTTCCAGATCCTCACCGGGTCCACCGCACCGGCCTACATGACAGCCGGCCAGGCCTCGTACAAACCGTCGATCAACACCGGCAAGGAAGTGGGGGTGAAGTTCAAGCCGTTCGCCGGCTCGGAGGCGCGCATCGCCGTGTGGCAACAGGAAGCCACCGACGAAGTGGCCAACATGCCCAGCACCGGCACCACCGTCGGCCTGGGTGAAACCAAGCGTCGTGGCATCGACATGCAGCTCACCGCACAGCTGAACGACCAGTGGACGGTGTGGGGCTCGCACGCCATCCAGGAAGCCAAGGTGGTCAGCGCGTTCACCGCTGGTGGGCAGTCGCTGGCGGGCAAGGAGGTGTTCTCCACGCCGCGCTACATCAGCAATGCCGGGGTCGACTACCAGTTCAACGACGCCTGGCGCTTCGGCCTGTCGGCCCGCGCCCAGGGCGACTACTACATCGACGAGCTGAACCAGCAAGGCAAATACGGCGGCTTCGCGGTGCTCGATGCCAACGTGCGCTATCAGGTATCGGCCACCACCAGCCTCGACCTGCAGATGAAGAACCTGACCGACCGCGACTACGAGTACGTGTGGTTCGACAACTTCTTCTGGGGCGGCGATGACCAGCCGATGTTCTCCCCTGCCCCGGGTCGCTCGGCCTATCTGTCGGTGAACATGAAGCTGTAACACCGGAGCCACTCGGAAAGCCCCCGCAACTCGACCTGTAGGAGCCGGCTTGCCGGCGATCGCATCAGTCAGCCATCGCCCGCAAGCGGGCTCCTACAGCGCACGACATCGTGCCAATGTCGAGCGCACTCTACGACGGCCGCTCTCAGAGGTACTTCAACCAGCGAATGTCACGACGCCGCGCCTTGAGCCGCGCGAACCACTGCGTGGGCGCAAACAGCAGTACCGCCAGCACCAGCGTCGCAGCCCAGATCCAGCCCATCGAATCGAAGCCGAAGTAATGCCCCTGGTTCGCGCCCCAGATGGCGAAGGCGGCGATGTACAGTAGCTTCA
>OGCL01002698.1_pt1 | contig 11825 bp, 13 predicted proteins | sample 1570041 | NCBI WGS metagenome assembly OGCL01 (sample SAMN06266162, study PRJEB24511) | hot springs metagenome | isolation source: Hot spring water | place: South Africa: Limpopo | collected 2015-06-22 | reverse complement strand
AATAGTTGAAGAAAAGACATATGATGTCTATGATGCTGGATTCTGGAGTCCTAATCCCCATATCTGTTTCAGTTCTACTTACAAATATGATCATGATATAAGTTGTTCAAAGTACGTGATTGTGGAAGATGAACAGGTCAAAACCTATAACATCTGGAATACCTGTTTTACGCCAAAACAATTAAATCATGAATGCGGAGAAGTTGGATTTATCTTGGAAGGCTTATTCTCTGATGTATCTGGAAAAGAATATCATCATGATTCAGATACGTTATGTGTAATTTTAAAAAAATAAATTAAATTTTAGGCACGTTTTGCGAAGTTCAACGGTTTATAAGTGTACAACGTTACACAAGGAGAAAACCGATGACACTAAAACAAGCCTATGATCAGTTTATGGATGTGGCAGAGTATGGTCATACACGTATTGAAGCGTTTCGTATGACAAAAGAGTTTTATATTAAACTTCTAAACTCTGACTTAAAAAAGAGTTTATACGTTGGGGGACTTCGCATGACACTTCATCTAAGTTCACCATGTCAAGTCATGATTCATGGATATCCAATTCTATTATCTAAAGACTTTGAGGATGTGTATGGATTTGAAGCTCTACCATTCATATCTCTTGAAGAAGAATATCATTTAAAGGTGAATAGGGCATAAAAAAAGCGATTTTATCGCTTTTACTTTGTGAGTGTAAATCCACCCATCCAAGAAATCTTTTCACGAATCGCTAATGTGATTTGTAAGAAACCAAGTGCTTCTAACTCTCTAGCACGTTTGAGTGATCCAGCATCTACGACATCCAGTCCACTACCAGATAGTGATTCAACTAAGGTCGCCTTTGCCTGATCATCATTGGATGCGAGTAATACGGTTGTATTCGCATCTCCACTCAATGTATACGCAAAGTTTGTGTTAAATCCTTTAACAAGGGAAGCCTTAGGGGCTAATTGTGCAAACTCTTCAGCCGCAGAACTATCAGCTTCAACCACTAATCCATCCATCGTCCCAAAGTTAACTGGGTTTGTGATATCCACAATAATCTTACCTTCTAGTTCAACTTTGTTTGTTTCTAGAATAGATGCGACTGCCGCATATGGTACAGCTAATACGACGATATCCCCAATCTTACCCACTGGATCCTTAGATCCAAACATTTCTACTGTATTCCTTGACTTTGTAAATCGTTCCGCAATGACCTTAGCCATATTGCCTTTACCAAATATTGTGATGTTTTTCATGTTGTGCTCCTTTTATGATGCTTGTATATTTGTATGCATCTGTTATAATAATATCAGTACACAATAATATGTAAAGTACGCACTATTTTGTATCATAGTATCTAAAAAGATACTTAGGAGGATTTATGGAAGAAATGTTAGTATGTCCAATTGAAATTACACTTAATTTATTATCCAGTAAATGGAAAACATTAATTATAAGAGAATTACTCACTGGCACAAAACGCTTCAGTGAAATGAAACGTGTTATGCCTGGTGTGACTCAAAAGATGTTAACACAGAGTTTGAGGGGATTAGAGGATGATGGTTTGATCGAACGTAAAGTTTATCCTGTTGTACCACCTAAAGTAGAATACTCCTTAACAGAATTAGGATTATCTTTATCTCCAGTGATCGATGAAATGAGACGATTCGGAACCCATTATTATCGATTAGATCAAAGTAGACAAGTAAGTGCTTAAGTAATCTTTAATAGATTACTTTTTATTTAGGGTTATATACAAAGAATGACTTTGATATAATAGACAAGACTGAGGTGGGATATGAGTGAGAAAAGATGTAAGAATTGTAATGCGATATTACACGATGATGAGAACTATTGTTTATTCTGTGGAACTAAACAAGAAGAGTCAACTCCGATAATACAAACAATAGAAGATGACACAAAAATAGAGAAACCAACACATAACCCAAAGTTTCTAAGAATTGTACTTTTCGTTGTGTTGGGTATTATAGCTTTATTTCTACAATCTAACTTATTTAATATTATTGCGATAATAATCTCTCTTAAACTATATAATGACCAAAACAAGAACAGTTTAAAAAATACACAAACCAAGGCAACATTTTCTCAAAAAGCACTAACTATTATTGTTGTTATTGTATGCTTCGTATTTGGATTATTAGGAATAAATATGTTCAACATAGATAAAACGGTTGAAGATATACCTGAAGAATATACGTATGAAATAGAACCAGGATATGAATACATCGAACCAATCACGATAGATGATATGACCAAACGATTAGAGGTTCAAATTAGTAAAGTTACTGATAGTTTTGAATATTTAACCTTAGATGAATTTGATAATCAGTTTATTGTGAACTTTGATATTACAAATGTCAGTGATCGTAAGGAAGCGATTAGAGTCTTTAAACAGATTGTTAATAATCTTCGTTTTTCTGAAATGAATTATCCTTATATTAAGGATCTAAATGTTCATTATTATAGTAATGGAGAATATCTATACTCTGCACGATTCTATAATCTATATCTTAAAGGAATGAACAGTATTGAGACTGATGGAGTCTTCTATGATTATCAAAGTAATGTATCCGTTTTATTTGAAACATTAGGTGATGGTTATGAATTTCCAGAGACAACTATTGATTATGATCAACCATTACCAGAATCCGCAGAAAAATATTTAGTCGATTATGAAGAATGGTATGGAGATTTTGATGTATTATCACAAGAGATATATGATGAATTTGATACAGTAAGCAATCGATTCATCGAAGAAGGAATAGAGCCTACACAAGATGAAATTAAGAATTTAGATTACCTAATCCGTCAATTTAGTTATCGTTGTAAAACATTTGATCAAATTGAAACTGATGTCTACTATGAAGTGTTCCATCAATACTTCTCAAGAGGTTGTCAATATTATGTAAGAGCGTATAAGAATAACTTAGATGGACTAATGCATCTAAGCATTGATCGAATCAAATATTCTTATCTAGACTACAACATAGCTTATGATTACTTTAACCAAATCTTTGAATATGAAGAAGAAGTAGTAGGAAGTGATGCATAAAGAGATTTGGGTGGGAAATGAAACAAGTAAGATGTAAGAACTGTCATTCGATTAACTATTTTGATGATAAATATTGTATGTTCTGTGGGACAGAGTTTGATAAGAATGAAGAACAAAGACTATCAAGCTTTCAGTTTACAATAGATACATTTTTTTTAGTCGTTAAGATAACCACTGTGATTCTTATTTGTATCATTGGTTTTCTTAAAGAGATTGAACTTCAAGTCTTAATCTATGCCACAATGTTCATTGAACTCTTCATCTATTATCTAGAGAGAGTTGTTAGGGAGAGAAAAAGAAAAGCTCCTCAATTACAGACTAATATATCTAAAAAAGTTGATGATCATAAATCAAGAGTACGTAGAATGATAGTAATGACTACATTAATCTTTGTATCATTGACGATTGTGATAGGTTACTTAAATACAATTGAATTACCAGATTCTCGTAAAAAAGAACGTTACGAATTTGAAATAGAACCCGGATATGGATTTGTTTCACCAATCAGTATTCTTGAGATGACAAGTCGAATGAATAAGGCAATTTCAAGTGTAACAGAAGATTATGTAAATCTTGAAGTAGTGGATAATTATTATCAGTTTTTTGTTAATGTGGACATTAAAACAACCAATGACTTTAGAGATGCGGAGGATACATTTCGTAAGTTAGTCGATGTCTTGTATACAACTGATAAGTATTACTCATATTTAACAGATTTCCATGTTCATTTCTATCATAATGATGATTATGTTTATAGCGCAAGAATCTTAAACATTTTTTTGACAGAAGAAATTAGTTTAGACAATGATGGTACATTCTATGATGTTAAGAGTAATACGACAGTGTTGTTTAAAATCCTTCTAGATAAGAAATTTACGTTTAATAATAAACTTTTTAATGAGTTTAATTTAAATTCATCGTCAGAAAAATATAAAGAAGAGCACAATGAATGGTATCTAAGCTTTGTGGATACACTTTCAAGGACATATAATGCGTTTGATTTAGTGAATCTTCGATTTATCAATAGAGGTATAAATCCTGAAAAAATAAATATAGAAAATTTAGAAAATCGGATTAAAGATCTTAATAATCAATGTAAAGAGTTAAATAGAATAAAGCCAGATTTCTATCATGAAGCATTCTATAACTATAGTCAAAAAGGATGTTACTTCTATATAAAATCATTTGAACTCAATTTAGATGGATTAAAGAAATTAAGTCAGGAAAGAATTGAGTATTCCTATACTGCGAATAATGCTGGATATTCCTATATCTATGGAATTTATGAATAGAACAAGCAAAAAAGGATGTTTCCATCCTTTTTTATTTTATCGCTTCTCTTACGAAGTTCTTCGCGTTCTTTAATAGAACAAGAGCGTCTTCATATGAACAGTCTTTCTTAATCATGACGATGGCACATTTAGGTTTAAGATGCGCTTCTTGAAGTTTCTTTTCAGCTAACACTTCATCACAACCTGTCGCATCCATCACAATCTTAACTGCACGTTTGACTAACTTCTCATTGGTAGGACTCACATCCACCATTAAGTTACCATAGACTTTACCATAACGAACCATTGATGCGGTGGATAACATATTCAAGACCATCTTCTGTGCAGAACCTGATTTTAAACGTGTAGAACCCGTTAATACTTCAGGTCCAACTTCGATATCAATCCCAATCTCCGCAATCTGAGACATCTTTGAATTTGGGTTACAGGTAACGGATACAGTATGACATCCCAATGATTTTGCGTATTCTAATCCACCGATACAATAAGGCGTACGACCACTCGCAGCTAATCCAATCGCTACATCCTTACTAGTTAAATTTAATTTCTTTAGATCTTCAACACATAAGGTTAATGAATCCTCAGCCCCTTCGATTGGAACTCTTAGCGCTTTATCACCACCCGCAATAATTCCAATAAACTCATCGGTACTTGAGAAAGTAGGAGGACACTCAGACGCGTCTAATACCCCTAAACGTCCACTAGTCCCAGCCCCAAAGTAAATCACACGACCACCTTCATTCAATTGAGTCACAATAATATCCACTGCTTTAGAAATATTCGGTAGTTGTTGGTTAATCGCTTGAGCTACTTTATGATCTTCTTCATTCATAATCTGAATAATCTCTAAACTTGATAAGGTATCTAACTCACTTGATTTAGGATTACGAGTCTCAGTGGTTAAATGACTAATTTTTTCTTCCATTATTTCTTCTCCTTTAAGATAAATCCCATTCCAGAATCAATATACTTTAAATAAGGAATCGATTCATTACATACACGACCAATCACATTAATTTTAGGATTCATAGGCATATCCCGTTTTGCAATTTCTAACTCTCCCGAATAACGTAAATAATGTTTATTCGAGAGTAGAATATCACCTTGTTTAATCTCATTTATAAGATCTGGTTCAATGATTTCACCAGGAGTTGCGTATAATCGTGATTCTTGAGAACGTATGACATAATCACTACTATCTGGACGATCATGATGAACTTGATGATAGAATCGTGTTTCATTAGGATTCAATACTGCATATAACTCTACTGTATTTTTAGTTAGAAGAGATAATTGAGCTAATGTTTTATCACTTACATTCACATCCCCAACAAACACATCATCGGTATCACAAAGGACTTTAAGTTCTAATGCGGAAAGTAAGATATCTTGATAACGATGGGATTCAATGGTAGGAAGTCCTTCATACAAAGGTCCTCTTTTCTCTAAGTCACCTGGCACAAACATTTGTACTCTCATGCCATTATCTTTTAAGAAACGATTCATTTTAGCTGCTCTTTCAATTGAAATGGCACTGTAAGGTTTAGGATAAAAGTTATGACAGGCAGAGAATTTCGATAAATCCGCATTTAACTTCTTAAGTTCAAAAATATCTTGGGTAGAAATAGTTGATGCGTTTAGAATAATATGGAAATCGCTTGATAATCGAACCATTTCTTCATAGGTAAATCCATAATCCATTCTGAGATGACGAATTGGAGTATCAATCAATTGATCAATCGAAGTTAATCCTAATTTCTCAATGGTTCGTGGCCCAATATCAGCCATCAGTTCAATCTTATGTCTTTTACACGCTTCAAATAAGATTTGAATATCATGAATGTAATTACTATTACTTTCTTCAGGAATATGCAAAGACGTAAAGGCTTGTGTAAAGCCTGCATTTGCGAATCGTTCGATTAGTTCACAATTCTTTTCTACACCTGTACTAAAATAAAGTGAAAATCCTAAGTTCATACATCCTCCTTATAAAAGAAGGGTGGAAAGAATCCACCCTTAAATCGAATTATTCTCCGTAAACTTCAGTTACGCGAGCTTCATCATAACCAAAGAAATAAGTCATAAGGAATCCACCCACATAAGCCCCTAACATCGCAATTAAGAAATAGAATTGAGTTCCAGGAACTACGATTAATAAACCGAATAAACCACTAACACCTTGAGTAACCGTTCCAAGATGGAATAAGGAAGCTAATACACCACCTAAACCAGAACCTAAACAAGCAGTAATGAATGGTCTACCTAATGGTAACGTAACTGCATACATCATAGGTTCACCTATACCTAGTATACCAATAGGTAAGGAGTCACGGGTTAATTGTTTTAATTTAGCGTTCTTAGTCTTCAAGTAAATCGCAAAACCAGCACCTACTTGACCACCACCAGCCATCATAAGAATTGGTAATAAGTAGTTAACACCAAGTGTAGGACCTTCTGGATTATTTAACAATACATGAATAGGAGTTAATGCTTGGTGTAATCCGATCGAAACTAATGGTAAGAAACCAGCTGATAGAATATATGCTCCAAATACACCTAATTGATTGTACGCAAAGTCTAATGCGTTGAAGATACCTTTAGTCAATAATGCGCCAAATGGTTGAATAACCAATACGGCAATGAATCCACCAATTAATACAGTTAATAATGGTGTAAAGAATGTAGTGAGTAGATCAGGCATTAACTTACGAACTTGTTTCTCAATTAATGCGAAGAACATACCAGCGAATAAAGCTGCTAATAAACCACCACTTGCAGGATTATATGCCGCATTGGTAATAGGCATTAAAATCGGCGCATCCGCAATCTTCATAAGAAGTGGCATACCAGCATGAGATACAGATAATGCCCCAGCAATAGCCCCAAGAACAGGTGTTCCACCAAATTCTTTAGACGCATTCATACCCACATAAATTGGTAAGAATGTGAATACTGCGAAACCTAATGTACGAATAAGTTGGTACCACCAGAATGCATTATAAGCACCTCCCGTAGATACGTTAATAACGTTGGTTAAACCATTGATTAAACCAGCCGCAATGATACCTGGAATAAGAGGAATAAAAATCTTCGCAATCTTTTGTAAGAATTCATGAACTGGCGTTTTTTGTTTAGCTTTTAATTGAGCTTTATTTTCTTTAGCCAATTCTTCTGCACCCATTTCGTCAGAACCCAACGTTAATCCAGTCAACTTCGCAAACTCTTCCCCAACTTTGTTTACTTTACCTGGTCCAAGAATAACTTGAACAGTTTGACCTTCGACAACCCCTAAAACTCCTTCAACTTTCTTAATCGATTCAATATCTACTTTAGATTGATCGATGACACTGATGCGTAAACGTGTCATACATGTAGCGTTTGCCTTAACATTATTTTTTGTGCCAACTAATTCGAATAATGTCTTAGCGATATCTTTTACATCCATAAATATGTCCTTTCCTGGCGCGAAAAAAAGCCGAGAACAAAAAGTTCCCGGCTCTTGCTTGTGAATTGCACGCCTGTATACTTTCATTATAGTGAAAGCGTTTTACTTGTCAACACCTAATTTAATCGACTCACATGCATCATCAAATACGCTAATTCATCGATGTTGAGTTCACTGTTGGTTTCTTCCTCAATCACTTTGACAATTTCACTTGCCAAAGGTTTGAACTGTGCATACTTACTCAGTATGATTTCTGTCATCTCATTGTTAGGTGATTCCTTACGTACTAAACGTAATACAACGAATTTGATATGAGTTATAAACTGTGCGAATTTTACTGATTCTTTGTCTAAGGTATAGTTGTATTTCTCACTTAGAAGATTGGTTACTGTGAAGATGATATTATTCATGACATTCACATTGATACTCTTATCCTTGGATGAGATTTTTTGAAGATGCAAGGCAATGAATCCAATTTCTGCTTCTGGTATTTCTACACAATACTTCTTATTCACTTGATCGATTAAGAGTGATGCGGATTTAAAGCTTTCTGGATAAAGTGTCTTGGTTTCCATTAAAAACGGATTTTCAATTGACTCATGTTTAACGACTCGATCATACATTGTCGCAATATGATCACAAAATGCGACAAGCGCTTCTGCTGTAATTTGATTCTCATCAAACATAAATTCTTGAACAGTTTTAAAGACTAGGTCAATTATTTCTGGTTTGTGTTGGCTTATGAGTTGTTCAAATGAACGAGAAGATCTTAACAATCCAAAACGTTGTTCATAGGTGAAGCCTATTGGTAATATTTCATCTGCCTTACGATTAAACGCAATCCCTTTACCCAATAAGATGAAAGATTGTTTAGAATCATTCACCAATAAAGCACTGTTATTTAGGATTTTGATAATACGTAATGATTCTGTTGACTTTTCCATCACATAAACTCGATTTCAATGTCATCGAGTAGACTAATATTTTTAGATTCTAATCCTTTAAGCTTCTGACCTGTTAGAAAGACAATCGGAGTTGTCATATCATAACCTTCCTTAAGAAGTTGTTTAAGATTCATCAGAATAATCGGTTCTCCTGCTTTAACCGAATCACCCACTTGTTTTAAGAGTTTAAAACTATTCGATTTACTCTTCACTGTATCAATTCCTAAGTGAATTAATAGTTCAATTCCATCTTCTGTTCTAAGACCAATCGCATGTCCAGTAGGGTATAAAACTTCTATCATCGCATCGACAGGCGATACGACTTCATTGGCACTTGGCACAATCGCAAATCCATCTCCCATCATTTTTTGGGAAAAAACAGGATCTTTCACATCACTCATTGAGACTAATTTTCCTGTTAAAGGAGATTTTAACTTCATATCGGGTTCCTCACTCACATAAATTTATCAATCGTTATTATTGACTAAAGCGTATCATAATTCAATCATAAAATAGTGGATTATAATTTGTTAGGGTAATAAACAGGACTAAAAATAGAGTTTTATAATTCGGATAAATATTTGAAATTGTCTTTTAAATAAAGGCTATTTTGATACAATCCAATCTCTTATAAAAGTGAAATATAGGAAAATTAAAAAAGTAATGTTTGTAAAGATTCATTAACATACATTCAATCTAATTGTATAGTGCATTTGATTTTTGTAAGATATAGACAAACATCTATATGAGGAAAAAACATGAGAAACATTCTATTTGTATGCATACACAATTCAGCTCGAAGTCAAATGGCAGAAGCGTTTTTAAATCGAATCGGAGAAGGTAAGTTTGTATCAGAAAGTGCTGGGATTGAGGCAGGAAAACTAAATCCTTTGGTTGTTAAGGTAATGGCAGAAATTGGGTATGATTTAAGTCAAAACCAAACAAAATCAGTGTTTGATTTCCATAAACAAGGAAAAACATATTGGTCAGTTATAAAGGTATGTGATCAAGCAAATGGAGAACGTTGTCCTATCTTTCCGGGAACTGTTAATAACTTTAATTGGAACTTACCTGACCCATCTACTTTAGTTGGAACTGAAGAAGAGAAACTTGTCGAAATTCGAAAGATTCGTGATCAAGTCAAACTAAAAGTAGAAGAGTTCATACATGAATATGCGAATGTTTAAAGAATCTTATTTTGAAGGAATTGGGACTTTTCTTTTAGCTCTAATCGTTAGCGCATCCGGCTATTTTGGTTACGTATTAACGGATGGAAATAGTGGAGTAACTTTGCTTATAAACAGTGTTATTACTGGCGTAGGATTATTTGTATTAATCGTCTTATTTAGACCATTAAGTGGAGCTCAATTTAATCCAATCGTAAGTATTTTATTGTGGATAAAAGGTAAACAGACAATCCAAAAAACAATAACACACAGTCTACTCCAAATAATAGGAGCGATTGCTGGTGTCCTCTTTATGCATATCCTTTTTGAATTACCTATCATACAATCATCGTCTACTATTCGCTCATCACTGAGTTTATGGATCAGTGAATTATTCTCGTCGCTTATATTACTGTTTGTGATCATAAAATCATTTGATTTAAATGATAAAGAAACAGGACTGCTTGTCGGTTCAACAGTTATGGTTGGATATTGGACGACAAGTTCTACTTTTTTTGCGAACCCAGCATTAACGATTGCGCGATCTTTTACAGATACATTTGTAGGAATTCGAATTCAAGATGTTGGAATGTTTGTGTTGTTTCAACTGATAGGAATTCTCATAATCGCTTTTATCCATAGAGTTGAATTTATTAATTCATTAGAAAAGAAATAAGAATGATAATTGGGTATAATACAGTAGAGGTGTATTATGCAAAAAACAGTAAAATTCAATGATATAAGTCTATATACTGAGAGCTTTGGAGACATAAAAAATCCAACCATTTTACTTATCATGGGAGCCGCAAGTTCACTCATTTGGTGGGACGAAAAATTCTGTTTAAAGCTTGTAGATAAAGGCTTTTTTGTGATTCGATACGATAATCGAGATACTGGAAAATCCACATCATATCCTGTTGGGAAACCAGGTTATACATTTGAAGAAATGAGTGATGATGCGATTCAAATTCTGGATGCTTATCACATCGAAAAAGTGACCATAATGGGTATGTCTATGGGTGGAATGTTAGCGCAAATGATTGCGGTAAGGCATCCAGAAAGAGTCAAGAGTTGTGTCTTATTAGCCTCTATGTACTTTGCGGAAGGTTCAGAAAATCTACCCGTTTTTAGTCCGGAAGTCCAAAAATTCTTTGATGATTATGGGAATTATCAACTGGTTGGATTTAGAGCACAAGTGGATTATGCCTTCAAACAATGGCAAGTAACCCATCAAAGTGAGAGACAAAATAATTTAGATGAAATCTACCAAATGATTGAATTGGATGTTAGTCGTGCTATCGATTATAACAGTAAATTAAATCATTCATTTGCGGAAGTTACCGGTGATGAACTCACTCGAATTAAGGAGATTAATTGTCCTACTCTGGTGATTCATGGGACGGTGGATAATGTGATTCCGCATATTCATGGAGAGATGTTAAGTCAAACAATACCAAATGCGAAATTGCTTACTTTAGTAGGGGCAGGGCATGAATTACACCCTGATGATTATGATTTGATAATTGAACATATCCTAAAACTATCCTAATAGGGTAGTTTTTTATTTATTAGATAATAGTGTAAAATAAGACAAGACAAATTTTCAAACATTGCCGAAATAGACGGTAAAACTTTGTCTGTTCATAAATAACACACAAACTATAATAGTATTGTGGGATACCAAGAGGTCGCCATGTTACCGAGTGATTTGATAAAACAACTTAATCCAGAACGTCCAGTTCAAATGGAAGAACTTGTTTTAAACTTATCCGTTTCAGAGCGAACGATTCGTAATTGGATCAAAGATTACAACACCACAAGCCAACATAATGGGTTCACAATCGTGAACATTCATTCAAAAGGCTATGTGTTAGACATTCATGATTCAGAACGATATCATCGTTTGATTGAAAATGC
>OGCL01002697.1_pt1 | contig 11826 bp, 10 predicted proteins | sample 1570041 | NCBI WGS metagenome assembly OGCL01 (sample SAMN06266162, study PRJEB24511) | hot springs metagenome | isolation source: Hot spring water | place: South Africa: Limpopo | collected 2015-06-22 | reverse complement strand
CGTGTTCTGAAGGCCAAGGCCGACGGTCTGCCTGTTGTGGCCGCCCAGGAGCGCATTCGTATCGACATATTCTTGAAGGACAATCTGCCCTGAAGGCAGAGGAATGGAGGACACCCATGTATCTTGGTTTGGATCTCGGCACATCGAGCGTGAAGGCCATGCTGATCGACGGCGAGCAGAAGGTTGTCGGTGTCGGCCATGCCGGTCTCACCGTGCAGCGGCCGCATCCCGGCTGGTCGGAGCAGGCACCGGGCGACTGGCTGAGGGCAACAGAAGAGGCGGTGGCGGCGCTCAAGGCCTCGCATCCGAACGAACTGGCAGCGGTCAAGGGCATCGGCCTGTCCGGCCATATGCATGGCGCGACCCTTATCGACGCCAAGGATCGGGTGCTCAGGCCCTGCATTCTCTGGAACGACACCCGAAGCCATGCGGAAGCGGCAAGCCTCGATGCCGATCCGCGCTTTCGGGCGCTCACCGGCAATATCGTCTTCCCCGGCTTCACGGCACCGAAACTCGCCTGGGTGAAGAACAACGAGCCCGACACCTTCGGCAAGGTGGCCAAGGTCCTCCTGCCGAAGGACTACCTGCGTCTCTGGCTGACAGGCGAATATCTCTCCGACATGTCGGATTCCGCCGGCACCAGCTGGCTCGATACCGGCAAGCGTGCCTGGTCTCCGGAACTGCTGGAGGCAACCGGGTTGACCGTCGAGCAGATGCCGGGTCTCGTCGAGGGCACGGATCGCGCTGGCACATTGCGCGCCGAACTGGCTGAGAAATGGGGCCTCGGCTCTGAAGTGGTCGTTGCCGGCGGGGCAGGGGACAATGCGGCCTCGGCTTGCGGCATGGGTACAGTCGCCGAAGGCCAGGCCTTTGTCTCGCTCGGCACTTCGGGTGTTCTTTTTGCCGCCAACGGCTCCTATCTGCCGAAGCCAGAAAGTGCCGTGCATGCCTTCTGCCACGCGCTGCCCAAGACCTGGCACCAGATGGGTGTCATCCTCTCGGCAACCGACGCGCTGAACTGGCATTCCGGTGTCACCGGCAAATCCGCGGGCGAACTGACTGGCGAACTCGGCGATGCGCTGAAGGCACCATCAGGCGTCACCTTCCTGCCTTACCTCTCGGGTGAACGCACGCCGCATAACGACGCGAAGATCCGCGGCGCCTTCATCGGCCTTGGGCATGAAAGTGACCGCGCCGTGCTGACGCAGGCTGTGCTCGAAGGCGTCACCTTCGCCATCCGAGACAGCCTTGAGGCACTGAAATCGGCAGGCACGAAGATTTCCCGCGTGACAGCGATCGGCGGCGGCTCGCGCTCGCGCTATTGGCTGTCCTCGATTGCCACTGCCCTCGACATGCCGGTCGATATTCCCGCCGACGGCGATTTCGGTGCCGCGTTCGGTGCTGCCCGCCTCGGGTTGATCGCCGCTACGGGAGCCGATCCGCTGTCAGTCTGCACCGCGCCGGAAACGGCGGAGACGGTGGAACCGGTCAAGGATCTCGCCTCGGCTTACGAGACGGCTTACGGCCGTTATCGGGCGCTTTATCCGGCGATCCGAGGGATTTGAATGATTTGCCCCTCACCCTGACCCTCTCCCCGCAGGCGGGGAGAGGGGACGGTAACGGTGGCGGCGCATGTCCTTCTCCCCGTTTACGGGGAGAAGGTGCCGGCAGGCGGATGAGGGGCCGCGAAGCCATCACCCCACCCCGGACCTGACGGTCCGACCCTCCCCCTCAAGGGGAGGGTGGTCACAACACACCAAGGAGGACTACCCATGAGCACAGGTTTCTTCGGCAATATCCAGAAGATCAAATATGAGGGCGAAGGCAGCACCAATCCGCTCGCCTTCCGTCATTACAACCCGGACGAGGTGATCCTCGGCAAGCGCATGGAAGACCATCTGCGCTTTGCGATCGCTTATTGGCACACCTTTGTCTGGCCGGGCACCGACCCGTTCGGCGGCAATACCTTCGAGCGCCCGTGGTTCAAGGACACCATGGATGCGGCGAAGCTGAAGGCCGATGTCGCCTTCGAATTCTTCCAGCTGCTCGGCACGCCGTATTACTGCTTCCACGATGCCGACGTCCGGCCCGAGGGGAACAGCTTTGCCGAGAACACCAAGAACCTGAACGAGATTGTCGACTACTTCGCCAAGAAGCAGGAAGAGACCGGCGTCAAGCTGCTCTGGGGTACGGCGAACATGTTCTCGCATCGCCGCTACATGTCGGGCGCTGCGACCAATCCGGATCCGGACGTTTTCGCGTTCGCAGCCGCAACCGTGAAGACCTGCATGGACGCGACCCAGCGTTTGGGCGGTGAGAACTACGTGCTTTGGGGCGGTCGCGAAGGTTACGAGACGCTGCTCAACACCGACCTCAAGAAGGAACTGGACCAGATGGGCCGCTTCCTCAATCTCGTCGTCGAATACAAGCACAAGATCGGCTTCAAGGGCGCGATCCTGATCGAGCCGAAGCCTCAGGAGCCGTCGAAGCACCAGTACGACTACGACGTCGCGACCGTTTATGGCTTCCTCAAGAAGTACGGCCTTGAGAAGGAAGTGAAGGTCAACATCGAGCAGGGCCATGCAATCCTCGCCGGCCACAGCTTCGAACACGAGCTGGCGCTTGCCAATGCGCTGGGCATCTTCGGCTCGATCGACATGAACCGCAACGACTATCAGTCCGGCTGGGATACCGACCAGTTCCCGAACAATGTTCCGGAAATGGCGCTGGCCTATTATCAGGTCCTGCAGGCAGGCGGCTTCACCACCGGCGGCACCAACTTCGACGCCAAGCTGCGTCGCCAGTCGCTCGATGCCGAAGACCTGCTGATCGGCCATATCGGCGGCATGGATTGCTGCGCCCGTGGTCTGAAGGCTGCCGCCAAGATGGTGGAAGACAAGGCCCTGTCGGCTCCGCTCGCTTCGCGTTACGCCGGCTGGGACAAGCCCGAAAACCAGAAGATGCTGCGCGGCGAAGAAAGCCTCGATGCGATCGCCGCCCGCGTCGAAGCCCAGAACGTCAATCCGCAGCCGGTTTCCGGCAAGCAGGAACTGCTGGAGAACGTGGTCAACCGCTACGTTTGATCGGGTATTGCTATGAGACTGGGGCCGGGGCGCGAAAGCGTCCCGGCCTTTCGCATTCCTGCGCGGCCGTCATCCTCGGGCTTGTCCCGAGGATCTACCAAGGGTGTCGCGGTTTGGACGGTTGCGGAGGGCGAACGTCTCCGTGCACCGTAAGCGCCGAATTCGCGTCTGGCGGCAGTAGATCCTCGGGACGAGCCCGAGGATGACGACGCTGGGGTGCGTGGGCCATGGGCCGATCACCCGATCGCGGTGATCTCCAGTTCCTGGTCGCCGACCGTTACGACGTCACCCACAGCCTTGCCCATCAATCGGGTCGCGACCGGCGAGACAAAGGATATGGAGCCGGTCTTCGGGTCCGCCTCATCCTCGCCGACGATGCGGTAGGTCTGGACTCGGCCGTCGTCCCGCTCGAAGGTCACCTTGCTGCCAAAGGCCACCACGGCATTGCTCTCCGGTGGGGGGATCACCTGCGCGGTGCGCAACCGCTCCGTCAGATACTTGAGATCCCGATAGGGCACAGCCGACTGGCGGCGGCGTTCGTTGACATCCTCGACCGCCTGAGCCGCGAGATAGGCGGCTCGGGCCTCTTCGGCCTGGGCTTCTAGAAGCTTCAAGCCCTCCGCCGTCACCAGGTTCGGGTGGGGCGAGATCGGGCGGTCCGGCAGATGGGTTTCTGCTGCTGTTTCCGAACTCTCTTCCTTGGTAAAGGCGACACTCATGGGGGATTCCGATCAGCTCTGTTTCACCATCAACATAGGGAAGGCAGGGTTGGAGGCCAATAGGGCGGGGGGTTCCAGTTGCATTCCGGCCCCCGTTCGCCCAAATCTCCCACAACCATTCATCACCTACGTAACTCAATGATAGTAACCGTGCTTCGGATTTTCCTGTTCGTTCTTCTGACGGTTCTAACGCAGTTGGGAGGGCTCGCGTATATTGCGGCTCTGGCCGTGAGCAAGATGCTTCGCCTCACCGGTTGGGGTGTCAGGCTCGGCGTTTTTCTGCTGTTCTATGTCGGCGTGGCTTATGCCGCGTCTCTCCTAGCCCCCAAAGTCGGCCGCGTACGCTCTCTTGCTTTGCCAATTCTTCGGACCGTCTCGTCGTCCATTCACCCGTCTATTGCGCCCTTAACCGAAATTACGTCACGCCTGGAATGCTGCGCATGGCCGAGGCCTTGGCAGATCATATGGAAGAGCGGTTCCCTGGCACGGTCACGGTGGTCCTCGACGCGAACTTCCCGTTCATTGACGGTTTTCCGCTGTTGCCGCATCTTTCCCATGCCGATGGCAAGAAACTTGATTTCGCCTTCTATTATCGCGACAACGCAGGGCGTTTCCTCAACGGGGTGACACGTTCACCCATAGGATATTTTGCCTTTGAACAGCCTGCGCCTACAGAGGAACAACCTTGTGCCGGGCGTGGTGACTGGTTGACCACACGGTGGGATTTCACGTGGCTGCAACCACTCTTCCCGGATCATGCCATAGAGCCGGAAAGGATGAGAGAGGCCGTTTCATGGCTCGCGGCCACGGGCGTCGCAGACTACGGGGTGGAGAAGATCTTTCTGGAGCCGCATTTGAGCAATGCACTCACACTAAAGGCGCCGAGCCTCCGCTTCCAGGGGTGCCGGGCCGCGCGGCACGATGACCACATTCATGTCCAGATCCGATAGGAGTCGGCGCTCTTTTTACCGCTTCGCCGGCCCCGTCACCGAGCCCCGCACGATGAGATCAGGCATCAGCAGGATTTCCTGGCGTTCCATCGTTCGATCCCCCAGCGACTTGATCAGCAGCGCCATGGCCTGACGACCGATCGCGGTGCGGGGTTGGCGGATGGTGGTCAGCGCCGGGTTCACGTAAGTTGCCTGGGGCACGTCATCGAAGCCGATGACGGAGAAGTCGTGGGGCAGGTCGTAGCCGCGGGCGGTGAGGCCGTTGATGACGCCGACCGCAGTGGCATCGTTGACGCACATGAAGGCGGTGGGCAGCGTGTCGCGCATGAAGAGCTGCTCCACGGCGAGGCGACCGCTTTCGATCGTGCCTTCCCCATCAAGTATGAAACGGTTGCCCGGCGGGATGCGGGCGGCATCGAGCGCGATGTCGAAGCCCTGGCGGCGTCGCTGATGGCCGAGCCGCGTCTTGCTGTCGCCGATGAAGGCGATGGAACGGTGCCCGGAGGACAGAAGATGCTCTGCCGCCTTGCGGGCGCCCGCCACGTCGTCGACGCCGACATAGGAGATCTTCGAGCCGAAGACCGGTTCGAAGACGGCGACGGAGGGCGGCAGGCGCTGGCCGACGACCTGGTGGCCAAAGGGTTCATGGCCGGTGAACAGCACGAGGCCGGTCGCCTGGCCGGAGCTCAGGAATTTCAAATATTCCAGTCCGCGTTCTGGGTCGTTCTGGGTATGGCCGATCAGCACGCCGTAGCCATGGGCGCGGGCCTCGTTCTCAAGACCGATCAGGGTCGATGAGAAATTTGGGTCGCCGATGTCCGGGGCCAGGATCAGGATCATGTTCGACCGGCCCATGCGAAGCGAGCGCGCCATGGCATTGGTCGTGTAGCCGGTGATGGCAATCGCCTGGTTGACGCGCTGGCGGGTGGATTTCGCCACCTTGTCGGGGTTGTGGATCGCGCGGCTCACCGTCGCAATCGACACTTCCGCGATGCGCGCCACGTCCTCGATCGTCGCTGGTGCAGTGTCCGGCACGCGCCCCTATCCCCTATCCGTCTGGAATCGTTGGAGACCTTACATTCCCTGCTGCGGCTGCGAAAGCGGAGAGGGAACAAAAACTCTCCGTGATGCGATGATGTAAACCTTTACATCGGTCATGTAAAGGTTTACACAAGATGTCAGAGCGGTGGAGGAACCGCCGGGAGGATTGCATGATATCGGTTGGGGGCGAGGCACGGGCACCCGTGCTCGTGGCGGAGCGTATTTCCAAATCATTCGGCGACGTGCAGGTGCTGTTCAGCGTCGATTTCGACGTGTTGCCGGGCGAGGTTCATGCGCTGATGGGCGAGAACGGCGCGGGCAAGTCGACGCTCGTCAAGATCCTCTCGGGCTTTGAGCAGGCGACGGCGGGACGCATCCTGCTGGATGGCGAGCCGGTGACGCTGCCCGCCAATGGTGCGGCCGAGGCGATGGGTATCGTGCTCATCCATCAGGAATTCAATCTCGCCGATCATCTCACCGTCACTGAAAGCCTGTTTCTCGGTCGCGAGGTGACGCGCTTTGGCGTGCTCGACCGGAAGGTGATGCGGGCCGAGACGCGTCGCGTGCTTGACCAGCTCGGCTCTCGTATCGACGAGAATGCGCTGATCAGCTCGCTCGCCGTTGCCGACAAGCAGATGGTCGAGATCGCCAAGGCGATCAGCCGCAAGGCGCGGATCGTTTTCATGGACGAGCCGACGGCTGTGCTGTCGCGCGACGAGACGGAAGTGTTGTTCGATCAGGTGCGCAAGCTGCGTGCCCAGGGCACGAGCTTCGTCTTTGTCAGTCACAAACTCGATGAGGTGATGGAGCTCACCGATCGGGTCACGGTTCTGCGGGATGGCCAATGGGTGAAGACGGCGCCGACCTCGGCGCTCGACGGCGAGGCCATCGCGCAGCTGATGGTGGGGCGCGAACTGTCGAGCCTTTATCCTGCCAAGCACGAGCCTGATGTAGACGAAGAGGTGGTCCTCTCGGTCAAGGATCTGACGACCGGCTTCGTGCGCAATGCCAGCTTCGATTTGCGGCGTGGCGAAGTGCTCGGCTTCTCCGGATTGATCGGCTCGGGGCGCACGGAGCTGATGGAGGCCGTTGCGGGTCTTCGTCCGCGCTTGTCCGGGGAGGTCTGGCTCAAGGGGGCGATGCTCAATGCCGGGGATTTTCGCGAGGCCAACCGGCGCGGGCTTGCCTACATGACCAAGGATCGCAAGGGCAAGGGTTTGCTGCTCGGCGAGGGCATGACGGCGAACCTGACGCTGCAGTCGATGGACAACCATGTGCGCCACGGCTACCTCGACCCCACAAGCGAGGCCAAGGCCATGGCACGGGCCAAGCGCCGCTTTGATATCCGTGTGCGTGACGAGAGGGTGCGGGTTGGGCGCATGTCCGGCGGCAATCAGCAGAAGCTGCTGCTCGCCAAGATCATGGAAGTCGAGCCTCAGATCATCATCATCGACGAGCCGACGCGCGGTATCGATGTCGGCACCAAGCAGCAGATCTACCACTTCATTGCAGCGCTTGCCCGCGAGGGGCGCTCGATCATCGTTATCTCGTCTGAAATGCCCGAGGTGATCGGGCTCTGCACCCGGGTTGCCGTGATGCGGGAGGGGCGGATGGTCGGCATGCTCGAGGGAGACGATATCAACGAGCAGGTGATCATGCGCTACGCCGCCGGGCTGAAACGGCAGATGGCGAGCTGAACGAGAATCAAGGCCTGGCAAAAGACCGGGTTTGACACAAGGACTTCAGGGTGCGCGGCTTCAAGGACGAGGCGCGCGGGAGGAGACGGGAAGACCATGACTGCCGAGACTGAAACGACCACCGCCGTTCGCTCCCGCCGTAGCTGGCGTGATGTCGATATGCGCGCCGTGGCACCCTTTGCCGCGCTCCTGATCTTGTTGATCGTTGGCGCCCTGGTGAACCCGAACTTTATCGGCCTCACCAATCTTGCCAATGTCGCGACCCGCTCGGCCTTTATTGCGATCATCGCTGTGGGCGCGACCTTCGTCATCTCCTCGGGTGATCTCGATCTCTCCGTGGGTTCGATGGTGGCCTTTGTGGCCAGCCTGATGATTCTGTTCATGAATTCCGGCGCGATTGCCGACCCCGGCCTGATGATTGCCGCGGCCATGGCGCTTGCCATCATCATCGGCTCGCTCTGCGGTCTCGCCAATGGCCTGATCACCACCGTCGGCAAGATCGAACCCTTCATCGCGACACTCGGCACGATGGGCATTTATCGTGGCCTCACGACCTGGCTCTCCCAGGGCGGTGCGATCACGCTGCGCGATGCCGAACAGCAGGCGCTTTATCGTCCCGTCTATTTCGGCTCGATCCTTGGGGTGCCGGTGCCGATCGTCATCATCCTTGTCGTCACCGCGATTGCCGCCTTCGTCCTCTATCGCACGCGCTATGGCCGCCACGTCGTTGCCGTGGGCTCGAACCGGGATGTCGCGCGCTATTCCGGCATCGCGGTCGACCGGGTGCGCACCATCGCCTTCGTCATCCAGGGACTCTGTGTCGCGATTGCGGTGCTGCTTTACGTGCCGCGTCTGGGCTCGACCTCGGCGACAACCGGCATCCTGTGGGAATTGCAGGCGATCACCGCTGTTGTCGTCGGTGGCACGGCACTGAAGGGTGGCGCTGGTCGCGTCTGGGGCACGATCTGCGGCGCCTTCATCCTCGAACTCGTCGGCAACATCATGCTGCTGTCCAACTTCATCTCCGAATATCTGATCGGCGCCATCCAGGGCACGATCATCATCATCGCGATGCTCGTCCAGCGGTCGCTGGCGCGCAAGGCGTAAGGAAACGGCCGGGCAGGAGGGTCGCCCGGTCCGTTCTTCAGTCGACCCTTTGTCACTTTGGGAGGAAACCAATGCACAAGAAACTTATGGGCATGGCCGTTGCCATGACCGCGCTCGTGTCGATCTTCGGCGCGGCACAGGCCCAGGATGCCAAGACGATCGGCGTCTCGATCCCGGCGGCCACACATGGCTGGACATCCGGCGTCATCTATCACGCAGAGCGTATCGCCAAGCAGCTGATGGACCGTCATCCCGGCCTCAACGTGGTCGTCAAGACCTCCGCTGATCCGTCGAGCCAGGCGAATGCCGTGCAGGATCTGGCGACGCAGGGCATCGATGCACTTGTCATCCTGCCGACCGATCCGGATCCGCTGGTCAACGCCATCCGCCAGATCAAGGACAGCGGCAAGTTCGTCGCGCTCGTCGACCGTGCACCTTCGGTCAATGACAACACCGTTCGTGACCTTTATGTCGCCGGTAACAACCCGGCACTCGGTGAAGTCGCCGGCAAGTACATTGCCGAGACGACCCCGGATGCCGAAGTCGTGGTCATCCGTGGCATGCCGATCCCGATCGATCAGCAGCGCCAGGACGGTTTCGACAAGGGCATCGAAGGTTCGAACGTCAAGATCCTCGACCGCCAGTTCGGCAACTGGAACCGCGACGACGCCTTCAAGGTCATGCAGGATTACCTGACCAAGTATCCGAAGATCGATGTGGTCTGGTGCCAGGATGACGACATGGCCGTCGGCGTTCTGCAGGCGATAGAACAGGCGGGCCGTACCGATATCCAGTACATCATCGGTGGTGCCGGTTCGAAGGACATGATCAAGAAGGTCCAGGACGGCGATAAGATGGTGCCGGTCAACGTTCTCTATCCGCCGTCGATGGTCGGCACCGCGATGGAACTGACCGCTGCGGCTCTCTATGACAGCGTGCCTGTCCACGGCACCTACACGCTCGACGCGACGCTGATCACGCCGGACAATGCCAAGAACTACTACTTCCCGGATTCGCCGTTCTGATCCGGAACCAGTCCCAATAGAATCTGCCCGGGTTTTCCCGGGCAGATTTCCGTCTTCGGCATCATTGCCGTTGTATCAAGATTCCATCTCCTGTAATCGTTAACGGAAACGTTGCAGGAATGCTCAGGGAGGAGAATTCATGAAGACGATCAAGGGGCCGGCAATCTTTCTCGGCCAGTTCGCGGGCGATGCCGCGCCGTTCAATACCTGGGATGGGATTACCAAATGGGCGGCCGACAAGGGCTATGTCGGCGTGCAGGTTCCGACCTGGGCCGGCCAGTTGATGGACCTCAAGAAGGCTGCCGAATCCAAAGATTATTGTGACGAGCTTGCCGGGGTGGCACGCCAGAACGGCGTCGAGATCACCGAGCTTTCCACCCATTTGCAGGGACAGTTGGTGGCCGTGCATCCCGCTTATGACGAAGCCTTTGACGGCTTTGCGGCACCGGAAGTGCGCGGTAACCCGAAGGCACGTCAGGAATGGGCCGTTCAGCAGGTCAAGTATGCGCTGAAGGCTTCGCGCAATCTCGGCATCAAGGCGCATGCGACCTTCTCCGGCGCTCTAGCCTGGCCCTTTATCTATCCCTGGCCGCAGCGTCCGGCCGGCCTCGTCGAGACCGCCTTCGATGAATTGGCGCGCCGCTGGCTGCCGATCCTCGATTATGCCGAGGAGCAGGGTGTTGACGTTTGCTACGAGATCCATCCGGGCGAAGACCTGCATGACGGCGTGACCTTCGAGATGTTCCTCGAGCGGGTGAAGAACCACTCCCGCGCCAACATGCTCTACGACCCCTCGCACTATGTGCTGCAGTGCCTCGACTATCTTGACAACATCGACATCTACAAGGACCGGATCAAGATGTTCCACGTCAAGGACGCGGAATTCAATCCGACCGGCCGGCAGGGCGTCTATGGCGGCTATCAGGGCTGGGTGCAGCGGGCTGGCCGTTTCCGGTCGCTTGGCGACGGTCAGGTCGATTTCGGCGCGATCTTCTCCAAGATGGCAGCGAACGATTTCGATGGCTGGGCCGTTGTCGAATGGGAATGCGCACTGAAGCACCCGGAAGACGGCGCCCGCGAAGGCGCGGACTTCGTCCGGGCGCATATCATCCGCGTCACGGAAAAGGCATTCGACGATTTCGCTTCCGGCGGGACCGACGATGCGGCCAACCGCCGGATGCTGGGGCTCTGAGACCTAGACCTGCCTGAGGGCGGCGATGTCGCCGCTCTCGAGGTGGGGCAGGGCGCGTTCGATCTTGTCGAGCGGCCAGTCCCACCAGGCAAGCATCAGGAGATCCTCGATCTGCGCATCCGTAAAGCGTTTGCGGATCAGGGTCGCCGGATTGCCGCCGACGATCGCATAGGGCGGCACATCGCGGGTCACCACGGCGCGGGCGGCGATGATGGCGCCCGGGCCGATCGTGACCCCCGGCATGATCGTGGCGCCATGGCCGATCCAGACATCATGGCCGATCACGGTGTCGCGGTAGGGCAAATCCTGATAGCCGTCGATGGTCTGAGGGCTGAATACTCGGAAGGGATAGGTCGTCACGCCCGCCATGGCATGATTGGCCGAACTGGTGATGATGATCGCCTCACGGGCAATCTGGACGAAGCGGCCGATGACCAGTCTTTCCTGGCTGAAGGGGTAGAGATAGGGCGCGAGGATCGCTGCCGTCTCTTCTGCCGCGCCGGAATGGGTGAAGTAGCTGAAGTCACCGATCTCCATGCGCGGATGATCTATGACGGCGGCGAGCTGAACGGTCTCGCGATAGGGCGTGCCGTCGGCAAGCGTGATGGGATAGGGTTTTCTCGGGTCGAGAAAAGGCATGGTTGAGATCCTTGCAAAAGCTTCCATTTAGCGTCGCGGTGATCGCTGACGCGGGCTTGTTGGCTTTGCCTCACAAGAGGCGGATCTCAGATGTTCACTGTCAGGGCATCCTTCTTTACGGATGTCAGTCTAACGGATCTGGAGAGCGAACTCCAGACACAGCATTTTTTCAAGGAGGAAGCATATGGCGATCGAAGCAAGCAAATCGGGCGAGCGCACACCGAAGATCCGTCTTGGCATGGTCGGCGGGGGTGCCGGCGCCTTTATCGGCGCGGTGCACCGGATGGCAGCGCGGCTCGATGATCAATATGATCTCGTTGCCGGTGCTCTGTCCTCAACGCCCGAAAAGTCTCTGGCCTCCGGTCGCGAACTC
>OGCL01002696.1_pt1 | contig 11830 bp, 17 predicted proteins | sample 1570041 | NCBI WGS metagenome assembly OGCL01 (sample SAMN06266162, study PRJEB24511) | hot springs metagenome | isolation source: Hot spring water | place: South Africa: Limpopo | collected 2015-06-22 | reverse complement strand
CGGGGGGAGGGGCGGGGGGAGAGGGAACGGACACGGCGACATTCATGCTCTGGGGTGGCCGTCGCCATGTCCGTTAGGTGTGGTGAAGCTGCATGCGATCGTTGCCGCGCGGCTCGGGCAGCCGGCGCAGGGTCAGGGGGATCTCGACTGCTTCGGGCGTGTGCCAGTACAGATCGACGGCGTCGTGGTCGAGCCGGCAGCGGGCCAGGCGCAGGATGCGGCTGCCGGCGGGCACCGTGGCATCGAGGCCCGAGCGCAAGACGAGCACGCCGCCGGCGTCTTGATGGAACGCGCCGGTTAGGACGGCCTGGCGCGTGCCGCCGGGGTGCAGGATCAGCGCGGCGGCCGGGCGGTGCCAGAACGCGGCGCCGTCCTCGGCGTCCACGCGCAAGTACCCGGCATCGACCTCGGCCTCGGCCTGCACGCGCAGCACCGGGGCCAGCCCGTCGGGCAGCCAGCAGGCACCGAGCCGCCCTTGGGCGCGGGCGAGCCGCGCGCGCCAGCGGGTGATGGCTTCACGCCCGGCCGCCAGAAACCGGCGCTGGAAGGTGCTCGTCGGCCACGGGTCGTCACGGCGCACCCAGGGGTCGGCGCTCGAGAGGTCCTGCCGCGTGAGCACGCCCTGCGCCGTGACGCTGGGGTCGTCGCGCCAGTTGCCATCGGGCCAGACGGGCAGGCCGTCGAGTACCGGATCGTCGAGCAGCCCTTCGTCGGGCAGCGGCTCGAAGGCCAGCTGCGCGGTGACGCTGCCGGCCATGATGCCCGGCGCCCACTGCGCGAGCTCCGCCGGCTCCACCGCGAGGCCCTCGACCAGCGGCAGGACGGTCGCGCCTGCGGGGACGGCCCGCGCCAGCGGCTCGGTGAGCCACAGCCGCTCGGGCTCCACCTCGGTGAGCGCCGGCGCCTGCCAGCCCATTGGCGTGAACACGATGGCTCGCTGCGGCGCATCCTCGCGATGCAGACCGGCCTCGTCCAGCCAGTAGGCCGCGGCCGTGAAGCCATCGCCAGCCGATGGCGTGACGTCCAGCGAGAAGGCCCCGGCATCGGCGTCGGCGGCAAGCCTCACGGCGTGCTGCGGCAGCGGCCACCACGCGAGCCGGCCCAGATGGTCGGCCAGCCAGTCGGCCACTAGCGCGTCGCTCGCGCGAGCGTGGCCCACGTGGTAGGTGAGGGATCGCCGCGGCACGCGCCGCAGCCCTTGACGCACCTCGTTGCCCGAGGCGAGCCGCACCACGCCGGTGGCCCATTGCAGGCGCTCGATTAGGGGCTCGGCCCAGTCGTGACGGAAGGCGAACACCCCGCGTGGGGCCCCGGGCCAGGGCGCTTCGCCGAAGGCGTCCATCGCGTCGGCGACCATCGACGCCGCGGCGGTGTCGCGGCGCAACACCTCGACGAGCAAGGCGGCGGCGTGCAGCGGCGGTGCGGGCTTGGCCAGCGCTTCGACCCTCAGCGCCGAGAGTGCTGGGGGAGGCAGTGGCTGGGCCGAGGTCTCGGCCAGCACCGTGGTGGCCAGCGCCCCGAAGGCCGCGCGCGAGATCACCTCGGCGCGCTGTTCGACCACCTGCGCCATGGGCGCGGGGTGGGCGGCGGCCTCGGCCAGCGCCTCGGTCAGTACCCGCTCGGTCATGCCGACTCCACGCCGAACTCGGCGGCGTTGAAGGCGGCTTCCGTCCACTGGATGTTGCCGTTCGGGTTGCGTTCGATGAGCGCCGTGTGCCAGGCCAGTTGCTCTTGCAGATTGATGTCGGCGCTTACGGCGGTCTGCGCACCGCTCGCCACCAGCGCGCGCACGCGGCCGGTGCCCGCATCCGTCTTGCGCGCAAGCAGGGTCACTTGCACGCCGTGGATGGCCGGGCTGCTCATCACGGGCAGTGCCTCGACGTCGAAGCTCTGGCGCAGGCCCGCCGTCGCCGCGCGGATGGCCGTGGCCTCATCGCCGTCGCTCACCGCCGCCCAAGCGGAGGCTGCGCCTTCGACCATCCATTGGCTCAGGCTGCCACCGGCTTGCGGGCGCAGCGCGTCGATGCGCACGTCGCCGAGGAAGGTGTTGTTGATCGTCCCAGAGGTGTCGGCCAGATACAGGTCGTCCACGTCGACGGTGGCCGGGCAGTGCCTACCCGGCACGGCTCCCACGAAAGCGGTCAGCAGCGGCCCGCCGTCCTGGGTCGTGTTCTGCCCCGACAGGGTGATCGCCAGCACGCCGTTGACGCGCACGTTCAACGTGCCGTTGCTCGTGCCCTGCACGACCTGCAGCTCGACGTAGTGCCAGCCGCGCGTCGGGGCCGTGGTGACCGAGGTCGAGACCAAACTGTCGTATCCGAACTGCCGGCGGTAGAGCTTGAGCCGCCCGTCCTCGCTGATCCTGACGAGGTAGGCCACCTGGGTGGAGGTGTCGCGCACGCCCAGCAGCACGGGCTCCTCACCGGTGTTCGTAAACGGCGCCACGCGCAGCGCCGCGCCGACGATGAGGCTGCTGCGCCCGGCCTCCAGGTTCTTCACATACCCTCCGCCGGCGCCTGCGGGCAGGCGCAAGGCGTAGGACGAGGGCCGCCGGCCGGGGATGCGCGTGGCCTGCGGCGACAGGTACGCCGCCTTGCCGCGCGCGAGCCACGGGGCGCCGAGGGGGTCGAGTGTCTGCGGGTCGTAATGGTCGAAGCCGTCGATGAACAGTAGCGCCATGATTCACTCTTGAAGCGCGGCGCGCACCGCGCGCGCGTTGCGCCCGATGATGTTGAGGATCACCCGCTCGCCGGCGGGCGTTTGCAGGTGGTCGTGGGTCACCCCCGGGTCGATGGCATTGACGATGCGCACGGCCTGGCTGACCTGCGGCTGCGCTGGTGGCACGTTGACCTGGGGCACCAGCCCGCCGGCGGCGAAGGCCAGGCGCTGGCCGTCCCACACCGGCGGGGCGCGCAGGCCGTTGAGGGCGTCCAGAAACGCTACGCCCACGCGCCGCACGGCGGCAGCGCGCACCACATACTCGCCAGCGGAAAGCCGCGCCGGAATGGAGTCGGAGCTGCCGGTGCCGGGGCCGGTGACATAGCCGCCGGTGGCGAACTTCTTGATGCGGCCCATCAGCGCCATGACGGCGGCCACCATCGCCGCCATGGCTGCCAGGGCCAGAGCGGGGCCCACGACGGGAATGGAAGCCTGCGAGGCTGCCGCGCCGGAGCCGGCCTGGGCGGCGTTGGCGCTGACCTTGGCGGCGGTCTCGGCCTGCTTGGTGGCCACCGACTGGGCCGCCGCCGCTTGCTCGATGGCCTGCTCTTGCTGGAGGAAGCCGAGCTTGAGCGCGAGCATGCGCGCTTGCACGGCCACCCACTGCTGGAAGGGTTGGATCACCATCTGCTGCAAGAAGGTCTCGGCGATGCTGCGGAAGATGTTGGACAGCCCTTCGCGCAGACTTTGCGCGCCGGTGAGCATGCCCTGCACGGCGGTGCCGAAGCCTTCGCCGATGCGGTTCCACAGCGGCGCCAGTTCGTCGGTGACCAGCCGCGTGCGCTCCAGTTCGTTGCGCCAGGCGACCACGCGATTGACCGCATCCGGCCCGATGGCCTGCGCGGCCTGCAGCATCACGGGCAGCAGGCGCTGCATCTCGGCGGCGGACTGCTGCTGCAGGGCGACGATCTGCCTGCGCGCCAGGGCTTCGGTGAGCAGCCCGGCTTGGCTCTGGATCTGCACGGCCTCCTGGGCGTTCCTCAGCCGCTCGGTGACGAGCCGCCACTCCTGTTCCAGCCATGCGAGGTTGGCCTGCGCGGCGCGGACAGAGATGAGCCGGTCGATCAGCGCCACACCCGCGGCGTCGTTCTCGGCCGCCAGGCGTGCGCGCAAATCGCGGTAGGCGCGCTCGATCGCGGCGCGCCGGTCTTCCGCCGTGTCGGTGCCGGTGAGCTGGGCGAGTTCCTCGCGCGCGGCGGCCAGCGCATCGGCCAGTTCCCGTTCGGCCCGGGCGGCGGCGCGGGCGTTGGTCTGCTCGATGTCGGCGCGGCGGTTGTTCAGCACGATGAGGTCCGCCTCGAGCTTGGCGATCTCGGCTTTGGCGCGCAGTCGGTCCGATTCGGCAGCGCGGGGGTTGGCCGCGACGGCTTGGCTAGCGGCGAGTTCCTGCCGGCGGCGGGCGATCTCGGCGTCGAGTTCGCGCTGCTCGAGCGCGGTCTTGCGCGCATGGTAGTCGCGGAGGGAGACCAGCCGGTCTTGCAGCGCCTCATCGAGCGCGCGCTGCTGGCGGGCCAATCCGTCCTCGAGCAAGGCGAATTCGGCGTCGAGCCGGGCCTTCCTCAACGCAGTCTGGGCGCTCGCGGTGTCGCGGGTCTTGCCCGGGGCCGTGAGCCGCTGCAGCAACGCCGGGTCGGCCTGCACCTTGGGCGAGCGAACCTCGATGGGCTTGGGGTCGAACAGGCTGTCCCGGAACTTGGCCAACTCGTCCAGGCGCCGCACGAGGCTGCCCTTGAGGTCGGCGATGATGGCCTTGGCCCCGGCGGTGTTGCCGCGCAGGGCCTGAACGGCCGCGGCCACGCCGGCGCCGATCGCCTCGCCCAGGGCGACGAAGGCCTTGCTGACCGTGGCGGCACCCAACGCCAAGGTCTTGAGCACCAACACCACGCCGTCCAGGATCGCGCGCAAGGCGCCGCCCTGCTTGGCCGACTCGACCATCCCGCCGGCCATCTCGTTCAGGGCCGGCAGGAGCGCCTCGATCACCCGGTTGGCCAGACTCGTCGCGGCCAGCCGCAGCTTGGCCAGCGAGTCGTTGAACGCTTCCGCCTGCGCCGCGGTGTCGCCGCCGATCTGCACGCCGAGCGCGGCCATCTCGCCGGTGAGCGCCGCGATGCCCTCGCGCCCCTGGTTCAGGAAGGGGATGAGTTCGGTGCCGCTCCGGCCGAAGAGCTGCACCGCCAACGCCGACTTCTGCGCCCCGTCGGGCATGGCCTGGAGGCGGTCGGCCAGATCGAGCAGCACCGCATCGGTCGCGCGCAGCGTGCCGTCCTGGTTCTGGAACGCCACGCCCAGCGCTTTGAGACTCCGGGCGGACTCCTCCGAACCCGTGGCCGCCTCGAACATCGTGGTGGCGAGCTTCTTGAGCCCGGTCTCGAAGGTCTGCGCGGAGACACCGGACAGTTCGGCCGCCGGCACCAGGGTGGAGAGCGACTCCACCGTGATGCCCACGCGCTGAGAGAGCTTGTTCAGCGCATCGGCCGACTCCAGCGCCGACTTCACCATCGCGGCCAATCCCGCCGTCGACAAGGCCACGCCGAGCCCGGCGAGCACGCCGTTGACCCGGCGTGCGGCGTCAAGCAGGCCGCCGAGGTTGCGCTGGATCGAGTCGAAGGCCGCGCGCGTCTCGTCGACGGCGCGGATGAGGATCTGTGCGCGGTTGTTGGCCATATTGGCTGAGGGTCACGTTACCGGATAAAATCTGACTAGTCTGGTCAGAACGAGGGTTGGGTGATGCACACCTGGCAAATGCAAGAGGCCAAGTCGCGTCTGTCGGAAGTTGTCAAGGTCGCCGAGCGCGAGGGGCCGCAGGAAATCACCGTGCACGGCCGCTCGGTGGCGGTAGTGCTGTCGCGTGCCGATTACGACCGGCTGGCTGGCACCGGTGAGTCGCTGGTCGCCTTCATGCGCCGCTCGCCGCTGGCGGGTGCTGAGGATCTGGACTTTCCGCGCGATCCAAGCCCCACCCGCGAGGTGAGCCTTTGAGCTACCTCGTCGATACCAATGTGCTGTCCGAACTGCGCCGACGTGATCCCGACGTCAACGTAGTGCGTTGGCTGGAAGCTCGTCCGGCCACCACGCTGTATCTCTCTGTCCTGACCCTGGGCGAACTGCGCAAGGGCATCGAAGCCTTGCCACATGGCGCGCGCAAGCGTCGGCTTCTCGACTGGCTGGAGGTCGAACTGCCGGGGTTCTTCGCTGGACGGGTGTTGCCCATCGACGCACGCGTCGCGGATCGCTGGGGGCACCTGGTGGCTCAGGCGGCCCGGCCCGTGCCGACCGTCGACAGCCTGCTGGCCGCCACCGCGCTGACGCACGGTCTGACCCTGGTCACCCGTAATCTGCGCGATTTCCAGTATCCCGGGCTCGTGGTGGTCGATCCTTGGGCGGAGACGTAAGGCATGATCCGCGTCACCAACGAGAAAAAGAACCTCAACCGTCTCGCCGGCGAATTCCTGGTCGCCTCGCGCCTGACACAGCGTGGCTACATGGTGACGCTGCAGTGGGGCACCACCATCGGTTACGACATCCTGGTGTTCGACAAGGCCGGGAACGTGGCCTTTCTCGAGGTGAAGTCCTCGGCGCAGTACTCCCGCCGCTGGATCCTGCAAAAGAAGTACGCCGAGCCCAACATCGAGGCGATCCCGCTGAAACGCCGCTTCATCTGTTGCGTCGATCTGGCCCAGGCCCAGGGCGAGCCGAAGGTGTACGTTTTTCCTGCCGCCGTGGTGGCCAAAGGGCTGCATTACTACTTCAGCGGCAAGTTTCCGAACAGCGACAGCTACCACCTCTCGCTCGACTTCAAGCCCCAAGGCCGAACCAAGGAGAACAGCGTGCAGACCGTGGGCGAATTCATCGACGCCGAGCGCTACCTGGACGCCTACTCCGCCCTTGGTATCCAACCAGTCACTGCCTGAAATCGGCCGCTTTCCTACGCCCTTACATGCCGGCGCAATGTACGGCAATTTGCCGTATGATTGGCATCAGGAGGACGATCCCATGGCTGCCCACTCCACCACCGCCCGGCTCGAAGCGCGCATCAGTGCCGATCTGCACGCGCAGCTCAAGCGCGCCGCCGAGTTGCAGGGGCGCACGATGACCGATTTCGTGGTCTCGGCCGTGCAGGAGGCCGCCCAGCGCGCCATCGAGCAGGCGGCCGCCATCCGGCTGTCGGTGGCCGACCAGGAGTGCTTCGCCCAGGCCTTGCTGTCGCCGCCCACCCCGGTCCCGGCCCTCAAACGCGCCTTCACGCGTCGCCGCAAACTGCTGCACGCTGAATGAGCAGGGCGCCGTTTCGCGTGGTGCCGCTGGACGCCACGCACGACCGCTCGGCCCTCGATTGCGACAGCCCGGCGCTGAATCGCTACCTGCACGAGCAGGTCTCGCAAGACGTGCGCCGCCGCGTCGCGGCCTGCTTCGTGGCCGTCACCGACGAGGGCCGCATCGCGGGCTACTATACCTTGGCCTCGGCGGGCCTGTGGCTGGCCGACTTGCCGCCCAGCACCGCCAAGAAGCTGCCGCGCTATCCCACCGTACCCGCCGTGGGCATGGGCCGTTTGGCGGTCGATCGCCGCTTCGAGGGGCGGGGTCTGGGCGGCGCGCTGCTGGCCGATGCGCTGGCACGCGCAGCCCATGCCGAGATTGCCGCCCATGCGCTGACGGTCGATGCCAAGGACGAGACGGCTGCGGCCTTCTACCGGCACCACGGGTTCATCGCCTTGCCAGAGACGCCGCTGACCTTGTTCCTCCCGCTGGCAACGGTACGCGGTCTGCGTTGACCCTCAAAGCCTTCCCAACTCCCGCTCGATCACCCGCGCCAGCGCCGACAACGCACGTTGCACGCCTGCCGCGAGATCGAACCGGCGCTTCAGATCCACCCGCCGCACCAGCACGGCGATGGGGATCTCCTGGCCGCGCTGCAGGCGCTTGACGCCGCTGCGCTCGCGCTCGGCACGCTTGAAGCGGCCAAGCTGTGCGGCGTTCTCGCGGAGGTTCTCGGCCATCAGCAGCACGCGGCCGTGCTTCTCGACGAAGAAGGCGTTGCCCGAGCGCATCAGGCCGTCGATGACCTGACGGAAGCGCTTGGGGCCGATGCGGGTGGGCAGCAGCGGGATCAGCATCCGGCCTGCCACCGTGCCGCCGTGCGCGTGGATGCCGAGCCAGGGGATTCGGCTTCCCACCCACAGCGCGGGCAGGCGATCAGGTTTTTGGTCGAACACCTTGGCCTGCAGCGAGGCGACGAAGCTCGCACGCCGAACCGTAAAGGCGCTGCGCATCCGGGCGCGGGCGGCCTCGCGCACCTCGCGGCCGCCTGCGGCCATCCCCTTGGCCACCGCCGCGTGGATCGCCCGCCGGCGCTGCGCGCTCCAGGCGGAGAGCTTCCCTGGATCGAGCAGTCCGGAGGTGGCCAGCGTCAGTTTCATGGCTGCGCGTCCTCCCATAACTCGCGCTGCAGCCGCTCGATGGCCGAGCGGTCGCCCTGGGCCGCCACGGCGTGCAAGGCCAGCCGTAAAGCGTGCTGCCTACGTTCCAGCCGGCCGTGTGCGGCGAGGAACGCCCGCGCCTGCGCGAGCGTGTAGCCCATCACCTCGACGTGGCGGTGGCCGCAGGCGACGAGCCGGGCGACGGCATCGTCCCAGCCGAGAGGATCGGCGCCAGCCGCTCGCCCGCTTGTGCGATGCTCGGCGCCACCCGCCGCACGAAAAAATCCGCGTTCACCTCGAACACGGCGCAGGCCAGGGTGATGGCCTCGTCGAGCGCCAGCCCCTCGATCCAGGCGCGGTCGCGCCGGGTGGCGAGCGTGAGCAGCTCCAGCACCGCCTCGCCGTGCCGGGCGAGCAGCGCGCGCCAATCCGGCTCGGCCGAGAGGTCGGCTGCGATGGGCTGCACCGCGGCGAGGATCCGTGGCAACTCGCCCAAGCGGATCGGCGTGAGTTCCACCGCGCTGCCCGCCACCGTGACCACCTGGGGCACGGGCGGGAAAGTCCGGAAATCGGTATTGCCATCGGTCATCGCCAACCCCTTACAAGAGCACCAGGCGGCCGAACTGGCCGAGTTCGCCGTCGGCGGGCTTGGAGAGGTCCGCGAGCACCTGGCCGGAGAGTTCGAACTTCAGCAACTCGTCGGTGATGATCGAAAGCTCCTTGGCCGGGTTGATGGCCACGCGATAGAGGTCGATCACCACCTCGCGGTTGGCGTCTGCGGTGTTCAGTCCCTCGAAGCGGATCCAGCGCTCGGGCAGCGGCCGGGTGAACATCGCCGTGCTCTGCACGGCGCCATAGGCGTAATCGACGACGAACGGCTCGACATAGGGGCCGCCGGTCGTGGCGTCGAGGATCAGCACCGAGCCGTGCCGGGCGTGCACCTGGTACTGCGCCGCCGGTAGCGTCTTGGGCGGGCTGTCCGAGTCCTGGATCTGCACCGCCGAGACGTTCTGGTGCGCAAGCGGATAGAGGTGGCCCGCGGTGACCGGGTGGGGCAGCGCCTCGCCCGTGACCGTGCCGGCCGCCACCGTGGTCGAGTGGCCGTAGAGGGCGAGCGCGAGGTTGCCGCTGCTGAGCTCCTCCAGCGTGCAGGCGAACTCGCCCTTCTTGGTCTTGATGAGCTGCAGGTCGGTCAGGCGTTGGCCGGACTGCGCCTCCTGGTGTTCCAGCGTCTCCACCGACAACGACACCTTCAGTTCCGGCACGTTGCCGACGAAGGTGAGGCCGGCGGGATTGCCAGCCGCATCGCGCGCGCCGATGTAGACGCGACCCTGTCCTGAAAAGTAAGCCATGATCAGTCTCCCGTGGAGGTTGCCGCGGCGGCGGAACCGTCACGGCGTGAGGGTTTGAGGGATGGGGCCGGGGAGTCCGGAGTGACGGGCCGGGCCGCGCCCTGGGCGATCAGCCAGCGCGCGCTAGCCTCGGGCAGGTCCAGCCGCGAGCCGGCGCTCAAGCGCCGACCGGCGTGGGTGTGGGCTTGGAGCAGTTCGATGTGCATGGGGGGTCATCCCGTGGTCGTGAGGTCGGTCAGCGTGGTGCGGTAGCGGATCTCGTAGCGCGCCGGCAGCGTCACCGTGCCGGCATCGAGGTCGTCGGCGTCCCAGTCGGCGTCGAGCTCGCGCACGGCGAGCGCCAGGCCGCCCAGGTTCGGGTCCGCGAGCACGGCGGCGTGAGCGGCGACGATCAGCCGGTCGGCTGCGTCGAAGGCGTCCGCGCCGCGCGCGAGCGCGACCAGGCGCACGGTGAGCGAGCGGTCCACCAGCCGGTTGGCGTGCGCGGTGAGGGCGTCGCCCTCGACGAAGACGAGCAGTGCCGGGCCGGCCTCGCGGGGCAGCGGCGCCGTCGGCTGGCGCAGCACGGCCGCCGGGGCCAGGGCCGCCCTGAGCCGATCGATCAGGAGGTGCAGCAGGCGCTCGCGCACCGAGTTCATGGCAGCCTCGCGAGCTTCGCCCGGCACTCGCGGCCGTCGCCGAGCGCTCGCACCTCGCGCACGCGGTAGGGCTCGCCGGCGATGGTGACCACGTCGCCCGTGGCGAGCGCCAGGCGCGAGGCCGCGTACTCGATCTCGAAGTCGCGCGAGAGCGCCAGACCGTCGAGCACCGTCTCGTCCGGCGCACGGAACGCACAGTGCACGGTGGCGGCGCCCAGCACGACGGGCGTCAAGAGCCCCGCGCGCTCGGCGGCGTCGTACAGATCCTCAACACGGACCATCGCCGCACCATCAGACCGTGAGCTTGACCAGCACACCCGGTCGGTGGCACATCGGCAGCGGGTTGCTCTGGGTGTGCAGGTCGGTGCCGCGGTCGAACTTGCGCGGCTCCTGCTTGGCGTAGAGCGGTTGGCCCAGCGTGTTCACGGTCTCGTTGAAGTCGGCCGGGGCGAAGTAGGTGGCGAAGGTGTCCACGGTGCCCAGCGGGAAGGCGTGGGCCTCGCCGGCGGCGATGAAGCGGCGCGCGTTGCCGTTGGCGTCGGTCGCCTGGCCGCGGTACTCCTCGAAGGTGATGCCGGCGAAGACGAAGCCCGCGCGCACGTCGTTGATCAGGATCGCGCCCTGTTGCCACTGCGCATAGGCCTCCTTGACCGATTTGTGGCCGGTCAGCGCCCGGAAAAACTCGGGCGAACACAGCACGTGCACCCCGGTCATGAACTCGCCCCTCAGGTTCTCCTCGATGTGCGCCAGCACCTCGTAGCAGTGGCCCTTGACGTCGCTGTTGGCATTGGCCAGATCGAAGGCGATGGTGGTGGGCGTGAGACCGAACTCATTGAAGAGGTCGTAGATCGTGCTGCCGTCGGCGTCCAGGATCTGGCCCTTGAGCGCGCCCATGCGCAGGTGTTCGAGGGTGATCGCGTGCTTGTTGCGCATGGTCTCCAGGTGCCGCGCCAGCACGCCGGCGACGGCCTCGACTTCCGTCTCCGAGCCGAAGGCGCGGATGCCCTGGACCTCCTCGGGCAGCACCACGTCGTCGTGCGGGATGTGCGGGACGACGAAGGAACGCAAGGAGCGCTGGCCGCGCTCGCCCACCGTGCCCGGCGAGCCGGGCGGGCGGGTGGGCAGCAGGTTCAGACGCCCGGCGTATTCCTCGAGGACGACCTGGCGCGTGCGCACGGGTTTGGCCGGAAACAGGTTCAAGGCCTCCAGCCGCCCGTAGCGGTTGGGGATGAGGTTGATGGCGGCGGTCAGGCTCGCCATCGAGAAGCCGGGGGAATCGAAGGGGTTGAGCATCGGGGTCTCCTAAAAATCAGGCGCTGTCGCGCACCAAGATGCCGTGCGCTTCGATCTGGGCGATCGCAGCGAGCTTTTGCGCTGCAGTGATCCCCACAGGCCAGACGAGCGCGTGGCGCGCGACGATGGCGTGGCGTGCGATCAGGATCGCGTCCTCCCGGTCGATCAGCGTCGCATCCACGGCCAGCGCGAGCACGCCCACGGCGACTTCGCTGCCGTCGCTGGCGGTGGGGTCGAGCGCCTTGAGCTTGCCGGTGGCCGCATCAATGCCGACCACGGCGCCGAGAGGCAGGTTCTGCCCGGCCGCCACGGTCGCCTGCTCGCGCGAGTACAGATTCGGCGCCTCGTACTTCAGCAGGTCGCCGAGATTGGGGGCTTGGGTGAGCGTGGGCATGGTTCACTCCCGGGTCAC
>OGCL01002694.1_pt1 | contig 11831 bp, 8 predicted proteins | sample 1570041 | NCBI WGS metagenome assembly OGCL01 (sample SAMN06266162, study PRJEB24511) | hot springs metagenome | isolation source: Hot spring water | place: South Africa: Limpopo | collected 2015-06-22 | reverse complement strand
TTGCGCAGTATGCCTATCGTCAAGGTTTGTTTGTGATTGGGCAAAGCGGCGAGCAGATCTTGATCCGCAATGACAATAAATTTGTCCCCAAGGTTTGGTAATTGTTTACCAATAATCCAGGGAAGAAATATTTCTCACTATTTTGACATTACCCCTTATGAATAAAATTTTCCCGATTACCGCTAGTTTGCTCCTCGTCGCGTGTGTCACGATCAACATCTATTTTCCCGCCGCCGCTGCGGAAAAAGCCGCCGATGAAATCATCAAAAGCATCCAAACTCCACCGCAGTCCGAATTGCACAGCGTTCCCCACGCAGCTGCCATGCCCTCCCCTCTCGTTACGTCTGCATGGTGGGAGGCGGTCCTGGAATGGCTGGTGCCGAGCGCCCACGCCAACGCCGACTTGAATATCGATTCGCCGGAAATCCGTCAGCTGCGTAACAGTATGCAAGCGCGTTTTCCATCACTCGTGCCGTACTATCAACAAGGCTACATCGGTATCAATGCGCAAGGTTTATTGAGTGTGATCGATCCCGGCAAAATCCCGCTCGCTGAACGCCAAGCCGTCAATCGCTTAATCAACGATGAGAACACCGACCGTGAAAAGCTTTACCGCGCGATTGCGCAAGCCAATGGCCGGCCTGAATGGTATGACGAAATCAAAGCGACGTTCGCACAGCGTTGGATCAGCCATGCACAACCCGGCTGGCTGTATCAAAACGGCGGGACTTGGCAACGGAAGTAGCGAGGATCGATGTGGCGCGCCGCGCAAAGAAAACCGCTACCTCACAAGAACCGGTCACCACGACGATAGAAGGACTGACGCATGACGGACGCGGCGTCGCGCGCGTCGAGGGCAAAGCCGTCTTCATCGATCATACCCTGCCCGGCGAGCGCGTCACGTTCGTTTATACGGCACAGCGCCGCGATTTCGCCGAAGGCCGTTTGCTCGAAGTGCTGGACGCATCACCAAACCGCGTCACGCCACGCTGTCCCCATTACACCCTGTGCGGCGGTTGCAGCTTGCAGCACGTTGCCGATACGGCACAAATCACGCTCAAAGCACAATTACTGCGCGAACAGCTGCTGCGCATCGGTAAAATCACCCCGCCAGAGCTTTCTCCCCCGCTGACCGGCCCGCATTGGGGGTATCGTTATAAAGCTCGCTTGGGCGTCAAATACGTCGCGGCCAAAGGCAAAGTGCTGGTCGGGTTTCGCGAACGACGCCATCGTTATTTGGCGGAGCTTTCCCGCTGTGAGATTTTGCATCCGGCGGTCGGCGAACGTTTGCAAGCCCTTGCAGAGTTGCTCGGCAGTTTGAGCATCCGCGAACACATTCCGCAAATCGAAGTCGCCGCCGGTGATACAGCCGTCGCGCTGATTGTGCGCGTACTCGCGCCACCGACGGACCCAGACCGCCATCAGTTGGGCGCTTTCGCCCGCGAACATGGGTTCATTCTCTATCTACAACCCGGCGGTATCGATTCGATCACGCCGCTGGAGCCACCCAACCCTCCGCCGTTGTATTACCAATTGCCAGCCCATGCGGTGCGTTTCGAATTTCGCCCGGGTGTCTTCACACAAGTCAATCCGGTCCTGAATCGCACGATGATCGATCGGGTCCTCGCCGTGCTCAACCCACAGCCCGACGAAGAAATCCTCGATTTGTTCTGTGGCCTCGGCAATTTCACCTTGCCGATCGCCCGCCATGCTGCCCACGTCACCGGCATCGAAGGCGAAACGAGCTTGGTTGCGTTGGCGCAACACAATGCCAGGCTGAACGACATCCGCAATGTCGAGTTTCACTGTGCCGATCTCTCGCAACCCGTGACCGGACAGACCTGGGCGCAACGTGGTTATCACAAAATACTGCTCGATCCGTCGCGCGCTGGCGCGGCGGAAGTTTTATCGGCATTCTCGCAATGGCAACCGCAAACGATTGTCTACGTATCCTGCAATCCTTCGACCCTGGCGCGCGATGCGGGGATTTTGGTCCAGCAATCGGGTTATCAGTTAGTGGGCGCGGGTGTCATGGATATGTTCCCACAAACGGCTCACGCCGAAGCGATCGCGTGGTTTGAACGGGCATGAACGGAACGTTAAAAATTGGATATGTCATCAAGCCATCACAGCATTATGCTAAGCTCGGCAGCGCTGATAATAGATTTAGAACCTAAACTTATGACTGCGACCACCTTCGAACATCCGTTGCTCGAAATCATTGCGCAGCAACGCCTCGTGACGCTATTTCAACCGATCATCGCCTGTGGTAACACGCAAATCATCGGCTATGAAGCCTTGTTGCAAGGGCCGGCAGGCAGTCCCTTGCAACAACCCATTGCGCTATTTGACGCAGCGCGGCAAATCGCTTGTACTGAAGTCTTGGAACGCGTGGGGTTGGAACTTGCGATCCGCCGTTTCGCAATTCATGAACGACCACAAAAGCTGTTCCTGAATATCGCCCCTTCGTCGTTGTTGCACGCCGAAATCAACGAACAACAATTGCTGAGTTTTTTGAAACAAACGGGGCTCGGCCCGAATCGCATCGTGCTGGAGATCGCCGAGCACTTACCAATTGAAGATCACCCACTCAGTTATCGCGATTACAGTACGATACGGCAAATTTTGACACGCTTTCATGCTTTGGGCTTCGAGCTAGCATTAGATAGCCTCGGTTCGAGTCGTTATGATTTGCGTCTGTGGGGTGAGCTGCTCCCTAAATACGTGAAAATCGGCGCGCCATTTATCCGCGATCTCGCCAACGATCCGATTGCCTTGAGTTTCGTGCGTTCAATGCAAACCATGGCGCGAGCCATGAACAGCCAAGTGATCGCCGAAGGCGTCGATACCGTCATGACCTATCAGATCATCGAGCGTTTGGGTATTGCCTGCGTACAAGGCGAATACTTAGGACCGGCTGCGCTGGAACCGTCATTGTTCCCGCTGCCTCATCTGACGTCCGCAACCATAGGCGACAAAGAGCGCGGTGTCTCGTTGATGTCTTCCCGCCAAGTGCGTCATATCGTCAAGCGACTGGCACCGATTCCTCCGGAAATGCTGATCAACGATGTCTTCGAGCGTTTCAAAAACGACGAGGAATCGATGCTGTTGCCAGTCGTCGATGGCCATCGGCCAGTCGGCTTAATCTATCGCAATCGGTTTTTCGCGCGGTTGTTTTCGAGCCGCTACGGTCAAGAATTGTATGGCAAAAAACCGATTCAATTTTTCCTCGATGGTTTCGAGCCGTTGGTCGTCGAAAGCGAGGTCTCGATCGAAGAAGTGAGCCGCAAGCTCACCACAAATACGCGTTACGATCAAGCTTTCATTGTCACCGAACAAGGGCGCTACTTGGGCTATGGCACGGTACTCGATTTGTTGGAAGAGATCACTCAGCAACAAATCCAAAGCGCGCAACATGCCAACCCGTTGACCTTGTTGCCTGGTATCGTCCCGATCAATCAAACGATCAATAAATTGCTAGAAACACAACAGATGTTTGCCGTGGGCTATTTCGATCTCGATAACTTCAAGCCCTACAACGATATTTATGGTTATCACGCCGGCGATGAAGTCATCAAAACGCTCGCAAGTCTCCTTAAAACACACATTTCCGAAACTCACGGTCATGTCGGACACATTGGAGGGGACGATTTCATCGCGGTTATTTTGGCGGAAGACTGGCTGGCGCGCTGCCAAGCGATTCTCGACGACTTCAAAGAGTTAGCACCGAGTTTTTACAACGAGGAACACCGTCAGCTCGGCGGCATTCGCTCGTTCAACCGGCAAGGCGAGGAAATGTTCTTCTCACTGCTCAGCGTATCAGCCGGACTGGTCGCACCAGAAAGCGTGCGCTATTGCCGTTCCCACGTCGATATCGCCGATCTCGCTTCGGATGCCAAACATCAAGCCAAATTGATAGCGGGTAATAGTTTATTCGTCAATCGTCGTAACGCACCGAAGGTCTCGCCTACTCATTCTCCCTGATGCCAAACCCAATGGTAACGCGTTCAGTTTGATAGACTCCCATCATGCTCGATCGCTAAACAAACCCGGGAAAGGGATTTTACCTTGACCTGCTTCTTCAACCACCTGTCCTTGATATGCTGCCAATACACTCGGCTGCAAACCTTTTTCTTGCAATTGCTGCTGTAATGTTTCGAGATGCGTTTGGATCAGCTCCGCGATCTGCGGACGTTCACTAAAAAAATACACGCTGATTTGTTGCTGCAACAAGCGCACTTTACAGCGTAGTGTCCCAAGTTGTGGTGGCGTCAATGTCAGCGTGACCGACCACGCATCGGTAGTAGTTGGCGATGAGGAGGGATGGCTTTCTTTTTCGATTTCCAAACGCGGTACCGGCACTCCGGCTTGTTTATCCCATACCGGCAAATCGACTTGCCAAACCTGTTTCGGCGTATCGTTTGGCAGCGAAGCCAATTGGTTCAATGTGATTTTCGCCAATACGCCTTCGGCTTTTTGTCGTAGCTCGTCGATCTGCACAGAATTTTCGTTGACGCCCATCGGCAAAGACGTGGCATCACGCAAAGCATGAACCAGTTTGACGAGCTGCGCTTTGAAATCCTGGCTGACTTGCCAACTCAAATTCGTGGCTTTTTGCGTCAATTGACTTTCGAGAAACGTCCCGGAATGCTGCCAAGCCTGTTGCAACCCTTCGTTTCGTGTCAGTTGTTGAGGTGGTGGCAAACATTCGAGGATGGTCCGTGCAAGCCAGTGCAAGGTTTCGGCGACGCGATTTTCCGGCGTAACCGCGGCAATGCGTTGTAACTGCGGCAATAGTTCGTGCAGCGGAATCTGTTGCGGTAGACAGCGCAATAGCGTCTCTTGGATGTGCTGCGAAGGATCGAGCTTTTCTTGTGGCGTGAATTGCAATACCCCTGTTGCGGCGGCCCCATGCAAGGCATCGATACGCAGCGTGACCGGCGTCTCGACGATCAATTGCGACGGTGGCGTGGTGAGCGTCGTCAATTGCAAATGAGTTGGGGTGGGAGGACGGAAAACGGTTTCCGGGGGTAATTTAGACGCTATCACCGATACTGAAGGCGCGGCAGTAGGTGGTGGCGAGGCAGGTATCGTCGCTTTATCAATTGGCATGCGGTCAGGTTTCCCTCCTGACGCGGCGTCAGATGTCTGATTGAGGCGAGCGGGAACAGGCGATGCTGATGGCGCGATGGTCACTTCCGGTTTCAACACGTGCAGGCGCGTGATGATCAACGTATCGCCGTTTTGCTGCGCATCCATCTCGACGAGTGGCCAAGTCTGCACCGGAGTGGCCGCTGGATCGGACTTGAGCCGGGACGCCAATGCACTCGAATCCCAACGTAGCTGTAGCGTGTCGTCTCGTACCGCAACAAGCGTGGCTTGAATTTGCAACGGCGTATCAGGTATTTGACGACTCGTCAAGGCGGGGAAGCTTGCATCTTGTGCAGCAATTGCTCGCAACAGTGTCGATGCGTCCATGCGTAAACGTAAGCGGGTGGCGCTTTGTTCGACAATAGACGCGCTAATCGGCGAGGAGACCGGCGGTTCAAATGATTCACGGCTGATCGGTTCCACAGCGGAAGCTGGATTGGGCCGAGGCGGCGCGGAAAGCGACACATTCGGCGTGGCAGTTGCATCGAGCCGCAACGTGATGCGCGATCCTTCGACCGCGATGACTACACCAGTGACGGTTTCTTCCCACGACGATGTCAATGGACCAAGGTGATCACTCGCCAATTTTACGGGAATGGATATAGGTGACGGAATAGATAGCGCGGCAGGAGGAGTCGCCGACGGTAGTGAAGAAAGATCAGGTGGTGGAGCCGAAGAAGCGGAGGACGTAGCGGGCAACGTGGACAATAACAGCGTCAGCGTTTGATGCCCCCTGCCTGGTGCGGTCGCTGTCACGGCCGAGGCTGAGGAAGGAATGGTTGCGGTTGAATCAGCGACCTGGGCAGGCACAACGCGCTGCAAAACCGGCTGTTTGCCGGTTTGGGTGACTTCCATCACATAGCGCTCGCCGACTTGCGGGCGCCATGAGCCATTGCCTCGCGCGATGAGCGCTTTACCCGCAATCTCGACGCGATAAGAATCGGACTGGCCCTCGCTCGCCGCTTGCGCGATGGTGACTTCGACGATTTGACCCTTTTGCAACGCGCCGAGCGAATCCAGCGCTTTAGTCAGCGTTGGCGCGGTGAGCGACTTGATTAAAGCGCTGATTTCCATTCATGATCGTCGGACGTCGTTTCAGGCTGATGCAAACCGAATTGGTGCGTAGACATTCCGTTCGCAGCGTGAGTCAGACAACCGCCATCAAGCCAATTCGAATTCCGCGGGATCAAGCCTTAATTCCTTAGCGATACGATGCGCGACTTTTTTCTCGCTCTCATCGAACACCCCGTCAGCAGCAGCGACGGCAATGATCATCCGCATCAATAACCGCGCGGCACTTTCATTCGATTTCATTTTGCCCAGTGCTTCGTAGGCCTTGGCGTGGCCGATGTCTTGGTCGAATTCGATCTGCGCGACAAAATCTCCAAAAGCTTTAATGACATCGGCGGTAGTAAAAATCGACAGCGCTTCGTGGCTTTCGATGAATTTGACCATTTTCTGTTTTTCTTCCGAACTGATCTCGCCATCGGCCATCGCAATCAGCGCTGATCCAGCCATCGCAGCGTTCAGAAAATCTTTGTTTTTGAATTTCAGTGCCTCGGTTTTCAATTCGTTGATCTTGGTTTTGAGCTGTTGCAAAAAGTTTTCGAAGGCCATGATTGATAATCCTCGTCAGATAGGGATTGTTGAATGGTAAGCGACTGACGGATTAAAACCTAGACTGCAATCGTCGCGCGTAGCGGATTATACTCCGCGAAATCGTCGATGTGCCATCAAAGCGCCAGAATTGCCTGGGGCTATCGCGCTATAAATTTCAGTGAACGAGAGTTTGATTTTCGTCATCACTCTAAAGTGGACCCTGTAGTCAAGACCGCGGTATTTCACATAGAGCCGTTTTTTTTCGAGGTTCTCCGACGGGTATTGCACCCTAATGCGCTGCTTCCATGCCGTAATGACGAGAGTAAATTGAAGGGGCGGGTTAATTTAGGAAAAAACCTTTATTCACCGACGGGAAGGACGCTGCCAACGTTCCAACGCCCACGGCAACAGTACGCCCACCAATACGGCGACCAGCCCGCTTAGGACGCTCCATTCGCTCCATGCGACAGGATAAGCATCCGCGCGTGCCGCGGCGCTGATACCGGGAATGCTCGGCAAATCGCCGCTGCCTTCGCCGACGATGAGTTGCGCTTTCATGCCTTTTTCCATATGTTGCGGCACTTCACAGTGGGCGAGATAGGTTTTATTCTGGCTCGGCACGATGAATGACGCCGTCAATTGTCCTTTGCCGTACAGCTCCATGTGGAACATGCCATCGGGATATAAATACCCTGGCAAGCCGTGTAGCATAAATTGGTGGCGGATTGGATCGTCGTTGATGAAGGTGATATTGAGCTTGGCGCAAGGTTTGACACGCCATTGCTGCGCGGAAAACGCAAACATGCGGCCTGGAAATTTTTGTGCGTGTTGGCGACCGGCGCGGATTTCGAAATGGACTTCCTCGGAAATTTCTCGGCAGTCGCGCGGCAGTTGTGACGGGTTGGCGTTCATGATCATGCCGTGTTCGTCCATCACCATGCGGCTGTGGTCCATCATCGCCATGGCGATGGTAGAAAAGCCGCTGAGTATCACGACACCAAGCAGTCTTTTCATTGTGTTTCCTCCCGTTGCATCAAACCGCGCGTCAGCGCGTGCAGTAACAAACCGAGCGCCGCGCCGAGCGACAAACCAAATCCCATGAGTTGGAGATAATCCGGCGCGATCGGCGCGACTTTGCCCAATGCCTCGGTGAATTCGCCTTTCGCCCATAGCGAGTGTTGCGCGTTGCGGTTGTAATAGCTCTTGCTGAAAGCGTAGTTGATCATCGCAGCGTGGTGTTCGTCTTTTGGCATGCCCGATTCGTTGAGTAAGGGCTGATAAGCGACAAAGCTCATATTGCCGCCGGGGGTGATGCCATCGGTCGTCACAGCACGATCGACGTGATCATGGAACATCCACAACCCTGGTCCGTAGCTGTGCAAGCCATCGTTGACCGTGGACAGCAACAAGTCGGCGCGCTGTGCCGTCGCCAAATCGAACACGTCGCGCGGCAATTGCAACGCCTGAGGAATCTCCACGCCGTCTTGCGCCGTCGCGGTGACTTTATGGCCGTGCAGGTGCAAAGCCAATGGCGCGTTTTGCATATTGCCGACACGCAGTTTGATCGCTTCGTCGCTGTTAACGACGAGTTGCGCGTCGCGCAAGGTGTAAGGATAAGCGCGCCCGTTCAGCAGGTAATAATGCTCTAAGGATTCGGTGATGTTGTAATCCCGATTCATACGTTCGGCGATGACGCGAGGGTCGTTGCTCCGTTGGACGATCGCCGAGAGATGCTTGTCCAGCGTTTGAAACAGGAGGTCGTATTCGCGCTGATAACGCTCACGCACTGCGACCGAGGGGTGACGCACCAAACCCGCGCCGATGTTGAAAGTTTGCAGCCAGTTGTTCGGGCGGTTTTCTTCGATGACGAAAAGACCGCTCATGCCCATTTGCAAATGCTTGTCGGTTTGCACGTGGCAGTGATAAAGCATGGTACCGGCATGGCGCGGCTGGATTTCGTAGGTTTTGCTCTCCCCAGGATACACCGGCATGTCGCCATCGCCGTCGTTGTCTTCGCCGTTCGCGGTGCGCCACGGATGGTCGACGCCGTGGAGGTGAATGGTGTGCGGCAGATAATGGGTGTTTTCTAACGTGATATAGACCTTGTCGCCTTGTTCGACACGGATCGTCGGCGACGGCGCGCGCAGCATGGCGATGGCCTCGGTCGAGCGGAAATTTTTCAATGCCATATCGCGCGATTTCGGCGCGAACGCCCATATTGCAGGCTGAATACCCGGCGCGATGCGATAGCCGGGAATGACGAATTCGCCATCGGGCGAGGCGCCGTTCAATTCGACGACTTCGAGTTTGAGATGCACGACGTCGGGATCGCCGTCGCCATCCATGTCTTCGCCGAAAGTCAAGGCATCCTGCGCGAACTGCGTTTGCATCAGCGTGCGCATCGACACACCCTCGACGCCTTTGACGGCGACGGCGATGTCGTAAGGATTGTCCGGTTCGCACTCGAGCGCCGCGTCGATCGCGACGCCTTCGATTTCCTGCGCGGCGCGCCAATCCGGGTGCTCGTTGGGACACGGCGGTTCGCTGTCGTTTTCGGCGAACATTTCAGGCGTGGTAGCGGGCAAATCGGCTCCCATCGTTACTGTACTGTGGGGGCGTAATTGCCACGCGGCGCTTGCCAAAATTAGCGCCAGCGCGCATTCGGTCCAAAATCGTTGACGAGACATCATGAGAAAAAATTTACGGTAAATACAACGCAAAACAGGCGCCGCCCAGCTCGCCGCCATTGTGGATGGCGATGCGGCCTTGGCGGCCTTCATTTTCGTGCATCGCGGCGATGACCCAAGCGAAATACAAACCCAAACCGGTGCTGCCTTTGACGAAATCGATCGCGCCGCTCGGATCTGGCGGCAGCATGTTCAACAGCGCGGGCGGATAGCCTGCGCCATCGTCTTCGATTTTCAACACCACATAACCTTCTTGCTCCACGGCGCTGAGCTGGACTTGGCTTTTGCAGTAGCGTGTCGCGTTGTTCAAAATCGTACCCAGCGCATGACCGACCAAATTGGCATCGCAATAGCAATAGAGCGCATCGTCGCAGCTCAAGGCAATGCCGATGTCGCGGCACGCCAATAGCGAGCCTTGCTGGGCGACGACGTCGTCGAGCAAATCGTGCACGCGGCATTCGTCGATCAGCGGACGGAAACGCGCTTGGCCGATCTTGTAGAAGGTCAACAGCTGCATCAGACTGTTGTTCATGCGGTTGGTTTCGAACTCGATCTGCGCCCATTCTTGCGGCGCGACACCTTCGCAGCGCGCGGCGAGGCGGCTTAGTAAATTACGCGCCGATGCCAGCGAGTTCTTCATGTCGTGCACCGAAGACGCGAGAATCGCTAGAAAATTTTTATCTATCGCTTCATGCGGTGGTTGCATCGTTTTGTTGCGCTTTTAATTGATTGTGGAGAATTTTCGTGAATTCCATCTGCAACGTGCCCAGTTTGTCTGCTTCGATACCCAGCGCTTTCGCTTGTTGCAAAAGATTTTTGATGCGCTCCAGTTTGTCCTTGCTGGGTTTATCGGCGATTTTGGCTTCGTGCAATAGAATTTTCAGCATGTTGAGCATCACCGTTTTGTTGCGTGGCATGGTGGTAATGGCGTGCTCGAAGACGGCGATCGCTTCCTTGATTCTACCTTGCCGGAACAAACCGACGCCTTGGTTATTGGTTTGCACCAAGGCTTGCCGCGCTTCGGCGATCAAAACCGCAGCACGGTCGGCGACGCCGGTTTCCGCTTGCATCGCCTGGATTTCGGCGATGAAGCCCTCATCGTCGATGTTGTTCTTGACCAAAGGCTCCAGCAAGGCATCGGCTTTTTCATGTTCGCCACGCAAATAATACGTTTTGGCGAGGTCGAGCTGCATGTCCTGCGGGAGCTGTGCGCCGATCTGCTCGTGCAAGGCCAGAAGTTTTTGATAGGCGGCTTGTGCTTGCGCCTCGTCACCTTGTGCGTGATGGATTTGCGTTTCCAACACCGCAGCACGCAGTTCGGCTTCTGGGTCGTTGGTGAAGATCTTGCGCAACGTGCCCAACGTGGAGATAGCTTGATCCACTTCGTTGGTTTTAGTATAGATTTTCGCCAAGCCTGCATAATCGCTCGACGCACGGTGCACCGATTGCTTACCCAAATCGACCGTGACTTGATAGGCTTGTTTCGCAGTGTCGAAATGACCGTTTTTATCGGCGATCGTCGCGAGTTTGCGTTGTCGCAAAATCGCGCGCGGTGATAATTCGGTCGCCGCTGCCAGTACCTCCTCGGCGTGCAAGGCATTACCTTGCGCTTCGTGTGTCTTGGCCAGCCAGTCGTAAGCTTCCATCATCATCGGGTTTTGTTCGATGAGATCTTGAAAAATCAGCGCCGCTTGCGCGTAATCGCCACGCAGGTAATAAACTCGCCCCAAACCGAATACCGCCCACAGCAATTGCCGTTCGTCGAGAACATCACGATAGATACGTTGCGCGGCATCCAAATCGTTGACTTGCAGCGCCAACTCGGCGCGCATCTTCAACAGTGTCATGCGTTGGGCTTTTTCCGTGTTGGCCAACATAGCCTCGCAATTTTCGATCGCTTGCGCCCAATTGCCGCGGTCGATCTCGCGTTCAATCGGCGCGAGGAATTGCTTGCGCTGATAATTGCGTTCGATGCGCGTCAATAATTGCTGTGTCGTGAACGGTTTGGTCAGGTACTCGTCGGGCTTGTTCTCCATCGCGCTCAGTACCATCGCTTGATTCTGTTCGGCGGTGATCATGATGAACACCGCGTAATACGGTAGCAGGCGCAAATGGCGCGCTTCTTCGAGAACTTGCTGGCCATTCTTACCCGAACCGAGATTGTAATCGCTGAGGACGATATCGAAACGGATCAGTTTCATGCTCTCGAGCGCCGACGCGCCATTCTCGGCTTCGGTGACGTCTTGCGCGTTCAACGATAACAACATGTCCTTGATCGCCTTGCGCATCGCCGCCTCGGTCAGGTAGCCGGGCGGGCCGGTGAAGCGGCGGGTGAAGCTCGCGGTGCCGACCACCGCGCCGTCGGCGCGCTTGGCCACTTCGGCGGCGTGCTCC
>OGCL01002690.1_pt1 | contig 11837 bp, 15 predicted proteins | sample 1570041 | NCBI WGS metagenome assembly OGCL01 (sample SAMN06266162, study PRJEB24511) | hot springs metagenome | isolation source: Hot spring water | place: South Africa: Limpopo | collected 2015-06-22 | reverse complement strand
GGCAATGCGTGCAATATTGGCGCCCTGTTCACCGATCTGGCTCAAACATCCGATGATGACATTCTCAATCTCTGCTTTATTAAATTTTGGAGATCGAGAATGAACTCTCTCCAGCAGTCCCTGTATGGTATTGGCCATCAGATCCTGAGCCGATGCCTGACAGAGCTGACCGCCTTTCTCCATTCCCTTCCAACCCGACTTGCCGATGGGAGACCGCACCGCATCCACAACCACCACTTCTTTCAACTTTGGCATGTTTTTAACCTCTTCCGATGTATCTCCTAAAGTCTTTTGCTCAGTCCCCAAAGCAGATGCCTATGTCCCTCGCTGTGAGGACGATATCGTTACTCTCGGGGGAGACCTGCTTTGTTTGCCCGATCACCTGTTCGAGGGGGACAGCTTTGATGTACGGAGGATCCAAAGCAACCATGCATCCAAATTTTTTCTCATCCACCAGGCGCACTGCGGCGGCTCCGAATCGGAGGGAGAGGAGTCGGTCAAAGGTCGTAGGAGATCCACCTCTCTGGAGGTGGCCGAGTACGAGATGTCGGGCATCCTTGCCGGTGCGGCTGGCAATCTCCTTAGCTACAAATTCGGCTATTCCTCCAAGAATCACGTCCTGTCTTCCAACCTCTCCTTTTCCTCTATCCATGGTTTTACCGCCCGCAGGCTTGGCCCCCTCAGCAGCCACAACAATGGCATAGTGTTGGCCCCTAAGCTCATTCTCCATGATATGGTCACAGACCTTGTCCAGATTAAAAGGGATCTCAGGAATGAGGATCACGTCTGCCTTGCCGGCAATGCCACTATGGAGGGCAATCCAGCCTGCATTCCTACCCATCACCTCAACCACCATCACTCGATCGTGGGACTTGGCTGTGGAATGTAGGCGGTCAATCGCCTCAGTGGCTATATTGACCGCGGTGTCAAATCCAAAAGTAATCACTGTTCCAGCCAGATCATTGTCAATGGTCTTGGGAACGCCTACCACTGGAATCCCCTTCTTGAAGAACTCGTAAGCAATAGAAAGGCTACCATCGCCACCGACGGCGATAAGGCAGTCCAGACGGTGACGCCTGAAGTTCTCCACCACCTTGTCGGATACATCCCGAATCTCCGTCTCACCCGCCATGTTGGTGATGGGCATCTGGAATGGGTTTCCCTTGTTGGTAGTACCCAGGATGGTGCCCCCCAGGCTCGAGATGTGCCAAACCTTATCCGGAGTCAGATGGATGATCTCATCGGTGTCCAGAAGTCCTTGGTAGCTATTCTTAATGCCGTACACTTCCCAGTTCCTGTTGAAGGCAGAAAGCACCACTGCTTCGGTCACTGCATTCAGGCCTGGAGCATCGCCTCCTCCCATATTGAGGGCGATCTTTAATCCCTTTGCCATAAGCCCCTCCTATGTTTAACAAATAGTTTTTCACCCCACTTCACCGATTTTCCTCTCCATCGTTGCCGAAATGGGGAAGATGAGAAAAGGGTTTATTTCTTACACCGACTTTATCCTCAGGGAGAGATCATCTCAGATATTGGCGAATATTCTTTCATATTGGCAGCTAAAGGTTAATCTCCATTCCTTCGGCAGCCGCGAAGCATTCGGTCATTCTGCCCCTCCGTTGGATTCGCTCTTGGCAGTATCCAACTTGTCGGTCCAAATCGTCATCCGTACGATCCGGGTCATGATGAAAGAGACCAAGAGATTTAACACCCGCTTCGATGGCTAAGTCCGTTGCATCGTTAAAGGCAGAATGGCCCCACCCCCGAGTGAACTTGTATTCTTCCTCTGTGAATTGGGCGTCATGGACCAGCAAATCCGCACCCTGGCAGAATTCGATATACTCTTTTAGACTCAGCCCTCCCTCGTGTTGGAAATCGAGTTCATTATCGGTAAGAAATACAAAGGTCTTACCCTGCTCTATGAATTTATAACCATAGCCGCCATTGGGATGATTGATCGGTATCGGGCACACCTCGAATCCGTCGAAGTGACAATTGCCGGGTTCCATATTTGGACGTTGACAGAGAAAATCGAATTTGGCCTTCAGAAGGTTGAAGGATACGGGGAAAAACGGCGCCTCCATCTGGTGGGTGAAATAATTACTTATGGAACCTTGAGCATGAGGACCACTGCAGAAGGTGATGGAGAAGGTCTCAGAGTAGGCTGGCTGAAAAAAAGGAAACCCAGTGAGGAATTCAGATTACGGACAGTCTCCTTCTCATCCTCTCCCATGAGATGATTGTAGCCTTCCACATCAGCACTCAGGATGCAAGCCAGTTTGCGTTTAACTTCTTGAGTAGCCATGAATTACACCAAAGTTTGATCGGGAGGGTTTTTACTCCGTTAGAAAGCCCTGCTACTTCCCCGTGCAAAGCTTAGCTTCTATAGGGCTTGTACCGGGGATGATGGTTGTTTCTTTTTCAGCGAATCCCGTTAGAGATTTTTCTCTAATCGGGGCGAACACGGGTTTTAATGCCTCTTGTGAGTCACCCCGTTAAAAAGTTTCTAATGGGGCTTATCCTATGGTTTAATATAAGCGTACTAATTTTGAAACGAAACTTCAATAAAAAATTGTTGCTTGCCATTCGGCTTTTGGATGGGTGCTTCCCCTCTCTAAATGGTGCCCTCGAAGCACACCTCTTAGAAGGGAGCCTCCTTCACGCCTCCCCTAAATATAAGGAAAGGTTAGCCACTCAATACCTGGATAAACTTTTAAGGGTGTCTCTAAAAATGTCATTTTGGCCCCATATCCAATAAGGGGGTAAATTCCTGCCGGAATCCATCCTGCTTTTAGCTGGACCGATATGACTGGGCTCCAGTTTTTCACCGGAGTGACGAAATTGGAATTATTAAAGATTTCCTTAATCTTTGCCCCGTCAGAAAGTTTTCAACTATCTAACGGGGTTTACCCCGTTTAATCCCGAAAGCCCCAGTCTTTAGGCTGGGGATGAAAGCAATTTCAAATCCAAGGACGAAGAAGGACCCCGTCCTTTAGGGCGGAGATATGTAGGGGTTTACTGAAAATAGACAATTCGCTTGGCGTTGATTATACTTTCTTTGTAAAAAATGAAGATCCTTCTCATCCAGCCACCGATTCAGGATTTCTATCAAACATCCATTCGGACACAGCCGATCGGTTTGGCCTATCTGGCTGCTTTCCTTAAAAGAGAGAATCACGAAATCGAGATCCTTGATTGTCAGACCGAAGAGAGAAGATCCATACCCATTCCTTCTGAACTTTCTTATCTCCATGAGTTTTATCCCTTCCATGACCGGAGTCCCATCAAACTTTATACAGGTTTTTACCATTTCGGAATGGGGTGGGATGAGGTTCGAAAGAGGGTTGAGGCATCCAGGGCTGATGTTTTTGGAATCTCATCCTCCTTTACCCCCTATCATGGAGAAGCTCTTAAAATCGCCCAACTCATTAAGGAATGGGACTCGAGAAAAATCGTGGTCATGGGAGGGGCTCATGTGAGTTGCGACCCAGAAACGGTCCTGAAAAGCCCCTTTGTGGATTATGTCATTCTGGGGGAAGGAGAGAGTCGTCTATCCATTCTCATAGATTGTTTAGAGAAAGGGAAGAAGGATGAGATGGCAATGATGGATGGGGTCGGATTTAAGCGAAACGGGGAACTCCGTATAAACCGCCCCAGAAGTTTTATCCTTGACCTGGACTCCATGCCGTTTCCTGCAAGAGATCTTTTAGACCTGAATCGGTATCGAATCCATCGAAAGAGATCAACGGTGATCATCACCAGCCGAGGGTGCCCGCATGGATGCGCCTACTGTTCAGCCCATCTCGTGATGGGCTCTTCCTTTCGAGTGCGAAGCCCGGAAAATATTGTGCTGGAGATGATGGAATGTCATAAGCGATATGGGATTGAGAGCTTCGATATCGAGGATGATAATTTTACATTTGACCAAGAACGAGCAAAGAGATTGATGAGGTTGGTCATCGAAAACTTCGGGGAAGGGAGGCTTGAACTCTCAGCGATGAACGGTATCTCCTTTGCCTCGCTGGATGGGGAGCTTCTCCATCAGATGAAGAGAGTGGGTTTCCAAACTCTCAACCTTTCGTATGTCAGCACAGACCCTTTATTCAAAAAGAGGATCAAGCGACCCCAGTCGGTGGTCGCTTTCGATCATCTTCTGAAAGAAGCTGAGAAGATTAGACTCAACATCGTGGCTTATGCCATCTTTGGAATACCCGGTCAAACCGTTGAAGGGATGATCGATACCCTCGTCTATCTGATGGGCAAGAGGGTTCTCATCGGTCCGAGCATCTATTATCCTACTCCAGGCACGCCTCTTTTTGAGAGATGTGAAAGAGAAACTCTTTTTCTATCAAATCCTTCCCAATGGCGTTCGACTGCCCTTCCGATTGAGACGAAAGAATTTGACCGCCTCGATCTTGCCACCTTACTTCGATTAACCAGGGTCATCAATTTTATTAAGGGTAAGATGGATAAAAGGGAGTTGGAGGAAGGTATCACGTGGCAAGAACTCTTTCAGATATTGAATGATCACGGAAGTGATCGGAGGGTATTGGACTGGAAGAATCTCATTTTCGTTCTGATGAGTGAGAGATGTTTTTTGAGTCTTAGAAGAGATCCGGGTAAGGCACTTTCAATTCAAAAAGAGGCAACATCGAAACGAGTTTTAGACGTTTTTCTTGAAAAGGCATGGGAGAAGCCTGTTTTGAAGAGCCGGAATGATTGAAAAGATACTCTTGATATTATAGGATTGGCTCAAAAAGAGGGGGATCGATGAGATGAAGGCTATGGTGCTCAGAGAAATAGCTGGCATCGAGACAGAGCCCTTAAGGATGGAAGACCTGCCTGTTCCAGTTCCTGGTCCTCAAGAAATTTTGGTCAAAGTCTCGGTCTGTGGAATTTGCCACACAGAATTGGATGAAATCGAAGGGAGACTTCAGCCGAAACTTCCAGTGATCCTGGGTCATCAGGTGGTTGGAAGGGTGGTCGGCTTAGGACCTGGATCAGAACGATTCAAATTGGGAGATCGGGTGGGGATTGCTTGGATTTATTCGGCCTGTGGCAAGTGTGATTTCTGTAAGGTTGGGAACGAAAACCTCTGTTTCGATTTTAAGGGCACTGGATGTGATGCTCATGGAGGTTATGCTCAATATATGAGGATTCATGAGAACTATGCCTATCCCATTCCAGAGAGGTTTTCAGATTCTCAAGCTGCCCCGCTTCTCTGTGCCGGTGCAATCGGATATAGAGATTTGATGCTTTCGGGTATTAAAAAGGGCCAGACCTTAGGGCTTTTTGGGTTTGGGGCCTCTGCTCACATTGTGATTCAGATAGCCACCTATTGGGGTTGCGAGGTTTTTGTTTTTACAAGAGGTAAGGAGCATCAAGCCTTAGCCAAAAAGTTAGGTGCCTCTTGGGTTGGAGGATCTGAAGATATACCTCCCAAGAAAATCGGCTGTGCCATTGACTTCACTCCAGTTGGAGAGACAGTGGCATCTGCCTTAAATGTTCTGGGAAAAGGGGGAAGGCTCGTCATAGCAGTCATTCGAAAGAGAAATCCCATTCCTCCGCTGGACTATTCCCGGCATCTCTGGGATGAAAAAGAGGTCAAAAGTGTAGCCAATATCACAAAGAAAGATGCCGAAGAATTTCTCTCGTTGGCTGCAGAAATTCCAATTATTCCTGAGGTTCAAGAATTTGAGTTGGCAGAGGCTAATAAGGCGCTGGGTCTGTTAAAGCAGGGGAAGATTCAGGGTTCGGGCGTGTTAAGGGTTGGTGATTAATTTGCCGTATTGTCTATAAAAGACTGCGCCTGTCGTGTTTAATTATGTTAAACGTTACCGTTATCGAATTACGAAACGGGCTTCGTAGCCGTAACCGAACTGCATGGAATATTTTAATAATCCGAGGATTCCCTCTGGGCATGGAGCATTAAATAGAAAGGGATCATGATGACTTCAATCTATCTGGTTCGCCATGGACAGACGGCATGGAACAAAGAGGAAATATTTAGAGGGAGGACGGATATTCCTCTTGACGAGACAGGCTTGAGGCAGGCTGAACTGGCAGGAGAATTTTTTAAAGATTTAGAGATTGAAGCTATCTATTCCAGCCCTCTCTCCCGGGCTATTCAGACCGCAGAAAAAATTGCAAAATTTCATTCCCTGAAGGTTCAACCCTTAGAAGGCCTCGTTGATATGAGTTTTGGAAAGTGGGAAGGGCATGGTCACTTGGAAATTAAGGAGAGTGATCCTGAGACCTATCGTCAATGGAGAGAAGAGCCTCATCTGGCCAAACTCCCAGGAGGCGAGACACTCGATGCAGTAAAGAAAAGGGCTATGCTTGCCCTGGAAGAGGCGATTCAAAAACACCCTCATAAAACCATCGCTCTTGTTTCTCACCGGGTCGTCAATAAGGTAATCCTCTGCGGAATTTTGGGAATAGACAATTCCCATTTCTGGCAGATTGCCCAGGATACGACGGCCATTAATCTGATTCAATATCAACAGGGAAGATATATCCTCTCTTTAATGAACGAAACCTGCCACTTGAAAGCATTGAAAGAGGAGCGACTGAAAGTGGATTTTTGAACGATCAAGAGGATTCGGATTTTAAAAATTCTTCGATTTTTGATTTGATTTCGTCTCTCACCCTTCGAAACACGAGAAACCTTTCTTCGAGCGTCCCAATGGCAGAGGCAGGATCTTCAAAGGACCAATTGATCCTTTTCCCCTGGCCTGGGAAAACTGGGCAAGCCATCGCCGCATGGTCGCAGAGGGTGACGATATAATCAAATTCTTCATTAAGGAATTGATCTATAGATTTCGATATCTGCCCGGAGATATCAACCCCGATCTCCTCCATGGCGCGAATGGCAAGGGGATGGACGTAAGAGGGGAAGGTGCCAGCACTTTTCACCGTCCAATCAGCCTTGCCCAGAGCCCTCAGCCAGCCTTCGGCCATCTGGCTTCTGACCGAATTACCAGTACATAGGAAAAGGACTTTTCGAGGTTCCCCCATTATTTTCTCTTCTTTTGAGAGGTCTTGGATGGATAGGTGGCTTCGATGGTGCTCTTCATGCCTCCACGGACATTGAACTCACCGGTGACCACAGCTCGAACCGGTTTCGATGCCTTCACAAGGTCCATGAGAATTCGATTGACTGCATTTTCGTAAAAGATTCCCAGGTTTCGATAAGCGAGGATATATTCCTTTAGAGATTTTAATTCCACACACCACTTCCCAGGGATATATCGGATGGTAATCGTTCCAAAATCGGGGAGTCCTGATTTCGGGCAGACCGAAGTATATTCCGGGATGGAGATGGTGATCTCATAATTATCAAATTGATTCTCGAAACATTCGATTCTGGGAAGTGGAGCATCAATTCCTGAACGCGCATGTTGATCTGTATATTCCGCCATGATTAACCTCTCTGAATTACATCATAATTCAAAAAATTTGAATAATCAATTATTATGGATGTATTTGCATCAGTCCTTTTGTTCTTTTTTTAAAAACTGGGATGACATTCTGAAAATCATCCACAATCCCATAGTCGGCCACATCGAAGATGGGGGCGCAGGGGGTCTCCTTGAACCGGCTAAGCAACCGTTTATGAGATTGGTAAAAATTTCATGATAAGGTAATGGTATATATAAAAAGGAGGGAAGTATGGTAAGAGCAAGCTCGCTCGGCAAAATCGAAAAAGAGATTGGGCAACTCTCTACAAAGGACCAACTAAAATTGGTGGAAAAGCTCGCCTACCAGTTGAGGAAATCCAAAACCACGAGAAAACGGGAACTCGACTGGAAAGAACTTTACGGGCTTGGTAAAGGACTTTGGAGGGATGAGGACGCTCAGGAGTATGTGAACCGTTTAAGAGAGAAGAGGATGTGACTCTTTCCGAAGAACTTAATAGTATTAGAAGCATCTTCAGTGACACTGCTCCCATCATATACTATATAGAAGCCCACCTGCAGTTCTGACCGCTCGTAAAAGAAGTTGTAATTGCCTCTCAATCATAGAATCTGGATCTTTATTCTTCAGTGATAACCCTTGTTGAAGTCCTTTCTAAGCCTATCGAAAGGGGAGACGAAAAGCTTACCAGGAAATTTGCGGAATTTCTGAAACATGGCAGGAATCTCACCATGATTGAGATTTCAGTAAGGATGGCGGAGGTTGCTGGCAGATTAAGAGGCTGTTTCCCCTTTCTGAAGACAGTTGATGCGATACAGTTGGCAGGTGCGGCGAAGTTGGAGCAGAGGCATTTATCACCAATGATATGAAACTTCAACAGTTTAATGAAATGTAGGTCCTTCTCCTGAAAGACTACTTGTAGAAATTTAGATGAAAAGACAGGCGACTTCTTACCCAAAACGCCTATACCATGATATTCTTTTCATCCGTAACCGTCGAATCCCAGAATCGTTCGGCAAGATTTGGAAGTGCTAAAAGCGAGCCAGATAGGTTTAACTGTTGGCGCTTGTAGGCGGTTCGTTTCAGAAACCTTATTACTTCAAACTCTTTGTTATTTCTTTAAGTAGCGGTATGACATTTTGGAAATCGTCCACAATCCCGTAATCGGCCACGCTGAAGATGGGGGCGCGGGGGTCTTTGTTGATGGCGATGATCGTGTCCGATCCCTGCATGGCGGTGACGTGCTGGAAGGCGCCGCTGATGCCAATGGCAAGATAGATCTTTGGCTTGACGGTCTTTCCGGAGATTCCCACCTGACGCTCTTTGGGTAGCCAGTTTCGGTCCACCACGGGTCTGGAGCAGGAGATGGTTCCTCCGAGGTTCTTTGCCAATTCTTCAAACAATGGAATCTGTTCGGGTCCTCCGATTCCCTGTCCTACGGAGACGAGAATCTCTGCCTGGGTGATATCCTCGCCTGTGATGGGAGCTTCTATATATTCAATGAACTTCTTGACATCAACCGTTCCCTGAAGAGGAGAGGATTCCATCACGATACTGCCTTTTTTCTCTTCGGGGGTTTTAGGTGCGAAGATACCTGGTCGGATGGTGGCGATGTATCCTTTCGATTCTCTTAATCCGATGCTGGCATTGACCTTTCCACCATAGATGGAACGAATCGCTTTCAACCTACCGCCTTCAAATGAGAGACCGATACAATCCGTTACAAGAGGAAAATCCATCTCAACGGAGAGGCTTGGCGCCAGGTCCATGCCAAAGGCTGAGTGGGCCGTTAAGAGAAGGATGGGCTGGTATTTTGAGATGAGAGAGGAAAGTGTTTGTTGATAAGAAACTGAATTAAAATTTTTCAGATTCTCATCCTCGACAACGAGAACCTTTGGCACCCTTGCGGCCAGGCCTTCGGCAAAGTCTTTCAAGTTGTGGCCCAAAAGGATTGCTGCGCAAGAAGTGTTCTGCTGCTTAGCTAAATTCTCTCCAAACCCGATCATCTCATAGGTGATGTCACGAATTTTACCCTGCCTGTGTTCAACTAAAATGAAGATTTCACTCATGCTAAGCCTCCATAACAATCAGGAATTATGGAATAATGGAATGATGGAATAATAGGTTAAGAACCAAAATCAATCTTTTCAACCCAGTATTCCAATGTTCCATCATTCCACCATTCCTTATTCGTTACCCTTTTTTCTTCTTTATAATTTCAGTCAACTGGGCTACGACTTCATCCGGAGTGCCTTTCAGGATCTCTGCCATCTTTCCTGTGGGGGGAAAAGAGACCTGATCCATCACTGCATCAAGGGATTCCTTTGGGGTGAATCCTATCTCCTCCAGCCCAACCTCTTTTGTTTCTTTGTCTTCAGCCTCCAGGATGGCGGCTAAGGAGACATATTTGGGTTCATTGATTCCGGTCTGAATGGTAAGGACCGCAGGAAGTTTCACCTCCAAGAGTTCTTCAATACCCCCCTCTAATTCTCTCCGGACTTTTGCTTTTCCATCCTCAATCTCAATTCGTGTGACAATGGAGGCATGAGGAATGCCTAATATCTGAGCCAGGGCTACTCCAACCTGTCCCCAGCCGTCATCTTCGGCTTGGACCCCTGTCAGGATGAGATCGAAGGATTGGTCTTTGAGGGCATTGGAGAGGATTTGAGCGATGAGATGTCCATCGCTAACAGGAGGCTCCTCGATTCTCAATGCCTTGTCTGCGCCCATGGCCAGGCACCTGGTTAAGACCTCTTTTGACTCCTCGGGGCCAATGGTGATGACGGTCACTTCGCCTTCATGTTTTTCCTTAAGAAGGGCAGCCTCCCTCACGGCATAACCATCCCAGTCATTGAGGGCAAAGACGAGATGATCCTTTTTTATATCTTTTCCATCCTTTTCAATCAGAATGTCCGCTTCAGCGGTCTTTGGAACTCGCTTGACACATACGGCAATGTTCATTGGATCCTCCACTGTCAAAGAATTCGAATAACCAAACACCAAGCACCAATAACCCAATAAGCTCCATATTTCAATGACCCATCACCAAACATATTTTTATTGAGTTATTGGGAATTGGGTATTATTTGGAGTTTGGGATTTGGTTATTGAAATTTTCATCCGTTGCTTCCACTACCAATTCAGTGATATCTTTTATCACGATTTGATCAGCTAAGCCAGAGGTTTTGACTGAATCCTCAAACGTTAAAAGGCAGAAAGGGCAGGCCGTAGCCAGCGTTTTAGCGCCAAGGGAAACAGCTTCTCTGATCCTGATCTCTCCATTTCGTTTCCCTTCGGTACCACCTTCTGCCCACATCCTTCCTCCGCCACCCTCGCAACAGAGGCTTCTCTCTCTGGATCTTTCCATTTCTACAAAATCACATCCCGGAAGAGAGGAGAGGATCTTCCTCGGCTCATCAAAGACCTTATTCTGTTTTCCGAGAAAGCATGGGTCATGATAGGTGAGCGACATCCCCAATTCCCTTGAGAGTTTCAGTTTGCCTTCTTCGATGAGATCAGCCAATACCTGAGTGTAGTGCTGAACCGGAAGATTGAGATCCGGATATTCATTTTTGAAGGCATTGAAACAGTGAGGCGAGATGGCGATGATCCTCTTAACACCAGACTTCTTAAAGAGGGCGGTATTGTCCTTGACCAATTTTTTAAAGAGGGCCTGTTCGCCCATTCTTCGGATTTCGTTACCGCAGCAGGATTCCTTCTTTCCAAGGATGGCAAAATCAACCCCTGCCTTTTGGAGGATTTTGACAAGGGCAGTGGAAACGCTCTGGACTCTTGGATCATAAGAAGGGGCACACCCCACATAGAGCAGGGTTTCCGATGTTTGTTCTCCGTAGATTTTGACTCCAAGGTCTTTTGCCCAATCTGCTCTTCGGTCCCGGAAACGTCCCCATGGATTTCCCTGAAGCAGGGTATTCTCAAGGGCATCACGGATGGTGGAGGGAACTTCTCCTTTATTGGCAAGAAGATTCCTGATGCCCATGATCAACTCGACATTTTTCACTCCGGCAGGGCAGCGAAGGCTGCAGGTGCTGCAGGTGGTACAGGCCCAAAGCTCTGCCCTCTTAGAGATGGAAGAAAAATTATCCGTAATATGGGTTTCCCTGACAAGTTTTCTCATATTGAGGGGAGAGCGGAACTTAACCGGACAGCCTCCTGTACAGGTTCCGCACTGGATACAGATGTTAAGCTGATAATCTTTGATAAAAGTTTTAGGGTCTATTTTCATGGTTAACTGATGTTTGACCGTACCAAATCCCAATCACCAAATTCCTAGCTCCAATAAAGCCCCACCACCCCCTCTTAAGAGACTGTGTCGTAATTTACAAAAAACCCGACTTTTTCAAGAGGGGAGGCGGTCAGGTGAAAAAGATTTAGAGCGGCCACCTTTAATAGTTTAAATT
>OGCL01002688.1_pt1 | contig 11844 bp, 15 predicted proteins | sample 1570041 | NCBI WGS metagenome assembly OGCL01 (sample SAMN06266162, study PRJEB24511) | hot springs metagenome | isolation source: Hot spring water | place: South Africa: Limpopo | collected 2015-06-22 | reverse complement strand
GTTCGATCACCGGCACCTGATCCAGGCCGAGCTTGCGCGCAGCGGCCAAACGCCCGTGCCCGGCGATGATGCCGTTGTCGCCATCGACCAGGATCGGATTCGTCCAGCCGTACTCGACGATGCTGGCCGCGATCTTGGCGATCTGGCTTTCGGCGTGCGTGCGCGGATTGCGGGCGTAGGGAATCAGCGCCTCGACCTTGCGGTACTCGACGTTGAGCGTGTTCAAAGTGGAAGTCCCAAAAGCAAAACCCGCCGAGCGTTGCCGCCGGGCGGGTTGGGTGAAAGAAGATTCTGGTGGGGTGGTAACTGCGCCTGGGGGTGGTAACCGGGGCCGGTAACCTGGCCGACTGGTAACCTTGCCCGCGCCCTGACGCTAAAAAAGCGCCGCGCTCGCGCCCCCCGCATTGCGATTTGGGAAGGAAGGACCCCTTTTGCCTGGGCCCGTCCCCTCAACCGTCACCGCTGTCCAGAAGATAGCTGAAATACTACCCCCGACCGGGCTGTTTTGTTGCAGGGTTGCCGGGCCTCGAAACGGACAAGCAAGGCAAGGCGAGGACAAACGCGGCAAGCATTACCCTAAATTGCCCGCGTTTTTGGAAGGCAGCCGCACGCCGTCGCTGTTGAGCTGTGCCGCCACGATCTCCAGCGCCTTCTGCCAGCGCCGCCACGCCGTGCTGCGGTCGCAGGCGAAGCGGATGGTGATGTCGCGCCAGCCGTACCGCTTGGCGCGCATCCAGACGAGGTGGCGCTGCTCGACCTCCAGCCATTGCACCCATCGCATCGTCTCCAGCATCCGGTCGATGGCCTCTGGGCTCGGTGGGAACGGTCGGTACACCTTCTCGTCCGCAGCAAAGGCTTCCCACTCCGTGCGGACGAAGGCAGGCCAGCAGTTGAAGTAGCCCTGCACACGCACGGGCGGCAGGCGTCGTCCGGTGGTGGCTGCGTCCTCAAAGCGTGCAGCCACGTCCTCAATCGTCCAAGTGGTGCGATGGTCAGCCATGACGTGGCCCTCCGTACAGCCGTTCACCAATGCGTCGCACGATCTCGCGCTCGATGAAGTCCAGACGTTCGTCGGACGCGTTGACCACCAGGATGTGTTGGTCACGCCAGCCACGTTCCTTGATGGCGTCCAGATCCGTGGCTTGGGGTTGCAGACGTCCGAGGGGGCAGCGGTATTGGGGTGTCGGAACCTTCACGTCACACCTCCTGCGTCTCGATAGCCCAGTGCAGCAGGGCCAGAGCGTCGGCTTCGTTGTCGTCGTTCGGAGCGTGGCCGCGCGACTGGACGGACGCAATCATTTCTTCCTTGCCGGCGTTGCCCTTGCCGGTCGCATGCTTCTTGATCGTGCCGACCGGAACACCCTGGTACGGAATGTTGTGATGCTCGCACCAGGCGGTCAGATGTCCCATGAAGCCGCCATAAGCGTGCGCCGCATCCACGCCGGCATGCCGCCTGACTTCTTCGAAGAACACCGCGTTGATGTGGTTGCTGGCCGACAGCAGTTCGTTGAGCCAGCGCTTGAAACGGAGGAAACGCATGCCGCCGCCTTCGAATCGCTGCGGCTTGAAGCACGCGGTGCCGCTGGTGATAGTGCCGTCCAGGTGGTGCAATGCCCACCCCGTTTGTGTGCCCAGATCAAGGGCCAGGATCGTCGTGTTCATCGTCGATAGCTCCAGTTTTCTGCTTGTTCGAGGTGGGCGAGTGACGGATGCGACGGGTTCTTGGGATAACTCTCTTTACGTGCGCGCACGCGTAGCGCGTCAATCAGGAAACCCGTCAAATCCGTCACTCGCCCGCTTTTGCTAGTCATCGCGGTAGAGGTAGGCGTGGCTATGGGGCTTGGGTCTGAGCGAGAGCCCGGCCAAGGCGCGCGCGCCCCCGGTCAGCCGGCACTTCTCGAACTTGCGCGTCGCCATCAGCTCGGAGAAGCGCTTGACCGAGCCCACGTACTCGCCGGCGCGTTCTGCCCACTCCCGCCAGTCGGTGAACAGCTCGGACACGCCTTCGCGGTGGGTCTTGGCGAGCAGGCAGCGCTCCTCGATCCATTGCCCGAGCGCGTCCTCGGCCTCGAAATACTCCTCGGTCGCCGACACCACGCTGGCTGGCGGCTTGAGCCCTTGGCGCTGCCACAGGCTGCAGCCCTCGATTGCCCACGCCAGAATCCCGTCGCGCTCCTTGAGCAGTTTCTCGGTCAGCCTGCCGTCGCGGCGCTCGGGCGGGATCGTGACCGTGAACGGGATCAGGTGCAGGCGCCGCTTCATCGCCTCGTCCACGTTGCGGATTGAGGGCTTGTGGTTGCCCGCGATCACCAACTTGAACTGCGGGACGTATTCGAAGAAGTCCTGGCGCATGAAGCGCGCCGACACCTTGTCGCCCCCGGTGATGGCCTTGACTTTGGATTCGTTCCAGCGCCGTCCTTGCTCGGTTTCGATGGACGACACAAAGCGTGCGCCGCGCAGTCCCGCCAGATCGGTCGGGTGGCGGTCGGTGCGTGCTTCCATGAACGTGTCCATCGGCGCGTTGGCCGCGTAGTCGCCGAGGATCGTGGTCACCACGTTGACGAACACCGACTTGCCGTTCGCGCCCGTGCCGTACAGGAAGAACAGCGCGTGCTCGCTGGTCACCCCCGTCAGGCAGTAGCCGACCATCAACTGCAGGTAGGCCATCAACTCGGCGTCGCCGCCGGTGACGTCGGCAAGGAACGCACGCCACGTCGGACTGTCGCCCTGCGGCGTGGCGGTGGTCACCTTGGTCATCCGGTCATCGCGCCGGTGCGGCCGCATACGGCCCGTGCGCAGATCGACCACGCCACCCGGGGTGTTGAGCGCCCAGACGTCGGCGTCCCACTCCTCGGCGGTGGATGCGTGCTTCGGATCGGATCGTGCGATCTTCTCGACCGAGGAAATCGTGGCCGAGCTGGCCAGCTTGCCCTTGAGCCGAGGGCTGTCCGCCTTGAGCGACGCCATCCGGCAGATGCCGCGCGCCAAGTGGGAGACGTAGAGCACCTGATCCGGATTCCAGCGCACGCCAGTCCAGACCAGCCACTTGCCCCACAGCGCGCAGTAGCGCCAGTCCTCGCCGTAGCGGCGAGTGAAGGCCGAGGACAGCCCGTCCTCCGTTGTCCAGTCGACGCCGGTGAGCAAGTCCGGCGGCGACGTGTCCTCGACCGAGCGCGTCACCGGCATCCGTTCACCCACGGCAAGGAAGCCGCCGACGTCGAAGCCCTCGGAAATGGCGTCGGCCGCGTCCCATCCATCCGGCTTGTCGTCGGGCGGCACCAGGATGGCGACCGTGGTCGCGCCAGCACTCAGAATCGCCTGCGATGCGCGGTCGGCGTAGTCCCAGCCCGGCGCATCCCGGTCAGGCCAGATCAGGACCGACTTGCCTGCCAGAGGCGACCAGTCGGTCTTGTCGACCGGGGCGTTCGCGCCGTGCATCGCCGTGGTCGCCACGACGCCGATGGCGATCAAGGCCTGTGCGCACTTCTCGCCCTCGACCAGCACGACCTGGCCAGCGGCGGCCAGACCCGGCTGGTTGTACAGCGGGCGGGGGTCGGGCGGGGCCATCTTGCGCCGCTTGGCATCCCAGGGGCGGAATTCCTTCTTACGCCCGGGTGGGTCATAGCGGTACACGACCGCGATCAGCTTGCCCGTGACGTCGAAGTAGTCCCACTTGGCCGTGGCTGGGCCAAGGTCGTCGACCGGGGCTTCCTTCTTGGCGCGGCGCACCGGCACCGACCGCGAGCGACCGAGCAGATCGGCAGCCTCATCGAGCACCCGGGGGAATTCGGAGTGGACGTTGGCCCCGAGGTAGGCGGCGATCAAGGCGAAGATATCGCCGCCATCGCCTGTGGCGCGATCCGTCCAGAGTCCCGCCTTCTCGCCTTCGAGCACCACCTCGAGGCTGTCGCCGGGACTGCCCAGCACGTCGCCGATGAGAAACTTGCCACGGCGCTTCTTGCCTGCTGGGAACATCGTGGTCAGCACCGACTCCAGGCGTGCGATCAGTTCAGCGCGAATCTCGTCCCGCTCAGCGTCCCTGTTTTGCTCTCCCGGTTGGGTTGTGTCGTTGAAGTCGATCATTCGGCTCCCTCGACAGGTGCATCCGCATCCTGAGCGTCACGGCCCTGGACGGCGGCGCTGCGTGCGGCCCATGCGGAAAGTTCGGACAAGCGATAGCGCACCAGACCGCCCATCAGGTAGTGCGGAATCCGGTACTTGGTGCGCATCGCGTGGTCGGCGAACCAGTAGTACGGCAGGCGCAGTGCGGCAGCCGCCTGTTTGGCGTCGATCATCGGCTCGATGGCATTCGCCGGAGTGTTGTTGTGCCAGTCGCTTCGCGCCTTCTCGCCTTCGGCTCGCGAAACTTCGCTGTGCTTGTTTTCGGTCATGCTTGCGTCCTCCAGCAGCGGTCTTGCCACGCGCACATCCGGCATTCGAAGTGGGTCGGGTCGTTGAAGGCGCGCGGCAGGAGCTCTCCCGCCTCGGTGGCCGTGATGACCTTCACCGCCCGATCCGACATGCGCTGGGCCAGGGCTGCGTTAAAGGGCACGGCCTCGGTGTAGATCTCCATCGTGTCGGCGTTGAGCGCCGTGAAGATTGCCGGGTGCTCGTGCAGTTCGAGATAGGCTTGGTAGATCGCCACTTGCGCGGCGTAGACGGGCTTGGCCACGGCGAGGCGGTTCTTCTCCAGCTCGCGCCAGGACTTGTTGCCCAGGCACTTGTTCTCCCAGAGCGCGGGATAGGCGAAGCCCTCCGGGCCGCCGACGATGACGCCGTCGATGTGGCCCTGCAGGCGGCCATCGGCCACCGAGAAACCGAACTGCTCGCCGTCGGCCTTGCGGGTGCGCAGGTCGAAGCCCGCGTCCCGCAGCCAAGCGACCATGCAGTCCTCCATGACGTGACCGCGTTCAAAGATGCGCAGCATCCGGCCCGGGGTGTCGCGCCCATGGTCGATGGGTGCCTTGGCGTACTCGAACTGAAGCGCACGCTCGCAGGCCACGCCGAGACGCGAGGCACCGAGGTACTGGCGCTCGGACTGGCGGGCGCGGGCCTGCTGCATGCCCGCGTCCACCAAGGCGGTGACTTGGCCCGAAATGCTCGATGAGGAGTTGAAGTCGATCATGGCTTCTTCCCCTTCGGCTCTTCCCAGGGCAGGTCGTCCTCCAGATCGGCGAACGGATTGGCCAGCGGATCGGGAGTGGGCGTCATGCCCCGCACCGGCGGGTACTTGCTCACCTCGTGGTGCGCGACCATCGCATCCGTCCAGCAGGTGACGATGGCGTCGATCACCTGCAGCGCCTCAGCTTCGGAGTAGTCGCCCAGCGGCTTCGCAAAGCCGATCTCGCCCGCGGCCTCGCCGAAGGCCTTGAGGCACTGTTTCATCGCGGCCAGTTCGACATCAGACGGATCGATCATGGCGACCTCCTTGATGTCGATGCGACCGTCCTTGACCCGCAGCCAGTTGCCGTACAGCGCGTGAAACGCGTTCTGGCAGCGCTTCGAGCAGAACACCCAGTCGATGGGATAGCGCCGGGGATCGCCGACACCGTGACGGTTGTCGGTGTGGCCGAAGCCCCGGGCCTGTCGTTTGCAGACCCAGCATTTCATCTACCCCCTCACTGAGCCCAGGACGGTTTGCCCGTCACCGGCGCGCGTTGCGGGGCCGGGGCGGCATAGGCGGGAGCCGCCTGCGCCGGAGCACCGGAGGTACCGCCACTCGGCTTGGCTTTGGCCGGGACACCCATCAACTTGGCGTAGTCGGGGTGATCGGGTTCGACCGCGATCTTGACCACGTTGCGGTCTTGGCCCTTGGCGTCCTTCTCGATGTCCACGCGAGCCAGAAACTCCAGGCCGTCGAGTTCGTGGAAGCCCTGGATGCGACGCGCGGCGGCGGCCTGCGGGCTGTTGTCCTGCGGGTGGACATTGCGGGCGCTGTTGAGGGCGGCGCGGATAAAGCTGCGCCCCATCTGGCCCCAGGTCGGTCCCTTCTTGGAGTGCAGGCCGATGTTGCTCCACATCTTGCGCTTAGCATGGTCGCCAGCCGTGACGACGAATTCAGCGGCGAGATAGATGGAGCCGGTCTCGAAGGACTCGGTGGCGTAGCCGCCGCCCCAGCCTTGCTCGGGATCGTCGTAGCCACCGGGCTTGATGGTCATGCGCACCGGGACGACGGTGCCCTTGGGGATCAGATCGAAGCCGGATTGCTGGGCGTCGGCGTCGTTGAAGTCATTCCATGCGGTCATTGCGATTACTCCTGGGATTCGATGTGTGCGGGGGTGGCGGCGCTGGCGGGCGATGCGCCCGCGCACTTGGCGATCAGCGCGCCGAGATGCGGCGGCTCCAGCAGGTCGAGACGACCGCTGCGGTCTTTGGCCGGGAAGCCGTAGGGATTGACGGTGTGGGTGACGAAGGCGCGGTAAGCACTGCCGTCGTCGGCCTTGATCTCGGCCAGTGTCACGACCTCGTCGACAATGCCGGGCAGCTCCAGACTGGTCTTGCTGCCTTCGATCTGAGGCACGAACACCTTGCGGTTGTAGTCATCGAGCCGTTCGTCGAGGATGGCCACGAACACCACGTTCTTGCCCCGGGCGTGCTGCAGATGGGTCAAGGCGCTGACCATCTCCTGCCCGAGCAGCCCGTAGGCGGCGCGCAGGTCGGGCTTGCCCGAGCGGTCACTGACCGCACCGGGTTGCGTCTTGCACCACGCAAAGCACTGGCGCGACAGTTGCGTGATCGAGTCGAGGAAGAAGGTCTGGTAGCGGTCGAGCTGCGCCGGGTCGCCGAACTTCTCGACAACGTGGTCGTAGTGCGCCTGCGAGAACGCGCTCTCTGGCGGCAGCGACTTGTCCGGGCCCGCGAGGAACACGAAGAAGTCACGAGACTCCGGCCAGGAGGCTGGGCGGATGGTGTCGCCTGGCCAGTCGGCCACGGCGAGATCACCGGCCTCGATGTCGAGGAACAAGGTGGTAGCGGGATCGAGGTCTTTGAGCCGGGTGGTCTTGCCGATGCCGGACTTGCCCAGTATCAATAGCTTCACGCCCTTGCGCTCGGCCATGCGCTGTTGCGCCGAAATGATCGGGAGGGACATCACGCCACCTCCTTCAACTGCTCGGCGACCGCCGGATTCCAGAGGATCTGGTAGCCGCTATGGCCGTTGCGTGAGTACGGCATGGCCTCGGCCCAGGCTTCGCCCGCCTCGGTCAGCTCCCACTCGTCACGGTCGTTGCGGAACTGGAAACCGCGCGCAGCCAGCAACTGGTTCGTGGCCTTGGCGGAACGGCCTAGCAACTTGCCGAGCTGGGTGGCGTTGAGCGAGCAGATCGGTTCGTTGGCGGCGGGCAATGCGCGGCGCAGCACCTCGGTGGTCAGGCCGGTGTTTTCCTGGATACAGGTCAGCGTCGCCGCCATCGCAATGCCGGTTTTGACGCCGGGCACTTTGGCGACCGCTTCGCCGATCAGCAGGATCGCAGTCACACGGTCGTGGGTCGGTGCGGGCAGGGCTGCCAGCGCGCCGGGGCTGGAGTACGCGCCGGTCTTGCGGATCGCGGGCAGCACCTCGCTGGTCACCCAGCGCTTGAAGCGCTTTGCGGCGTCCTTCGTGCTGCCGAGAATCAGGGCGTAGAGGCCCGATTCGTTGACGTGGTTGGCGCGCTGCGTGCGGCCGAGGTTGTCGATGACGTCCAGTTTCTGGACGTCATCCGGATCGACATGCGATTCAATTGCCTGGCGCGGGTTGCCGAACTCCAAAACAGAACAGATATCGCTGGCGTTAAACCACGGCAGCCCGAGATCGTCGATCTGCACGCGCACGGCGTGCGCTTCGAACTGGAAGGGAATGATCGCGCTCATGATCAGTGCTCCGAATCGATGGAAAGGGTGAAAGACGGCTTGCCGGAATCCACGGTGCGCGCGGCTGCAAACTGCTGCTGCAGCGCGGGAGGCCAGTTCGTGTAGCGGGATTCGGAAACGGAGAGCTTGATGTCGAGGTAGCCCTCGACCTTCTCGCCCGAGGCCACGATGCGCTCGGCGATTTCGCCCAGTTGCTTCTGGTTCCAGCTGACCTTCTTGGGCTGCTCGAACTTGATGCGCAGCGGCCCGTCACTGATGTGAGCGGTGCCGAAATCGCGGCCGGATTCACGCAGTGCGGCGCGGGCCTGTTCGCCGTAGCACTGGTCCAGCGCTGCGTCGAACTTGGTACGGGCCTTCTTGAGCCAGTCGATGGCAGCATCGAGGTTCTTGTCGACCTCGTGCTTGACCTCGGGCGGCAGCGCAGCCAGCTGGCTGACGGACATCTCGGCGATGTCGGCGGGGAAGATGGTCAGATCGCTCATGGCCACCTCCCTCACTGGTATGCCCGAGCGAAGGTCGAGTAGCGCGAGACGCGCCGCTCGAAGGCTTCGATTTCGGGGATCAGGTAGGTGACGCGCGCCCCGAGCTTGCAGAAGACGGGGCCGAGCTGCTCCTGCCGCCAGCGGCGCAGGGTTTTGACGGAGAGCCCCCAGCGGGCGGCGAGCTCGTTCTCGTCAAGGGCGATGCGCGTGGCACCGTCCGGGATGGGCCGAGGGACTTTCCGGCCGGATTGAACAGATGGGGCATGGTTTTGCATCGCGAGACTCCTTTTGTTTGGGAGCCTCTATTCAATTGCGCCATGCCTTGGGCTTGCGCGAGCGCGTTTTGGGTCCTCATGGGTGTCGACGCGAGCTGGTCAAGGTACGCGACCTCGCTAAGTGGTTGATCTGTATGGAAAAGAGGTGTGCGTTTCGGTTATTGCGATTTCGCTTATTTCGTTTATAATGGCGTCAGATCGAACTTTGACCCGACGAGGAGACCTCTATGAACGCTCCCGCTATCCCCAAAACACTGCCCTCCGAAGAGGACATCGCGCTCGCCCGGGAGTCGGGCCGCGCGCTGTCGACCGTGCTCCAGACCCGTGCCGAAACCCAGCAGATCGACTTCCATGACGACAAGGGTGCGGTGCGTGCCGTTCGCATCCCCACCTCGGCGCTGCGCCTGCTGCTGGAAGTCCTGACCGAAATCGGCCAAGGAAATGCGGTGTCGATCATCCCGATCCACGCCGAACTGACGACCCAGGAGGCGGCTGACGTGCTCAACGTCTCGCGCCCCTTCCTTGTCCAGTTGCTGGAAAAGGGCGACATGCCGTTCCACAAGATCGGAACGCATCGACGCGTGCGCTACCAGGACGTGATCGCCTACAAGAAGCGCATCGATGCCGAGCGCCGCAAGGCGCTGGATGATCTGGCCGCGCAGGCTCAGGAACTGGGCATGGGGTACTGACTGGATGAGTTCGCACTTCACCGTCGTCTATGACGCCTGCGTGCTCTATCCCGCACCATTGCGCGACCTGCTGATGCATCTGGCGCTCTCGGATCTGTACCGGGCGCGCTGGAGCGACCTGATCCACGACGAGTGGACGCGCAATGTCCTGGCCAATCGACCAGACTTGACCGCGGACCAACTGAACCGCACGCGCCAGTTAATGAACGCGCACGTGCGCGACAGTCTGGTCAATGGCTTCGAGTACCTGATTCCGTCGATCAACCTGCCCGATGCCGACGACCGCCATGTGGTGGCCGCCGCCATCCATTCCGGGGCCAGCCTGATCGTTACGTTCAACCTCAAAGATTTCCCGCCCGCGGCGCTGAAGCCCTACAACCTCGCGGCCCAGCATCCGGACGACTTCATCGTCGATCTCCTGGATCTGCATCCGGCAGGCGTGCTGGAGGCGGCCGCCAGTCATCGACGATCACTCAGGAACCCGCCCAAGACGGCGGACGAGTACCTGGACACCCTGTTGGCACAGGGGCTGACTCAATCGGTGGCGGTGATGCGCCAATGGACTGTGGCCATGTAAACGGCCAAAGGGAGACTGCATGGGCAAAAAGACCCTGACTAACGCGCACTGCCTGCTTGATCTGATCGAGAAGGCGCCTGTTCCGATCCTCAAAGCCTTCAGCGGGCTCCCCGAGTGTCAGGCTCTGGCCCGTGGCTTCGATTGGTCACAAAACGTCGAAGCACTCTCTGCCGCACTGGTCAAGCACGTCAAGCACCTGCGCAAGGATCAGCGCGACCCTGCAGAGCGCGAGGCCCTGCGCGTATTGCGGCTCGCGTCCTCCCGAGGGTCTGCCATCCTCACCACGGTAGCCGACCAACTCAATGACAACGACCTGATCGCCGCGTTCATGGCGCAAGACGGCGGCGAAATCGGCCGCTCGGTCTGGATGCGCACGCATTCCGATGAGTCGGCACGCCTGTTCGACGTTGCCGAGTCGATTCTGAACACCGGTGACATCCGGGGGAACAAGCGCCTGTACGACGCCTTCGATGTTCCCTGCGACGACGCGCCTCCCTTCATCTGGAACGATTCTGTTAAGAAGGAACTTGAGTCGCAGCTCACCAGCGCCATGCGCCTCGGCGAACCCTGCGAGGTGGTCTACGTGCCGCTTGCCGACGAGAAAAAGAACGGCGACACAAAGACCATTCATTACCTCGTTGTCCGGTTTGCCGGAGATCAGGTGACGGCGGTGCAGGTGGTCAACCGCAACCGCAGGAGTTTCTGTTACTTCCCGGCGCGCGACGCCACGCTCGTCTACGCGCCGGATCGCAAGGTCGTCGAGGTCTACGCACACACACTGTCGACGCGCGCCCCTCTGGCGAATGTGCTGTCCAAGCACGGGTTCAAGGCACCTTTGTCCAATCGCCCCCTGAACCGGTCGCGTTACGACCTGTCCCGATTTGCGCTGCCGCTGAAGGACGAGAAGCCGCGCCTGGATGGCGTCAAGGTCGAAAGCCTGACGGCCGTGGCCCGCCACATCACCGGCACGCACTGGTCGGGGCCGCTGTTCTTTGGCCTGGGCAAGGGAGGTGCGCGATGAGCGAGATTGCCAGCACCAAGGCCCGCAAGCGATGTGCCGTCTACTGCCGGGTGTCCTCGGACGAACGCCTCGATCAGGAGTTCAACTCCATCGACGCCCAGAAGGAGGCTGGCCACGCCTACATCGTCAGCCAGCGCACCGAGGGCTGGATTCCGGTGGCCGACGACTACGACGATCACGGGTACTCCGGCGGCAACACGGAGCGCCCGGCACTCAAGCGTCTGATGGCCGACATCGAGCGTGGTCAGATCGACATCGTGGTGGTCTACAAGATCGACCGCCTGACGCGCAGCCTCGCCGACTTCTCCAAGATGGTCGAGGTGTTCGAGCGCCACGAGGTGTCCTTCGTCTCCGTGACCCAGCAGTTCAACACCACCACCTCGATGGGGCGGTTGATGCTGAACGTCCTGCTGTCCTTCGCCCAGTTCGAGCGCGAGGTCACCGGCGAGCGCATCCGCGACAAGATCGCGGCCTCCAAGGCGAAGGGGATGTGGATGGGCGGCATGCCGCCGCTGGGCTACGACGTCGTCGATCGCAAGCTCGTCGTCAACGAGCGCGAGGCCGCCCTCGTGCGTGACATCTTCCGGCGCTACGCCGAGCATGGCTCGGCCGCGCGGCTGGTGCGGGAGATGGCGGTCGAGGGGCACACCACCAAGGCCTGGGTGACCCAAGGCGGGCGTCGGCGCACGGGCCGACCCATCGACCAGCAATACATCTTCGCACTGCTGCGCAACCGCATCTATCTGGGCGAGATCCGCAACCACGGCACGTGGTATCCCGGCCAACACGAAGCGATCGTGCCGCAAGACCTGTGGGACGCCGCGCACGCTTTCATTGAGCGCCGCAAGCAGGCGCCGCGTGAACACCGGGCCCGGCATCCGGCGCTGCTCGCAGGGCTGCTGTTCGCGCCCGATGGCCAGCGCATGCTGCACACCTTCGTCAAGAAGAA
>OGCL01002687.1_pt1 | contig 11851 bp, 12 predicted proteins | sample 1570041 | NCBI WGS metagenome assembly OGCL01 (sample SAMN06266162, study PRJEB24511) | hot springs metagenome | isolation source: Hot spring water | place: South Africa: Limpopo | collected 2015-06-22 | reverse complement strand
GGTCAGCTCTCAGTCTTTATCGGGGTGATGATTGAACAGGTGATTGTCCCAATCCCTTCTCCCATGATCATCATGGGCGCAGGAGCCATTCTTATCTCTCCTGACCTTTCCATTCCTCATGGCATTCTTCAAATATTGTGGATCATTGTTCTTCCCGGGACGTTCGCTTCGACCTTAGGGTCCTACATTGGATATACCATTAGTTATTATGGGGGGAAAGCTTTGGTGATTCGCTTTGAGCAGTTTTTAGGGGTGGACTGGGATCAGATTGAAAGACTGGAGAGACGATTTCAAGGAAAGAAGGTGGCTTGGAGCCTCATTCTTGCGCGTGCCATTCCTGCGTTCCCCCTCTCCCTGATCTCTGTTTTTGGGGGTCTCCTTCGTATTCCCATCAAGCCCTTTACCCTGTATACCTTTATAGGTTCGATCTTTCGAATTTTTTTTCTCGGTTTTGTGGGTTGGTGGATAGGGGCGACTTACGAAAAGGTGGCAAGTCATTTAGATACCTTGGAGACGATGATCTCGATCCTTATGTTGATTGCTATGGGTGGGATTCTTGGATATCTCTACTATAAATTCAGGAAAAAGGGATAGAAACCGTTTTATTAAACCTATATCCCATATCTCATCCTGGAGGAATCAACATAGAAAGAAGAACAGGGAATGAAGGTAACTGTGGACGAATAGACCTGTATTGGTTGTGAGGCCTACATTGAAACCTGTCCGGAGGGGTTTGAGATGGCAGGGGAAAAGGCTGTGACAAAGATGAAAGAAGTTCCTGACAAACTGATTAAATCCTGCCAGGAGGCTTCCAAGGGCTGCCCGGTCGAAGCAATTCGATTAGAGGACTAAATCTGAACAAAAAAAGGCATCCTCTATTTAAAGGATGCCCTTTAGATTCAATTCGTTATGATTAATCGAAATATTCTTTTATTTCCTTATAGCGACTGGGGTCCCTCAATCGCTCAAGGGCTTTGGCCTCGATCTGCCGGATTCTCTCACGGCTTAGCCCAAACTGTCTTCCAATCTCTTCAAGTGTGCATTCACCGTCTTCTCCGATTCCGAAACGAAGCCTAAGAATCTTCTCCTCCCTCGGAGAGAGCCCGGATAGGAGTTTTCCTATCTGGTGAACCAGATCCTTCTCCAGAAGGCAATCCGAAGGAGAGAGGCTTTTCTCATCAGGGATGAGGTCTTCGAGCGTGCTATCCTCTTCACCGATAGGCATATCAAGAGAAATGGGTTCCTCAATGAGATTAAGAATTTTCTCGACATCATTCAATGGGATACCACTATCTTTTGACAGCTCCTGGGAAGTCGGTTCGCGGCCTAGCTTCTTGACCTGATCTTTGAAAGATTTCATCATCTTCCCTTTGATTTCAAAGAGGTAGTTCGGGATGCGGATCGTCCTTGACTTCTCCGCAAAGGCCCTCAAAATAGCAGCCCTGATCCACCATGAGGCGTATGTGCTGAACTTATATCCTTTGGTGTAATCGAATTTAGCCATAGCCTGCATCAGGCCAAGATTCCCTTCCTGGATAAGGTCGAGAAAAGAGAGTCCCCGATTGGCATATCTTTTTGCAATGCTTACCACCAGACGTAAATTAGCCTGGATCAGAGCATTCTTTGCCTGCTGGGTATCGAAGATCGCTTTCTGGTGACGGGTAAGCATCTCCTTGTATTTCCGATTCTTTTCTCTTTTTTCAGAAGGGGTAAATTTTAATTTTTTCCCATTTTTCCCTTTGGTTCTTTGACTTTGTCGGGAATTTCCATTGATTCGTTTCTTTCCATTCTTCTGGTCGGAAAAGGAAGAAAGCTGTGCCTTTAAGCGATTGGCTTTGATTTCAAGATCTTTTACCTGTTCTTCGCCTTCTTTAATCCTCTTAGCCAGGTCAACTTCTTGTTCAGGGGTTAAAAGAGATATTTTTTCAAGGCTTTTCAAATATTCAAGAGTGATGTCATGAGGATAATAGTAAGGTTCTTCGTTAAGTGTTTGATCAGCGTGCGTATCCTCCGGTTCCTCAATGACGACCTCTTCTCCTGCCTGAAGTTCGAACTCTTCAAGGGCTGCTTCATCCAATTCGCTTGAACCGTAAATAGTGGATTCCATTGAGCCTATAGGAGCCCCTACTTCTTCAATATTGGATGAAGAGGAACCCTCTTCAGTTCTTAGCTGAACCGACAGACCGAGGTCCTCCCTTTTTTTTCCGTTTGTTTTACCCTGTCTCACTGAAATCAAGCTCCTCTCTTATTATAACAAAAAACCCCTTCCAATATTTAAATAATATGGAAAGGGTGAACCACCCGCAGATAATCTTCCTTAAGCTAAGAAACCTCTTTTTAATTTACCAAAATATATTTAAAACACCTTTTTCAGGTGATTCATCCTTCCATATTAATATATTCAAAATGGTCCTATTTGTCAAGAATTATTTATCCACATTATTAGTTAATAATATCAACTGGTTATAAAAAAAACAATAAAATTCACCTATTTCAGATAGGATTTATTATAAAGTAATTTTGTAATAAAAAGAAGTACTGGAAATTTAGGAGTCCTTATTCAAGACGAGGGTTGACTTTGATAGGCCCTTCTTTTATATATGGTTGAAAATAGGCAGAAAACTCTTTAAAAGGCCAATTTAGATGATGCAGGTAGGAAGAAAAGATTCTCCTCTAATAGTCTCAAAGGTCTGTGTCCTCAGAACGGGGATGAAGACAGTTTCAAGTCGAAGAATGAATAGAAGCCCTGTCCTTTACCGCTGAAAGCCAATCCATCTCTGTCGGAAGGACGAGTCCATACGGGTTTTACAGTTTTAAATAGGGTGAGTAGAATGGGCTATATTGATCTACATTTACATACAACAGCCTCAGATGGGGTAAAGACCCCTTCTGAACTCGTGAGCTATGCGAAATCTAAGGGACTCCAGGCTATTTCCATCACTGACCATGATACAATCGAAGGTTTGGAGGAGGGGTTGGCAGAGGGGGAGAGAATTGGTTTTGAGGTAATACCTGGTATAGAAATTAGCGCTGAGCATTCGCCTGGCTCTATGCATCTCCTTGGTTATCTTATTGATATTCATCATCCCTCCCTCAATGAGAAGTTGAAATATTTACAGAGAGCCAGAGAAGAAAGAAATCCGAAGATGGTAGAGAGGTTAAATCAATTAGGTATACATATTACTTATGAAGAGGTGGTCAGAGCCTCTGGAGGGGGGCAGGTTGGACGGCCTCATTTCGCCCAGGTTCTTATTGAGAAGGGATATGTTAGAAATTTTCAGGAGGCTTTTGACCGGTATCTGAAGAAGGGGGCTTCTGCCTATGTTGATAAATTGAGGTTTACACCAGCCGAGGCCATTTATTTGATCAACGAAGCCAAAGGGGTGGCTGTCCTCGGTCACCCCAATACTCTCGGGCTTAACGAACCCAAAGAGTTGGAAAGATTGATTGAGATACTTATTAAAGAGGGTTTAAAAGGAATAGAGGTCTACTATCCAGAGCATTCTTCCTTGGAAATTGCTCAATATAAAGCCGTCGCCGAAAAGTACGGACTCATCCAGACCGGAGGAACGGACTATCACGGGATTGATAAAGAGAGTCTTGATGTTGGTGTCGGAAGGGGAGAGATGAAACTTCCCTATTCGATGGTGGAAGCACTTAAAGCGGCCAGGGATCGAGCAACCCAATCGAATTGATCCGAGGCAAAAGGAATTCAGGAGAAGAGAATGGTCGTTATTTTATTGATTGTTACGGCTCTATTATGGGGGGCGACGCCTATCCTCGAAAAGATGGGTTTGGTTAAAGTGGATCCTCTGGTAGGGGTTACCATTCGAAGCACGATTGTGACAGCAGGGCTTTTAATACTTACTCTTATACTGGGCAAAGGAAGAGCGTTAATGTCATTGGACGCGAAGAGCATCCTGCTTTTTGGTTCAAGCGGTATGATGGCAGGTCTTCTCGGAATGTGGACTTATTACATGGCGCTTAAGATGGAGGCGACTTCCAAAATCGTTCCCATTGCAGCCTGTTATCCGCTGGTCACCGCACTTCTTAGCGTTCTGATCCTCAACGAAGGGATCAGCACCTCGAGGGTAATTGGGACAGCTTTAATTGTGTCAGGAATCTGGCTGGTTAAGTAACCCTATCTCCTTTCCCTCTCATTGGGGAGAGGATGGGGGTGAGGGGAATTGGAAAGGGGCTAACAATGAAGAAGAGAGGAAAAACAAATCGGTTGAAGGCAGCACTGAAGAGAAAGAATGTGAAAAGTTCATTAAGAAAATCGAAGGGTGAGAGGAAGTATCCCACATGAACCGGCATACTCGAAACCATTAAACCCTAAACTCAAAACTCTAAATAAACTCAAATGTTCCTGCCTGCCATAGGGAGACAAACCACAAATACTCAAAACTGTTTATTCTTTTGAGTTTTGGATTGATTTAGGGTTTAGAGTTTGGTGTTTAGAGTTTAAGTTGCTACCTATTTTGTTTATAGCATATCTTGATTATGGGTTTTAAATACCCCAGCCTTATTTTTTCAGATTCTACAGGCAAGATCTTTGACCATCCCGACCTAAAAATAGCCGGACGATCAGGAGATCGAATTGTCCTTCCCGATCCCTCGGAACTGGTTCCACTTCCCAGGGGAAGCCAACTTTTCAGCCTTCCTGGAAGAATACCCATTGGATGGGAAGGGAAGTCTTTCAAACCGCTCAACAGAATAAGAATCGGAAAAAAAGAATTTAATTGCACGGGGGTGGCTGCCTTTCTTCCACCCGGATATGTCCGAACTTTGCTCCCAGCAACACAGATAGGCCGTAATGCTCCTATTCTTCCGCTATGGGCATACAGTTCTGTGGGCTGGAAAGAAGGGAAGTTCTGGACAACAGGGGTTATCGTTGATCCCAATCCGCACTGGAATCCTAAATATTTCGGGAATGATTCCCTCTTAAAGAAGAAGGTAGCGCTCTTGCTTGAGAGGGATTCAGAGAACCGGCTCCTTCGGCAACTTGCGCGATGTGCCCTCGAATATCATTGTTTTGCGGCAAAGAACGTCTTTTTCCGGAGATGGGAATGCCCGTTGCCCACCTCCCCTTCGTGTAATGCGGCATGCATTGGATGTATTTCGCTTCAGCCCTCGGAGTGTTGTCCGGCCTCGATGGAGAGGATTCATTTCGTACCCACTTCGGACGAAATCTTAGGGATTGCCTTACCTCATCTGAAAGAAGCAAAAGATGCGATTGTCAGTTTCGGACAGGGTTGCGAGGGAGAGCCATTGATGCAATGGCGAGTCCTTGAAAAGTCGATTCGCCTGCTCCGTGAGAGGACCGATCGGGGAACGATTAACCTTAACACCAATGGGAGTTTTCCGGACCGAGTGGCAAAACTTTGCAACGCAGGTCTCGATAGTATTCGTGTGACCCTGAACAGTCCACACAAGAAATATTATAATCTTTATCACAAACCCAAGGGCTATAACTTTGGGCAAGTCGTGGATTCCCTGTTTGTTGCAAAAGAGAAGGGAACCTATACATCCATCAATCTCCTTGTCTTTCCAGGGGTTACAGACAGAGAAAAAGAGATCGATGGATTGATAAAACTGATCAAAAAGACGAACCTCGATCTCATTCAAATGCGAAATTTGAATATTGATCCAGATCTCTATCTTAAAACTATCGGGAAAGGTGATGGGATTGGAATTCCAAGGATGATGGAGATTCTCAGGAGGGAATTTCCTCAACTCCAATTCGGATATTTCAATAGGACCAAAGAAAACTTTTATCCACATGGATAATCGCCAATTCAGAGAAGGAATCAAGTCTGCCTTGCCCATCGTTTTAGGCTACCTTCCAGTGGGCATGGCTTTTGGCGTTTTAGCCCGGCAGGCAGGCCTCACACCCATCGAAGTGGGGTTGATGAGCCTCCTTGTCTATGCCGGGGCGAGCCAGTTTCTTGCCATTGAGATGATCTTAAAGGGGATGGCATGGATGCCAATTGTGATCGCCACCTTTTTTATCAACCTCCGTCACCTGCTCATGAGTTCAACCCTCTCTCTCTATTTCAACCGGAATCGCCTTCAAACCCTTGGCCTTCTTTCAGCCGAGTTGACTGACGAATCTTTTGCTGTGGCCATGTCAGACACCTCGAAGATTATGAACCGACCTGCCTATCTCTTCGGGCTTCAAATTACTTCCCATATTGCATGGATCACGGGTTCGGTGGCAGGGGGACTCTTCGGAGGATTGATTGATCACCAATCGTATGGCATCCCTTTTGCTTTGCCTGCTCTTTTTATCTGTCTACTTCTCATGCAGATCAAAAAGATCCACCACCTTCTTATTATGCTGATTGCAGGGGTATCTTCACTCTTTTTCAAATGGGCGTTGCCCGGAAACTGGTATATCGTCCTGACCGCCCTTTTTGCTTCAGGAATCGGAATCTATATCAGCTCAAGATTGAAAGAACGGGAATGAGACAGGAAATTCTTATACTCATCTTAGGAATGGCGCTTGTCACCTTTCTTCCCAGGTTTTTTCCTATGGCTTTTTTAAACCGGCGGGTGCTTCCGGAAAAGGTGAAAAAAGGTTTAGAGTATTTCCCCATCTCTATTTTGAGTGCTATTGTTTTTCCGATGCTCTTCTCCAATGGAGGAGGGAAAATAGAGATTCAGCCACAATACCTGATTGCCGCTATTCCTGTTTTTGTCTTCGCCTGGAAAGTGAAGAGCCTCTGGGGATCGGTGATCCTGGGCATGGCTCTCTACTGGGGATTAGGATTTGTTTTGTAGTGGAGATTCTTGGATGGTATCCGCAATTTTTCTATCTATTCTCGACATTGGAAGAAGATGTAGCCGGGGAATAGGAACCCATCTTCCTTTTTTGTTTGTCTTAACCCCGTCACAGTAAAAAGCAAATAGTGTGAGCTTGAAGTGGGAATAAATTTGTTGAAAAGTTCCAACAGATTCTTTCACTTTTACATTTATTCCGATTTCATCTTTGATATGTTTTCTTAACCTCAACCTTAACCTTTCTTCTCTGTGAATTTTCCAGTTTGGGAACTCCCATAATCCTCCCAGAAGTCCTCTGGGAGGCCTCTGTCTGAGTAATACTTTTTCGTTTCGCAGGATGATTGCAGAGACCGCTTTGATGTGAGGGACTTTTTTCTTTGGGGTCTTTGATGGAAACCCCTCAGGGTTTCCTGATGCGAATGCCCTACAGAACTTTAATACAGGACATTTGTGACATTGGGGAGCCTTTGGCGTGCAGATCATAGCGCCAAGATCCATGAGCGCCTGGTTAAAGAGACCAGCCCTGCCTTTCGGGATGAGTGATTCTGAAAATTGCCATAGAAGACCTTCGGTTATACCTCTCCCCGGATTACCTGATATGGCATAGAGCCTTGCCAGGACCCTCTTTACATTCCCATCGAGAATCGGGGCAGGTCTGTTATAGGCGATAGAGAGGATGGCTCCAGCCGTGTATCTTCCAATGCCGGGAAGATTGAGAAGGTCTTTTAGGTTGTCAGGAATTTTTCCATTCCAATGATTTACAACAATTTGTGCTGCCTGATGAAGATGTCTCGCTCTCGAATAATATCCTAATCCTTCCCAGACTTTTAAGACCTTTGATAGGCTTGCTTGAGCCAGGGCTTGAATCGTTGGAAAAGTCTTTAAAAATTTTTCGTAATAAAGGAGGACGGTAGCCACCTGGGTCTGTTGAAGCATGATCTCCGAGACCCAGATGGCATAAGGGTCTTTAGTCTTTCTCCAAGGGAGATCCCTTCCATTTTGTTTGAACCACCGAAGAAGTTTGGTCTGGATTTGTGCCTGGGGTGGGATTGAATTCATTCTGGGGTTGATATCAGGTTTTAGACATTAGGATTATGTTGACACTTTTTTTCTTATACTTTTCCATGTGAGAATCGGTTGTATAAATTGTTTTTACGTTTAAGGTAAATAGACTTGCAAGGATCAATGAATCCATCGCATGAATGTTATGACTGTGTGAGATGGTAGCAGCATCCAAAAGGATCTCAGTATTGTCAAGCCAGGCAATCCTACAAATGGCCCGTATAGCCTCAGTAATAATGTCGATGGCATTGGATTCTATGATTCCTTTAAGAGATAGTCTTTTCAGTTCATAAAGGGTCAAGCAAGAGACGACCGATTCATCTCCTTCGATGACCCCCTCCCATATCCTCACTGCCATTGAGTTGTTTCTAAGAAGTTCCACAAAAAAACCCGTATCAAGCCCTATCACTGGAATCCATACGCCCCCTTTCCAATTCTTTGTGAACCTCTGGAGATATTCGTGCCTTACCTACAATCTCTAAAACCTTTCTGCCGAGCCTCTTCTTCCTTTTTTCGGTTATGTAGTAGGCAAGGGCATCGGCAATTATTGAGGAGACCGATTTTTTTTCGTTTTCGGCCATCATCTTTGCATCCCTTGCGAGTGGATCAGGTATATGAGTGGTGATTCTCATAGTCGCCTCCTTTTATATAAGCTCTTACAGTAAGAGCATACAAATAATAATAGGTATTGTCAAGTCAAATCAGACTGCAACACATCTCAACGAATTCTGTTTTAAGTCCTATCTCTTTAGCGTAGTCAATTGTTCCCTGGAGGGGGTAGGCGATGGTGTTGATGCCGGAGTCAATTGCTCCTTTCTCCATTTCTATCTTCCAGGGATGGGCGGGCCGGATACAGCCCATCCGAATAGGAATGGAAGGATTGAGGATTCTGGCGACGGCTATAATTTTCGATACCTCTTCAGACGTGGGCGTCCTGAAGGAATTGTTTCTTAGAAGAGGTCTAAGAATGACAAAGACAATCGTTTCTACTCCTACCCGGGTGCAGATCTCGAGCGCCCGCCACTCTCCCCGGATCTCCCCAAAGTGATGGCCGATGATGATATGAGGGGCGAGTTTGTGACCCATTTCCTTAAGCATGAAGAGCGTCTCTTCATAGTCTTCAACTTGCCGCTTCAGATGATAGATCTGATGAATCGTCTCCTCATCACCGATCATATCTAACAGAATCTGGTCGACACCTGCATCCTTTAAATCTTTTGCAGTTTCCCTTTTAATCAGGCCTGTATGGACGATGATTTTAAAAGAGGGATCCGTTTCCTTGATCTTTCTGATTGAAGGAATATATTTATCGAGAGGGACTTCGCCGTTGCGGTTTGCTCCACCACTTAAGAGAATACCCAAAGCCCCTTGCGAGCGGAGTCGATCGACTATTCGAGAAAAAGTCTCAGCATCTTCTGCTGGAATCATTGGCTCAAGGAGCTTTCCTTCGCAGTGGCCGCATTTCAGATCGCAGTGGGTTCCCGTCACGCTGATCGCTGCAAAGCGGTCTTTTTGGGAAGGAAGGGTGGCGTCCTGGTAGGAGACCGTGCCGGGAATGGAGAAAGTGAGTTCATTGCCAAAATGGAGCTTGCGAAGACGGAACGCCTCAGATTGGAGTTCTTTTGTCGGGACTTGTAATAATTCGTTGATCATGGCGTATTCGCGTATAAGTTAAGCTCCAATAACCAAATTCCAAACTCCAAATAATAACCAATTTCCAATAACCCAATATAAATGTTTGGTGTTTGATTATTGGAATTTATCTGGTTATTGGTGCTTGGTTATTGTCATTTTATTTCCAGTTGTTTTTTTATTTCCTCTATATCTTCAGGTTCGGGCATGAACGGGAAATTGCGGATCGGGCCAGAAGGCCGCTCATTTCCATAGGGTCTGTTGCAAGCCACTTTACCATCCCTTCCAGGGCATCCGGAGGTCATGAAGGGTTCGCCCAATTCAATCAGAGGGTTGATATCGGTTCCGAAATCAGCCAGTTTCTCCTGAGCATCAAATTTCATCTGACTGAAAGAACCCAGCCCTTCATTGATGATCCATCTTGAAAGCTGAATTCTACGGTATTGACCAAGGGGGGGAGAGGGATGATCTTGCATAGGGCTTCCTTTTTCAGGAAAAAATGAAAAGAGATGGGTATAGGCGCCCATATCCTGGCCTCTCTGAATGGCCTCAACCATCTCCTTCTCTGTTTCCCCCAGACCCACGATGAGATGGATTCCGACATAGAATTTTCCAAAAACCTCTTCGGACATCCGGACCACGTCCCAATAATGGTCCCAGCGATGTGGTCCTCCAACCCCTCTGCCTCTTAAGCAGTCGAAAAGCTCTGGGGTTGCAGCATCAATGGCAATTCCCACCCGGTCGGCCCCTGCCTGTTTCATCGCCATCAGGGACTCTCTGTCTCGAATTAATGTTGGTGTGATGAGGACGCTGATGAAAAGATCCGTCTCCTGCTTAAATGTTTTGATGACATGGATGGTATCCTCAAGGGCTTTGGAGTGCGTGATCATGGAGATGCAGACCCGGTGGATCTGGTCTTTTGCCCTGGCTCTCTCAACAACTTCTTCCAATGAAAAGAGAGGCCAGTCCACACGGATAAAAGTTTTTCCTTTTGGACCTTCCAGCCTCGTTTTCGAAAGACCGCAGAAGTGGCACTTTCCAAGACAGCCTTCTTCATAATGGAGGAGAAGGTTGAGGCCCTTCAGTTTCGCATTCCGATGAAAAGACCCTTGCTGAAAACCCAGCGTAAGCGAGGCGGCCAGACTGGTCTGGACATATTGAGGGCTTGTTTTTGGGTTCATGACATTTCCTCTAATTTCCGTTTTCCATTTTCCATTTCTTTCGCTCTTCATAATACTCTTTAAACCCGACCCAGGTTTTTTTAATCAATCTTTCAAAATCAATACCTTCTTTATTCCAGTTCTCATCGAGAAATACCCTTTTATGAAATCCGTACCGGAGCGTCCCACCAAAGGTTTCTCGCCACTCTGACTCATAATTTTCAAGATAGTGAAGGTCTCCCCTGATGATGGCTTCTGCCGCAATCCTTCCCGCAATCTCACCGGCTATGACGGCATTAAGAATGCCAGCGCCTGTGATGGGATGGGCATGGCCCGCCGCATCTCCTACTATCAGAGTGTTTCCGAAGACAGTTTGTCGCCGGGATTCACAAGGGATGGAGCCGCCGGTTTTTGAGACGATTTCAATCCTTGGCAATTTTCCGGAGTCCTTGAGGAGTGTTAAGAAATGGTTGAGCAATTCCGGAAGCATCGATGTTTTTTGAGGAGGGACTCCAATCCCCACATTGGCCGTTTTCCCCTTCGGGAAAAACCATCCATATCCTCCTTCATAATCCGGATGAAAATAGATATCCACATGAACTTGAGGGTTGAAAAGTGCGACCTCGTGCTGAAGCGCCACCATCATTCTTATTGGAGGTTGTTTCATCCACCTGGCAACTGTGGAATGAACCCCATCTGCGCCAATGATCACCTTTGCTCTTATCCATTCTTTTTTGGAGCCTTGCTCAATGAGAACTCCTTCGGAGGATGTTTCAAGTGCCCTGGTTTCTGTCAAAACCTCAGCCCCGGATCGAATGGCTGAGGCAGCAACTTCTTTATCGAAGAGGGAGCGATCGAGCATATATCCCGGACTTTTCATTTCAAAGGTTTTTTCATTGGGAAGATGGATGCTCATCGTTTCAATGGATTGTACAATTGATCTAGGATCAAAAGAGGCATGTCGGGAAACCCATTGGGAAACCAGCTCAGCACACTGAACAGGAATACCAATACGCTGTTTCTTTTCGATGAGAAGGACGTTTAATCCCCTCTTCGCAGAGGCCTGGGCTGCAGTGGATCCTGCCGGACCGGCTCCGATTACAAGGATATCATACGATTTAACAGAAGAGGGCTCAGCCATGGACATACTCTAAAACCCTTCTGAGGAGAGGAAGGTTGAGGTGGGTCTGGTTTTCAAATATTCCAAGGTGCGC
>OGCL01002686.1_pt1 | contig 11856 bp, 16 predicted proteins | sample 1570041 | NCBI WGS metagenome assembly OGCL01 (sample SAMN06266162, study PRJEB24511) | hot springs metagenome | isolation source: Hot spring water | place: South Africa: Limpopo | collected 2015-06-22 | reverse complement strand
AAGTCCATCATGGTCTTGTCCTCTCTGGCCCGTCATGGGTCAGGATGTCTTGGTCGCCATCACTTCAATCAGTTTGACACCAAATCGTGTATCGTCGTTTTCGAGTACGGTGATTTCGCCGCGCGCAATGCGTCGGCCGTTCACCATGATCTCGACCGGCTCACCGATCTTCTTGTCCAGCGCGATGATGGCGCCTTCCTCGAGACTCATCAGCCCTGCAACCTGCATGCGGCTCGACCCGAGCACGATCTGGACCTCGATCGGGATATCCATGATCAGGTCAAGATTGGCGCTGAGACCGCTGCCCGGCTCCTGCTGGTGGCCGGTAGAGCCGCCAAAGTCGCCGCCACCGAAGTCGCTCGAACCACCGAAGTCGCTGGAGCCGCCGAAATCGCTGGAGCCCCCGAAGTCGGAGCTGCCGCCCAGATCGTTGGAACCGCCGAAATCGCTGAGACCGAAATCATCGCTCGGGGAGGCGGCTGCATCGCCGCCAAAATCCGATTCGAATGCTGCCAGCGGGTCGTCCTTTAGGCCGAGATCGGAACCGAAATCGCCCAGACCACCGTCTGCATCTGCCTTCAGGACGCCGCGAAGGTCATCGACCGCCTGGTCAAAGTCGGTGTCGCTCGCACCCGGCATCGCCAGTGCGTCGTCATCCTTCGGTGGTGTTTTCTTCGTTGCCATGGATCGATTATTCCTCTTGAAACTTGCCTCAAGCTGCCGTGGGCCGAGCCCCGGTAAATGCCTAGCTCATCAAATGCTTTAGAATTTCATCTTCGCTACTCACATTGTCCTTCACCCGGACCGTGTAGCTGTCGCCAGCCCGGCCGAACTCGCAGACATAGAGGTTCTTGCCGTTGGCGCTGACATCGACCATCACGTCGCCTTTGTCCCGGAAAGGAATGACATCGCCGGCGATCAGTCGCGAGACAGTCGCAAGCGTCAGCGATTCCAGGCGGATCCGCGCTTCGAGAGTGACCTGGGAGCGGCGCACCTGCTCGGCGATCTGCTCCTGCCATTCCTTCTTCGACTTGCTGGACTGGCTCTTCGACTTGGGCATCGTGACCACGGTCTTCAGCAGAGCCTTCTGCGGGATAACCAGGTAGAATTCCGACTCAACCGTCCCCAGCGTGATGCCGAGTTTGACGGTCACGCCGTATTCGTCGACATGATCCTCTTCGGGCTTCAGGCGGTCTTCCGCGTTGTGTGCCTTTTCCAGCAGCGGCTCGAAGCCACCCGGCGCGTTGACACCCGAACGAAGGACGTTGGCGATTTTATCGAAGACCATCACGGCGAGATCCAGCTCGATCTGTGAAAGTGGCCGTTCGATGGGTTCCTGGATCGTCTCGGGCAGGGCTCCAAGCAGGTTTTCCATCAGAGTGATGACGAAACCATTGCCGCAGGCGAGAACGAAGTTCGGTGACCAGTTGCGCAACTGCCCGTCCGCCAGGGAAACATTGTCCCCCAGGTCCGCGATCAGGTCCATCATCAGACCGCTTTCGTGGCCGTTGTAGTGAACCTGCATCGAGAGCCCCGTCTCGCTGTGGAAGACGTCGGGCAGGAACTCGACATAGAGCTGGCCGAAGTCGGCGCAGAGCTTCTGCAGCGTCTTGGAATCGCCCAGGCCGCCAGTCAGCTTGGCAAGCAGGGCGCGATCCATCGCCGGAGCGGTCTCGGTCTGTGCTTCAGTCATGATCAGGCTGCCTTGCTTTCACCGCCGCCGCCAGGATTCATCATTTCCTGCTCCACGGCGTCGATCGAAGGACGTTCATGGGAGGAGATGGTCTTGCGGCCGTATTCGAGTGCCACCTGCGGGACCGACCCGTTCATGTAGGCGAGCAGCGTCTGCTTCACGATGATGTAGAGGCGGTGCTGCTTCGTGCGGACCATCTTGATCTGCGCGATGATCGGGTTGCAGAGGCAATAGGAGAGGAAGATGCCGAGCATGGTGCCGACGAGAGCGGCGCCGATCAGACCGCCAAGAACTTCAGGCGATTCATTGATCTTGCTCATGGCCTTGATAACCCCGAGAACGGCCGCGACGATACCGATTGCCGGGAAGCTGTCACCCATGGCGGTCATGGCGTGGTAGGGCTTCATCTTGTCGTAGTGGATGGTTTCGATTTCTTCGTCCATCAGTGCTTCGATCTCATGGCTTCGGGCATTGCCGATGATGATCAGGCGGACATAGTCACAGATGAAGGCGGTTAGTTCCTTGTTCTTCAGGAGGTTCGGAGCCGCCGTGAAGATCGAGGATTCTTCCGGGTTGTCGATATGCGCTTCGATCTCGTTGCGCGACTTGGTGCGGAGGTCGCGCATCAGAGAGTAAAGCACGCCGAGCACGTCGAGATAGTCGCGCTCCTTCGGAACCGTCTGCTTGAAGGCCTCGCCCAGCGCCTTGCCGGTGTCTTTGATGACCTTCATCGGGTTGGCCATGATGAAGCCACCGATGCCGGCGCCACCGATGATGACGAGCTCAAACGGCTGGATGAGAACATCCAGGTGACCACCCATGGCCATGAAGCCGCCGAGTACGCAGCCCAGTGTGATGATGAAACCGACGATTAAGTTCATTTTGCCCGCACCCGAACGTTACTATTCACCGTAACCGATAGAGCTCCTGCCTTGCGTGAGGCTGAATCACGGTGCCAATTTTGGGCTGCGCATCCCCCCGGAATTCCTGGCTTTCCCCGGACAGTTTCGCGCAAGCCTTTTGCCGCAAGAAGAGCGGAGTAGAGCGTAGGCTATCCTGCGTTAAATAATGATTTACTGATATTCTTCACCTGCGGAGGCAAAGCAGTGCAATCCGGTATTTACGTGTCCCTGTCGTCGCAGATGGCTCTCGAGCGCCGTCTCACCACGATCGCCGACAACATGGCCAATGTGAACACGGTCGGCTTTCGCTCCACGGATGTAAAGTTCGACGAGATGTTGAGCCGGACCGGCAACGAGCTCAACGCCAAGATCGCCTTTGTCAGTCAGGGCAATGACTATCTCTCCACCAAAAGCGGGGAGCTTATGGAAACGGGCAATGTCCTGGATTTCGCGATCAAGGGAGATGCCTGGTTCGCGATCGACACACCGGTCGGTCAGGTCCTGACACGGGATGGTCGTTTCACCATGACCGATGGGGGACAGCTCGTCTCAACGCGCGGTTATCCCGTTCTGGATGCAGGCGGGGCGCCAATCCAGCTCAACCGCGCCGGCGGCCCGCCGGAAGTCGGGGCCAGCGGCCAGATCATGCAGGATGGCCGAGTGGTCGCAACGCTGGGTATCTTCACCGCTGACGTGCGCAACGGCTTCCTGCGTTTTGAGAACAGTGGCGTGACCACCGTCGACAACCCGCAGCCGGTCGTCGACAACCCGGAAGTTTCCATTCTGCAGGGATATGTCGAGAACTCCAACGTCAATGGCATCGGCGAGATGACGCAGCTCATCCAGGTCAACCGCGCCTTCGAGGCAATCAGTGCGCTGATCAGCTCCAGCGAAAATACCATGAGCGAGGCAATCAAGGTCCTCGGCGGCGGCAACTGAGCCTGAGATCGGATAACCATGAGCGTGCCGACACCAGACGAATTTCCGCTTTCCCCGAAGCTCGGACAATTGGCGGCATTGGCGCAGCGCTATTCCCGCCCCACCAATTCCGTCACCCAGGGCGGACATGTCCGCACCATCGCTGCTGGCCATTACACAGTGACCGGTTTGTCTCGGCATGTGCGTCTCGGAGAATTCGTCGCCCATCGCTCGTCCACCGGCGTGCATCTGGGAGAAGTGGTCCGGGTTGAGCCGGATGTCTGCTATGTCTGCCCGATCGAACCCGGTGAACCCATCGGCATCCACGACGTCGTGATCCGCAAGGGTGCTTTTCGTGTCGCCCCGGATGATAGCTGGTGCGGCCGCACCATCAATGCGCTGGGTGATCCGATCGATAATGGACCGGCACTGGCGCCAGGAGCGGAGCGGCGCCCCATTTCCACGACCGCGCCGCCGTCGATGACACGCAGCCGCGTCGAGACGGGCTTCAAGACCGGCGTCAGGGCGATCGATATCTTCTCGCCGCTCTGCCTGGGGCAGCGTCTTGGCATTTTCGCGGGGTCGGGCGTCGGCAAATCGACACTGCTGTCCATGCTCGCTCGAGCGGACGCTTTCGATAAGGTCGTCATCGCACTGGTTGGCGAGCGCGGTCGCGAAGTGCGTGAATTCATCGAAGATACGCTCGGCGACAACATGGCGAAATCGATCGCCGTGGTCGCCACCAGCGATGAGAGCCCGATGCTGCGCAAAATGGCGCCCCTGACCGCCATCACCATCGCAGAGCATTTCCGCGACAAGGGCGAGAACGTACTGTTCATCGTCGACAGCGTTACCCGCTTCGCCCATGCCATCCGTGAAGTGGCAACCGCCGCTGGCGAGCCGCCGATCGCGCGTGGCTACCCGGCCTCCGTCTTCACCGAGTTGCCCCGTCTTCTGGAACGTGCCGGTCCCGGCGCAGAGGGAGCCGGCACGATCACCGCGATCATTTCGATCCTTGTCGATGGCGATAATCATAACGATCCGATTGCAGATTCCACGCGTGGTATCCTTGACGGGCACATCGTGCTCGACCGCGCCCTTGCTGACGAGGGGCGTTATCCACCGATCAACCCTCTGACATCGATTTCTCGTCTGGCCCGCAAGGCCTGGACGCCCGAGCAGGAGAAGCTGGTCTCGCGTCTGAAGGCGCTGATTCACCGTTTCGAGGAAACCCGCGACCTGCGCCTAATCGGCGGCTACCGCAACGGTTCCGATCCCGATCTCGACATGGCCATCAAGCAGGTGCCGGTCATCTACGACATTCTGAAGCAGACGCCGGGTGAGAAGCCCGCGTTGGACGCCTACGCCGACCTGGCCAACGCCCTGAAGGCGGCAGCTGGTGGGCAGGGTATGAGACAAAGGGGCTGACCATGACCGATTTCGATGCTGACGAGCCCGTGGCTCCGCTCCGCCCGGTCCTGACCCGGCGACGTGTACCGACCATCGACCGGGTGCTGGCGCTGACGGGTATCGCACTTGCCTGTGGTGCTGCCATGTTCCCCTGGTATGTCTTCTTCAATGAGGAGAAGTTCGGTATCCGGGTCGCTGAGTGGGGGCGCACCCGTGATTTGCCCGAGGGACCAGGGCGGGATGTGTTCAGCGTGTCTCCGCTCGCATTGGTCGACAGCGACGACGAGAGCGGTGACAACGACGGCAAGGCTGATGTCGACCAGATCGTAACAGCCACCGTCCCGACGCTCGGGCGCGAGCAGCCCGACGGCCTGGAGACACAGACGACACAGCCGTTCCCGGGCAAGTCCGGTTTCCGCCTGCTGCATGTCGCCAACGGCCGCGCGCTGATCGAGGATCGAGCCGGCATGTACCTGGTTCGTGTCGGTTCCATCCTCCCCGACAACAGCCGTGTTGCGACGCTCGAACAGCGCGACGGCAAGTGGGTCATCGTCACCTCTTCCGGCGAGGTTGTCCGAAACAACTGACGAAGTGTGGGACGGGCAAGTCCCACGCAAGATTACTAGCCTAAGCTCCGATCAATAATAGACGGAGTGATGTGAATGAATCCCATCCAGTTGTTCGAGCTAGCCTCCCGCCAGGCGGAATGGCTTTCGGTGCGCCAGCAGGTGGTGGCGACCAATATCGCTAACGCAAACACGCCCAAGTTTGTAGCCAAGGACATCACGCCTTTCAGTGCGGTTCTGGACAAGACCGGCATGGTCCAAGGCATGGCCGTTACGCAGCCGGGCCACATGGCAGCTGCCGATTTCAGTGACCGCAACATCGCGATCGAGGACGAGAAACTCAATAACGAGATCGGTATCCAGGAATCTGGCAACACCGTCGCGCTCTCCGACGAGTTGAGAAAGACGGGCGAAATCAAGCGCAACTACGAGCTCAACACGTCGCTGATGTCCTCCTTCCATCGCATGATGTTAATGACGGTGAAACGCTGATGACTGATCCATTGCTCGCAACGCTGAAGGTTGCCGGAAGCGGGCTTGAAGCCCAGTCGACCCGCCTTCGCATCGTCTCCGAAAACATTGCCAATGCTCGCACGACGGGTGACACGCCGGGCGCTGATCCCTATCGGCGCAAGACGATCACATTCGGCGCCGAACTCGACCGAGTGAGCGGTGCGGAAACCGTTCAGGTGAAAAAGCTTGGCGTCGATCTCGCGGACTTCATCGAGGAATACGACCCAGGCAACCCGGCTGCCGATGAGCGCGGCATCGTCAAGATGCCCAATGTCAACATCCTGATCGAGATGGCTGACATGCGCGAGTCCAACCGCACCTACGAAGCGAATCTGCAGACCATCAAGCAGACCCGAGAAATGATTTCCCAAACCATAGCGCTGCTGAAGGCCTCACAATGATTGAATCTCTGACCAAGACTAGCGCGCTGTCCGGCACCAAAGGCCTGGACTCGCTCTCGAGCACCTTTTCCACGAAGGGTCTGACCGCCGAGGGGACGACGCCCGGCACCATGACCGGCGAGACCTTCATGGCTGCGTTGGGCAATGTCGCGGTGAACGCGGCAAACAATCTGAAGAATGCGGAGCAGGCCTCCTTCGATGGCCTCATGGGCAAGGCGAACACCCGTGAAGTGGTCGATGCCGTGATGCAGGCCGAGCAGTCTCTCCAGACGGCGATCGCGTTCCGCGACAAGATCGTCAACGCCTATCTCGAAATCACAAAGATGCAGATCTAGCAGGGGTACCAAACTATGAGAGCGCTTGCCATCGCAGCCACGGGTATGGACGCCCAGCAGACCAATCTTGAGGTCATCGCGAACAACATTGCCAACATCAACACGACCGGCTTCAAGCGGGCCCGTGCTGAATTCTCTGACCTTCTCTATCAGACGGAGCGCGCCCAGGGCGTGCCGAACCGTGCAAACCAGGCCATTGTCCCGGAAGGTGCCAATATCGGTCTCGGTGTCCAGACGGCCGCCGTGCGCAACATCCACACCCAGGGTCAGCTCACCCAGACCGGCAACGAACTTGACCTCGCCCTGATCGGTCGTGGCTGGTTCCAGATCGAAAGCCCCGATGGTACGACCCTGTACAGCCGCTCCGGTGCCTTCAACATGAATGCCGAGGGGCAGTTGGTCACCATTGACGGCTACTTGGTTACGCCGCAGATCACCATTCCGCAGGACGCCAGCGAAGTCGTGATCAGTCGCACCGGTCAGGTTCAGGCCCGCATTGGCAACGATGCCGACTACACCGACCTCGGGCAGTTGACGATTGCCAACTTCGTCAACGAAGCAGGCCTCAAGCCGCTTGGCGACAACCTGTTCGCCGAGACCGCAGCATCGGGTGCAGCCATTGTCGGCGCACCGGAAGATCCGGGCTTCGGCTACATCAAGCAGTCCTATCTGGAAGCCTCGAACGTCGACTCGGTGAAAGAGATCACGGACATGATCTCGGCTCAGCGCGCCTACGAGATGAATTCCAAGGTCATCACCACTGCCGACGAGATGGCTCAGATCGTCAGCAAGAACCTCAAGTAAGACAACTGGAGGCAAACATGAGGTTTCGCCGGAACATCGGACATGCCCTGCGGGCGGCGGCAATTGCCGCCGCAGCATTTGGCTTCGCCGCCGGCATCGCGCTGGCGCAGAATACCGCTGTGATCCCCAAGCAGGTCATCTACCCGGGCGAAACCATTTCTTCCGAGCAGCTCGACGTCGTCCCCGTGACGAACCCAAACATTGCGGGCGGCTACGCCCAGACCCGTGAAGAAGTGGTCGGCATGGTGGCGAAACGCACATTGCTGCCTGGCCGCACCATTCCCGTTCACGGTTTGCGTGAGGCCTTTGCGGTCAAGCGCGGCACGAGCGTCCGCCTGACCTTCGCAATCGGCAACATGCTGATCAGCGCGAGCGGGACGCCATTGACGGATGCTTCGGTCGGCGAGCTCGTCAAGGTCCGCAACATCGATTCCGGCTCGATCGTGTCAGGCACGGTCATGGCTGATGGTACCGTACAGGTGATGGCAAAATGAGACTGATTGCTCCCATGCGGATCGCATTCTGTGCGCTGGCGCTGGTTCTGGCTCCGCTTGAGCCGGCACTAAGCGCCAATTCGCGCATCAAGGACATCGCTTCGCTGCAGTCCGGTCGTGACAACCAGTTGATCGGCTACGGTCTCGTGGTCGGCCTGCAGGGCTCTGGCGACAGCTTGCGCTCCTCGCCCTTCACAGACCAATCCATGCGCGCCATGCTGCAGAACCTCGGGATCTCGACCCAGGGCGGACAGTCGAACGCAAAGAACGTGGCGGCCGTCATGGTGACCGCCAATCTGCCGCCCTTCGCAAGCCCCGGCAGCCGTATCGACGTGACGGTGAGCTCGCTGGGTGATGCGACCTCGCTGCGCGGCGGGACCCTGGTGATGACCTCGCTGACGGGAGCAGACGGCCAGATCTACGCCGTCGCGCAAGGTTCCGTGGTCGTTTCCGGTGTTAGCGCCCAGGGTGATGCCGCCGCCGTACAGCAAGGGATTACCACCTCCGGCCGCGTCCCGACCGGTGCGATCATCGAGCGTGAACTGCCGTCGAAGTTCAAGGACAGCGTCAATCTCGTCCTGCAACTGCGCAATCCCGATTTCACGACTGCCCTCAGGGTGTCCGACACGATCAATGCCTATGCTGCCGCCAACTACGGCGCACCGATCGCCGAAGCGCGGGACAGCCTGGAGATCGTCGTCCAGAAACCTCGGACGGCTGACCTTGCACGGCTGATGGCCGATATCGAAAACCTGGTGGTGGCGACGGATTCCCCCGCGCGCGTAGTTATCAACGAGCGCACTGGCACCATCGTCATTGGTGCTGACGTGCGCGTCTCCAGGGTCGCCGTGAGCTATGGAACCTTGACCGTCCAGGTCCAGGAGACACCGCAGATCATCCAGCCGGAACCTTTCTCGCGCGGGGAAACGGCGGTTCAGCCACAGACCGACATCTCCATCCGTCAGGAAGGTGACCAGATCGCCATTGTCGATGGTCCCGACCTCAGAACCCTCGTCAGCGGCCTCAACAGCATCGGCGTCAAGCCGGACGGCGTCATCGCGATCCTTCAGGGGATCAAGTCCGCCGGCGCGCTGCAAGCGGAGCTCGTCCTGCAATGATCAAGTCGAACCAGCTTCACTTCTCTCGCATCGCGCTGCGCAATGCGGCAGCCGTTCTGGCAATCGCCACGCTTCCGGCCTTCGCGCAGAGCGCGCTTGGCCAGCAGTCACCGCCGGAAAGTGCGACGGAAGCCGAGATCCGCCAGTTCTGCACCAGCATCGCCGATGCGGCGCGCGACCAACGTTACCTGCTGCAAAAGCAGGAGCTGGAAAAGCTGCAGGCCGACGTCGACGGTCGTATCGCGATCCTCGAGAAGCGGCGCGAAGAATACGAGGATTGGCTCAGCCGCCGGAACGAATTCATGAAGCAGGCCGAGGGGCAGCTCGTGGAAATCTATCGGAAGATGGCGCCTGACGCGGCGGCCCCGCAACTGGAACAGACGAATGTCATGCTTGCGGCGGCCATCATCATGAGGCTGCCGCCGCGCCAGTCGAGCCTGATCCTGACTGAAATGAACCCGGACAAGGCGGCGAAAGTCGCCGCGATCATGTCGAGTGCCGGCGACCCCAATACATCGAAGGACCCGTCATGATGAAGCGTTTCCCGGCTCTGCTGGCCGTTCTCCTCCTTGCTGGCTGCCAAAGCCAGACCGTCAAGGAAATCGGCAATGCGCCATCCATGAGCCCGATCGGGTCCGGCCTGCGCTACAGCCAGACGCCACAGATGGCCATGTATCCCAAGCAGCAGGCACAGACCGCCAGCGGTTACTCGCTTTGGAGCGATAGCCAGTCTGCGCTGTTCAAGGACGCCCGCGCTCTCAACATCGGCGACATCCTGACCGTCAACATCGAGATCAATGATCGTGCGTCCTTCAACAACAAGACGGACCGCAGCCGCGACAACGGCACGTCGCTCAAATGGGGCGCGTCGATCTCGAATTTCCTGGGCTTCTCCACCGATACCGGGACCACGGGTGATCTTTCCACAGACTCGTCGACCAGCACGAAGGGATCGGGCAAGACCGAACGTTCCGAAAAGCTGAACCTGCTCGTCGCAGCTGTCGTCACGGGTGTCCTCGAAAACGGCAATCTCCTGATCAGCGGTTCGCAGGAGGTGCGGGTCAATCATGAACTCCGCATCCTGAACGTCGCCGGTATCGTCCGCCCGCAGGACGTCGATGCCGACAACATGATTTCCTATGACCGCATTGCCGAGGCCCGCATCTCCTATGGTGGCCGTGGGCGCCTGACCGAGGTGCAGCAGCCGCCGATCGGCCAGCAGGTCGTCGACATCTATTCGCCGTTCTGACCGGAGCGGAGGAGAGACGCATGGACGAGAGCCAGGAAGGCGAAGGCAAGAAGAAATCGGGGCTCATGGCGCTCCTCATCCCGCTCGTCGTTCTGACGGCCGTGGGTGGCGGCGGCGGCTGGGTGATTGGCAATATGCTTGCGCCTCAGGTGAAGCAGGCCGAAGATGCGGCGAAGGCTGCCGAAGCGGCAGCAGGCGCCCATGGAGAGGGCAAGAAGGAGGAGGAGGGGCTCCCGCCGATCTCCACCGAGGCAAATGGTGTGGTTGCGCTGGAGCCGATCACCACCAATCTCGCTTACCCCTCGGAAAACTGGATCCGCCTTGAGGTCGCGCTGCTGTTTAACGGTCCGCCGGACGTGAAGTTGGCCGAAGATATCCACCAGGACATCATGGCCTATCTGCGAACAGTTTCCCTGCAGCAAGTGGAAGGTCCGCGCGGCTTTCAATATCTCAAGGATGACCTCCAGGAGCGAGTTGACCTGCGCTCGGAAGGCCGCGTATCCAAGGTGATGTTCAGAACGCTCGTGATCGAATGATTCGGTTTCTCCTCTTCGTCGCTGTCATGATGATGGCGCCGGAACTGGCTGTGGCCCAGCAGTTCCCGACGGATATCTTCAACACCCCGATCGATGGATCGGTGGCGGCGTGGATCATTCGTACCTTCGGCCTGCTCACGGTGCTGTCGGTAGCGCCGGGCATCCTGATCATGGTCACGAGCTTCCCGCGTTTCCTGATCGCCTTTTCGATCCTGCGCTCCGGCATGGGGCTGGCAACCACTCCATCCAACATGATCCTGACGAGCATGGCATTGTTCATGACCTTCTATGTCATGGCGCCGACCATGGATCGGTCCTGGCGCGAAGGGGTGCAGCCGCTCTTGAACAGTCAGATCACTGAAACCGAAGCCATAGCCCTGATCGCCGAGCCTTTCCGCACATTCATGACCGCAAACACCCGTGACAAGGATCTGGCACTCTTCGTTGACATCGCCAACGAGCGCGGCCAGGCCACCATTGTCGACGGCAAGGTCGACTACCGCGTCCTGATCCCGGCTTTCATGCTCTCTGAAATCCGCCGCGGCTTCGAAATCGGCTTCCTCATTATCCTGCCCTTTCTCGTCATCGACATGGTGGTCGCCACCATCACCATGGCCATGGGTATGATGATGCTGCCGCCCACCTCGATTTCCCTGCCGTTCAAGATCCTGTTCTTCGTTCTGATTGACGGCTGGAACCTGCTCGTTGGCAGCCTGGTGCGGTCCTTCCTATAAGCGTTAACCACGCCCGATTACGTTCCGTTCACTACGCTCCCTTACGGGCGATTCACCACGTCTTCACCGCCCTTTGCGCCGCCTTCCGATGTAAAGAAGTTGGCAAGGATTGGCTGCGAGTTTGGACCTCGCACGACGGGTCTGGTAGCAACGAAAAGTACCAAATGGCATGATGCCGAACGT
>OGCL01002685.1_pt1 | contig 11857 bp, 6 predicted proteins | sample 1570041 | NCBI WGS metagenome assembly OGCL01 (sample SAMN06266162, study PRJEB24511) | hot springs metagenome | isolation source: Hot spring water | place: South Africa: Limpopo | collected 2015-06-22 | reverse complement strand
GCATCGACATGGGCGTGGAGCTCGGCGATCTGCGCCTTGGTCAGCCGCCCCGCCAGCTGCCGCACCACCAATCGCTCCAGCTCGATGCGGATGTCGAAGGCGTCGCGCGCCTCCTGCCAGCTCGGCGTCGCCACCACGGCGATGCGGTTGCGTCGCAGCTCGACCAGTCCCTCGGCCGCGAGCTGGCCGAGCGCATGGCGCGCGATCGTGCGGCTGACGCCGAAGCGTTCGCCCAGCGCATCCTCCGGCAGCTTGGCCCCTGGCTCCAGCGCCTGCTCGATGATCGCGCGGCGCAGCGCACGGCAGATCGTCCCGACCCGATCGGTCGTAGGGCGGCTGCGGTTGTCCTCGCGCGTCATCACCGAAATCCGAATGCGGAGCCTTTGTCTTAGCCCCGAGGCCGGCGCGGCTGCAATCCGCGGCGACCGGCCCGTTCGGGAGCGCGGGAGAGAGGCGAGGGAGAGAGCGTGAGGGCCCCGAGGCATGGCATCGCTATTGCATGCACTTTTGGGATCATGGGCATGCACTCGTGCCGCCACGGGAAGAGTGATGTGGCCGTCGCGAGGCGCCGCCATCACCTGGAAGCGGGTTCGGGGCCGGCACCGGACGGCTTGAATCATCGTCTCAGAAAAGGGGAACAAGATGCTGAAAAGACTCTGCCTCGGCGCCGTTGCCGGCCTAGCCCTGGCCGCACTGTCAGCGACCGGTGCCGTCCGGGCGCAGGAGACCACGATCAAGTTCACTTTGGGCTGGAAGACGCAGGGCTCGGACGCCGCCTTCTTCGTCGCCCGCGACAAGGGCTACTACAAGGCGGAAGGCCTCAACGTGATCATCGATCAGGGCGAGGGCTCGGGCGCGACCGTCACCCGCATCATGGGAGGCGCCTATGATGCCGGCTTCGGTGACGTCAACGCGATCATCCAGAACGCTGCGACCAAGCCGGGCGAGAACCCGGTCATGGTCTACATGATCTGGAACCGTCCGCCCTTCGCGATCTCCAGCAAGAAGGCGACCGGGATCACCAAGCCGAAGGATCTCGAAGGCAGGACTCTGGGCGGCGCCCCCGGCACGCCGACGACCCGCCTGCTCGAGGTCTTCGCCCGCAAGAACGGGCTCGACATGGGCAAGATCAAGCTCACCAGCATGGCGCCGAACCTGCAGGAGCCGCTCTTGATCAAGGGCGACATCGACGGCGCGCTGGTGTTCAACATCACCAGCTATTTCAATCTCTTGCTGAACCGCCAGGACCCGGAGAAGGACTTCAACTGGCTCACCTTCGGCGATTTCGGGCTCGATCTCTATTCCAACGGATTGATGGTCTCGCAGAAGCTGATCAAGGAGAACCCCAAGGCCGTCGCCGGCCTGGTGCGCGCCACCAACAAGGCGATGATCGAGATCGCGAAGGACCAGGCCGTCGCGATGAAGGCGGTGATGGCCTATGACGCCCTCGTCAACGAGGCGATCGAGAAGAAGCGCCTGCAATACTCCTTCAGCGAACTCATCGTCTCGCCGGAGATGAAGGAGATCGGCGTCGGCGACACCAGGGATGCCCGCATGGCCAGCGCCATCGGCATCATCGTCGAAGGCTACCAGCTCCCCCGCACGCCGAAGCCCGAGGAGATCTTCTCCCGCGCCTTCCTGCCGCCCAAGGCCGAGCGCGAGCTGGTCTATACGGCGAATTGAGACAGCGAGGCGATCACGCCCGGTCGGCGAGGCTCATGACCAGTGTCATGGGGTTCTCCGGCCCGGGCGTGAAGCCGTAGCGCTCGTAGAAGCGTTTCGCATCCTCCGAGATGGCGTGGACGAGAAGGCCCCTGATGCCGAGGATCGTGGCCGCCTGGCGGGTCCGCAGGACGGCATCCCTGAGAATCGCGACGCCGAGGCCTTGCCCCTGGAAGCAGCGGTCGACGGCCAGCCGCCCGAGGATGGCCATCGGGATCGGGTCCGGCATGTTGCGTTTCAGCCGGCCGGGGGCCTCAGTCGCGATGAGAGCGCCTGAGGCGAGCGCGTAGTAGGCGGCGACCCGGCCGGTTTCGTCGGCGACGACATAGGTTCGCGAAGCGCCGCTGGCCTGGTTGAAACGTGATCGGCGCCTAAGCCAGTCGTCGCGGACGGGAACGCCTGAATCGAAGTCGTCGAGCCTGTGACGGTCGTCGAGCGGGGCAGGGGCGCCCAGCATCAGTCTTTCCAGGGGCGAGGTGCCGACATGAGGCGCTCATAGGCCTCGCCACCGGGAGGCCGGTCGAGGACCTCGACAAATCGATCATAGGTCTCGGGATCGACCCGGATGAAGGTCTGGTCCAGAAGCGTGTCTTCGGCCGCGCGCCGCGCGGCGTCGATCATGAACTCCGAGCGCGTCTTGCTCTGTGTGCTGGCGGCGTGATCGATCAGGTCGCGAACGTCTTCACGGATCCGCAGATTGACGGCGCGCGTCGCGATCTTCGGTGATGCGGGCACGGAGCCTCCTGAGTGGAGCACCTTAGCAGCAAAGATACACGCTGTGTATCCAATGCCGAAAGCGCAGGGCGGGACAGTCGCGTTCCCTGACTCGCCTTCCGTGGAGTCACGTTCTATAAAAGAACAAACACAGAACATGAGCCCGCATGCAGCCCCGCCCGGATCCCGCTTCGCTGACCGATCTGCGCCGCCATCTCGCCGAGATGGCGCTGCGCGGCGCCCCTGCGGCGGTGGGGCAGGTGAGTTTCGGCGCGCCCGCCCTCGATGAGGCGCTGGGCGGCGGCATCGCCCGGGCCGCCCTGCATGAGGTCTATGCGCCCGCCACGGCCGATCTCGCGGCGGCGACGGGATTCGCCGTCGGCCTCGCCATTCGGGCCGCGCAGGAGCGCCCGATCCTTTGGGTGCGGCAGGATGTCGTCGAGGCCGAGACCGGCCGACTGCACCCGCCGGGGCTGACCGAACTCGGGCTCGATCCCGCCCGAATCCTGCTGGTGCGGGCGCGTGATGCCGAGGGCGTGCTGCGGGCCGGCGCGGAAGCCGCCCGCTGCCCGGCGCTGGGGGCGGTGCTGATCGAGCCCTGGGGCGCGCCGCGGCGCCTCGATCTGACCGCGAGCCGGCGCCTGGCCCTGGCGGCGGAAGGCTCGGGCGCGACCACGCTCGTGCTGCGCGCCGCCGTAGTGCCGCAGCCGAGCGCGGCCTCGACCCGCTGGCAGGTCGCGGCCCTGCCGTCGCGGGCACTGGAGGCGAATGCGCCGGGAGCCCCCGCCTTCAGCCTGAGATTGCTGAGACATCGCGGGGGGCTCGGTGAGTGTGAGTGGCGTGTGGAGTGGAGCCGTGACCGACAATCTTTCCAGGAGAGCCCTGTCCAGAGCGACGCCCGAAACCGTCAGGCCGCTGCCGGCCGCGACGAGACCCCCCGTCACCCCAGAGCCAGCCCCGATGCCGCGCCGCTATCTCGCTTTGTGGTTTCCTTTCCTGCCGACCGACCGGCTGCGGCGGGAGGGACGGATCCCGACATCCGGCGTGCCGGCTGACACCCCGCTGGTCGTCTATGCCCATCGCGGCAACGCGCTTCGCCTCGTCGCGGGGGACGACCGGGCTCTGGCACTGGGGCTGGCGCGGGACCTGACCCTGGCCGACGCCCGCGCCCGCATTCCCGGGCTGATCGCGATCGAGGCCGAGCCGGAGGCCGACGAGGCCCTGCTGATGCGGCTCGCCGCCTTCTGCGATCGCTTCACCCCGCTGGTCGCGCTCGATCGCCCCCAGGGCCTGCTGCTCGACATCACCGGCTGCGCCCATCTCTTCGGCGGGGAGGGCGCGCTGCTGGCGACGCTCGGCCGCTGGATGCAGCGCGGCGGCCTCGCGCTCCGCTCGGCCGTCGCGGGCACGCCCGAGGCCGCCCATGCGCTGGCCCGCTTCGGCCGGGGCGGGATCGTGCCGCCCGGGCAGGACGAGACCTGGCTGCGGCCGCTGCCGGTCGCGGCGCTGGAGCTTCCTGCCGAGACCGCGCTCGCCTTGACCCGGGCGGGCCTGAGGACGCTGGCCGATCTTGCCGAGCGCCCCTCCAAGGCGCTGTCGGCCCGTTTCGGCGAGGATCTGGTGACGCGGCTGCGGCGCATGCTCGGCCATGAGGATGCCCGGCTCACGCCGCTGCGCCCGCCGCCGGCCTGCCTGGTCGAGCGTCATTTCGCCGAGCCGATGCTCGATCTCGACGGGCTGCAGGAGGTCGTCGCCCGGCTGATCGCGGAGGCCGCGCGGGTGCTGGAGCAGCGCGGCGAGGGCGGGCGCGTCTTCGAACTCGGCTTCCATCGCAGCGACGGGGCGGTGCGGCGGCTTTCGATCGAGACCGGGCGCCCGACGCGGGACGGCAGGGCCATCCTGCGGCTCTGGCGCGAGCGCGTCGAGAGCCTGTCCGACCCGCTCGATCCCGGCTTCGGCTTCGATGCGGTGCGCCTCGCCGTGCCGGTCTGCGAGCCGCTGGCGGAGGCGCAGCCGAGCCTCGACCGTCGCGCCGTCGAGGACGAGGCCGTGGCCGATCTCGTCGACCGGCTGGTCGTGCGCTTCGGCCGCGACCGGGTGCTGCGCTTCGTGGCGCAGGACAGCCACCATCCCGTGCGTGCGGCGAAGGCGCGCTCGGCCGCGCTGCCGCCGGCCGGCATCGCCTGGCCGGCGCCCCTTCCGCATGAGCCGCCGACGCGCCCGCTCCAGCTCTTCGAGCCGCCCCAGCCGGTGGAAGCGATTGCCGAGGTGCCCGACGGCCCGCCGATCCGCTTTCGCTGGCGTCGGCTCATCCATGACGTCGCCCGTGCCGAGGGGCCCGAGCGCATCGCGCCGGAATGGTGGCGCGACGGTTCCAGCGAGCCGATGCGCGACTATTACCGTGTCGAGGACTCGGCGGGCCGCCGCTTCTGGCTCTTCCGCATCGGCTTCCACGAGCCGGAGCAGGCGCCGCCGCGCTGGTTCCTGCATGGGCTGTTTGCATGAATCAGGTCCTCAGCCCCTTCGCCGAACTCGTTGCCGCGACGAATTTTTCCTTCCTGCGCGGTGCCTCGCCCGGCCCCAATCTCGTGCTCACCGCGCTGCTGCTGGGCCATGCGGGATTGGGCCTGGCCGATCGCAACACGGTGGCCGGCGTGGTGCGGGCTTGGAGCGCGCTGCGGCAGCTGCGCGAGGACGGGCTGCCCCCGGCCGAGAAGCTGAAGGAGGGCGACAGTCCCGGCGAGCATGTCTGGATCGAGAACCCGGCCTTCGCCGATCTGCCCTTCACCGCGGAGCAGTTGCGGGCGATGGCGCGGGATTTCCGGCTCGTCCTCGGCAGCCGGCTCGTCTTCGCCGACGGCACGCCCGACATCGTCGTCTACCCCGCCAACCGCAGCGGCTGGGGCAGGCTCTGCCGCCTGCTCAGCGAGGGCAACCGGCGCGCGGGCAAGGGCGAGTGTATCCTCACCCTCGACGATCTGCTCGCCGACACGCGCGATCTCCTGCTGATCCTGATGCCGCCGCGCGATCTCACGGGCTTGCCTGCGCTGCTCGCCCGGCTGGACGAGGCTGCGCCCGGTTCGCTCTGGCTCGGCGCCAGCATGCACCGGCGCGGCGACGACCGCCGCCGGCTGGCGCGGCTGAAGACGATCGCCGCCGCGACCCGGACTCCGCTGCTGGCGACCAACGACGTGCTCTACGATGCGCCCGAGCAGCGCGATCTGCAGGACGTGCTGACCTGCATCCGCGAGGGCGTCTCGATCGAGCGGGCGGGGCGCCTGCTCGAGGCCAATGCCGAGCGCCATCTCAAGACGCCCCAGGAGATGATCCGGCTCTTCCGCGATGCGCCCGAGGCCATCGCCGAGACGCGCCATCTCCTCGCCCGCATCGAGTTCGATCTCGGCCAGCTCGAATACGAATATCCCGACGAGCCCGTCCCGCCCGGCTGGAGCGACCAGGCCTGGCTGGCGGAGCTGGTGCGCCGCTGCTGCGTCATCCGCTATCCCGATGGCGTACCGGCGAAGGTCGAAGCTCTGCTGCGCAAGGAGCTCGATCTGATCGCGGGGCTGAACTACGCCCGCTATTTCCTCACCATCCACCAGATCGTCGAATTCGCCGTCAGCCGTGGCATCCTCTGCCAGGGCCGCGGCTCGGCCGCCAATTCCGCCGTCTGCTATGTGCTCGGCATCACCGCCGTCGACCCCGCCGAGAGCGACGTGCTGTTCGAGCGCTTCATCTCGACGCAGCGCCGCGAGCCGCCCGACATCGACGTCGATTTCGAGCATGAGCGGCGCGAGGAGGTGATCCAGTGGATCTATGAGCGCTATGGAAGGCACCGCGCCGGCATCGTCGCGACCGTCATCCGATACCGTCCGCGCAGCGCCATCCGCGACGTCGGCAAGGCGCTGGGGCTGACCGAGGACGTCACCGCCCGCATCGCCGGCACGCAATGGGGCAGCTGGGGCACGGAGATCGGCGACGACCGCGTCCGCCAGGCCGGGCTCGACCCCGCCAACCCCACGATCCGCCGCGCGGTCGATTTCGCCATCCGCCTGCTCGGCTTCCCACGCCATCTCTCGCAGCATGTCGGGGGCTTCGTGCTGGCGCGCGGGCGCCTCGACGAGATGGTGCCGGTCGGCAATGCCGCGATGGCGGACCGCACCTTCATCGAATGGGACAAGGACGACATCGACGAGCTGCGCCTGATGAAGGTCGATGTGCTCGCGCTCGGCATGTTGACCTGCATCCGCAAGGCCTTCGACCTCCTGCGCGACCATGAAGGCCTCGAGATGGGCCTGGCCGACGTGCCCAAGGACGATGGGCCGACCTATGACATGCTCTGCCGGGGCCAGTCGCTCGGTGTCTTCCAGGTCGAGAGCCGGGCGCAGATGAACATGCTGCCGCGGCTGAAGCCGCGCTGCCTCTACGACCTCGTCATCCAGGTCGCGATCGTCCGCCCCGGGCCAATTCAGGGCGACATGGTTCATCCCTATCTGCGGCGGCGGGCGGGGCTGGAGCCGGTGCATTACCCGGCGCCGGCGCCCGAGCACGGCCCGGCCGACGAGCTCTTCCAGGTGCTGAACAAGACCAAGGGCGTGCCGCTCTTCCAGGAGCAGGCGATGAAGCTCGCCATGGTCGCCGCGAAGTTCACCGACAGCGAGGCCAATGGCCTGCGCAAGGCGATGGCGACCTTCCGCAGCGATGGCAGCATCGGCAACTATCAGGACCTGATGGTCGAGCGCATGGTGGCGCGCGGCTATGAGCGCGATTTCGCCCAGCGCTGCTTCGACCAGATCAAGGGCTTCGGCAGCTACGGCTTCCCGGAAAGCCACGCCGCCTCCTTCGCCAAGCTGGTCTACATCTCCTCCTGGCTGAAATGCCACCATCCGGCGGCCTTCGCCTGCGCGCTGCTGAACGCGCAGCCCATGGGCTTCTACGCTCCCGCCCAGATCGTGCGCGAGGCCCAGGAGGTCGGCGGCGTCGAGCCACGCGCGATCGATGTGAATTCCAGCTTCTGGGACAATGGGTTGGAGCCCATTGTGAAAAGAAGTGCCGTCATCCCGGGCGACCCCTCGGGTCCGGCCTTCGGCCGGCCCAAGGACAGGCTCCGGGAGACCCGGGATCCATTCCGGAACCGTTCAGGCATGGATCCCGGATCTCCGCTTCGCTGCGTCCGGGATGACGGTGAGGGTGCCGGTAAGCCAAGCCCCTTCGCCCTCCGTCTCGGCTTCCGCCAGATCGATGGCTTCCGCGAGGAGTGGGGCCTGCGCATCGCGGCGCGGCGGGGCGCGGGCTATGCCGATGTCGAGGAGCTGATGCGCCGGGCCGATCTGCCGGGCCGCGCGATGCGGCTGCTCGCCGATGCCGATGCCTTCCGCTCGCTCGGCCTCGACCGCCGCGAGGCGCTCTGGGCCGTGCGCCGCCTGCCGGATGACGAGGCGCTGCCGCTCTTCGCCGCCGCCCAGGCCCGCGAACTCGGCGAGGAGCCGGCCGTCCCTCTGCCGGTCATGCCGCTGCCGCAGCAGATCGTGGCGGACTATCAGACCGCCCGGCTCTCGCTGAAAGGGCACCCGATGGGCATGCTGAGGCCGCTGTTCCGGCGCGACAATGTGCTCAGCTGCGCCGAGCTCGAAGGCCGCCCCGACGGCAGCTGGGCGGCGACGGCCGGCGTCGTGCTGGTGCGCCAGCGCCCCGGCAACGGCAAGGCGATCTTCATCACGCTGGAGGACGAGACCGGCATCGCCAACATCCTGCTCTGGGCCCGGCTGTTCGAGCGCTTCCGGCGCGAGGTGATGAGCGGGCGCCTGCTGCAGATCGAGGGCCGGGTGCAGAAGAGCCCCGAGGGGGTGGTCCATCTGATGGCCCAGCGCGTCGTCGACCGCACGGCCGATCTCGCGAGCCTGTCGGAGAGCCACAGCGCCACGATCACGCTGACGCGCGCCGACGAGTTCAAGCACCCCCAGCCCCCACGCGGGCGCCATCCGCGCGACGTCCGCATCCTGCCGAAATCCCGCGACTTCCACTGACTGCCGCAACGGTAGCCAATTTGCCTATTCCGTGAGCAGAATAGAGGCCCGCGTATGCGGGCCGTCGCCTTCTGTCCAATCAGGACGCACAAGGCGGGGGTGGCCGTGGCGGTCGATCGGCCGCGGCCTGCTGGCATGCCGGTTGCTAACCTCGTGCCGCCGTTCGCAGGAGCGCGCGGCCAACCACAGGGGAGACAAACGTGTCCGTATCCAGTTTCACCCGCTCCGCCCTTCTCGGCCTCGGCCTCTCGACGGCGCTCGTCACGGGCGCGCTCGCCCAGGAGAAGGTCCTGCGCATCGGCATGACGGCGGCGGACATTCCGCGGACCCATGGCCAGCCCGACCAGGGCTTCGAGGGCAACCGCTTCACCGGCATCCCGATGTATGACGCGCTGACCCATTGGGATCTCTCCTCGGCCGACAAGGCGAGCGTCGTCATCCCCGGCCTCGCCACCGAATGGGCGGTCGATGCCAACGACAAGACGAAATGGACCTTCAAGCTGCGTCCGGGCGTCAAGTTCCAGGACGGGTCGGACTTCAACGCCGCCGCCGTCGTCTGGAACGTCGACAAGGTCCTCAACAAGGAAGCTGCCCATTTCGCCCCGGACCAGATCGGCGTCACCGTCTCGCGCATGCCGACGCTGAAGAGCGCCCGTGCGATCGACCCGCTCACCGTCGAGCTGACCACGAGCGAGCCCGACGCCTTCCTGCCGATCAACCTCACCAATCTCTTCATGGCGTCGCCGGCGCATTGGGCCGCCAAGCTCGCCGCCGTTCCGGCCTCGGTCACCGATCCGGCCGAGCGCGCCAAGCAGGCCTGGGCGGCCTTCGCCGCCGATCCCTCCGGCACCGGTCCCTTCAAGGGTGTTCGCCTCGTGCCGCGCGAGCGCTTCGAGATGGTCGCCAACAAGGCCTATTGGGACCCCAAGCGCGTGCCGAAGATCGACCGCGTCGTGCTGCTGCCGCTGCCGGAGGCCAATGCCCGCACGGCGGCGCTGCTCTCGGGCCAGGTGGACTGGATCGAGTCGCCTTCGCCGGACGCCGTTCCGCAGATCAAGCAGCGCGGCTTCACCGTCTACACCAACGCCCAGCCGCATGTCTGGCCCTGGCAGCTCTCCTTCGTCGAGGGCTCGCCCTGGGTCGACAAGCGCGTGCGCCACGCCGCCAATCTCTGCGTCAACCGCGAGGAGCTGAAGACGCTGCTCGGCGGGCTGATGGAGATCCCGAAGGGCACCGTGCCGCCCGGCCATCCCTGGTGGGGCAATCCCAAATTCGACATCAAGTATGATCTCGACGCCGCCAAGAAGCTGATGACGGAAGCCGGCTATTCGGCCGCCAAGCCGGCGAAGGTGAAGGTGCTGACCTCGGCCTCGGGCTCCGGCCAGATGCAGCCGCTGCCGATGAACGAGTTCATGCAGCAGGCGCTGAAGGAGTGCTTCTTCGACGTCGCGCTCGAGGTCGGCGAGTGGAACGCCGTCTTCACCAACTGGCGCGAGGGTGCCAAGCACGCCAATGCCCGCGGCGCCAACGCCACCAACGTCACCTTCGCGGCGATGGACCCGTTCTTCGCCATGGTGCGCTTCACCTCGACCAAGACCTTCCCGCCGGTCTCCAACAACTGGGGCTATTTCGGCAATGACGAGTTCGACAAGCTCATCGCCGATGCTCGCACCAGCTTCGACGGAACGGCGCGCGACGCGGCGCTGGCCAGGCTCCATGCCCGCATCGTCGAGGAAGCCCCCTTCGTCTGGGTGGCCCATGACGTCGGCCCGCGCGCGATGACCACCAAGGTGAAGGGCGTGGTCCAGCCGAAGAGCTGGTTCATCGACCTCGCTCCGATGTCGATGGACTGAGGCACCGCAATCTCGCGCTCACCCGCCTCCATCGTCATGGTCGGGCTTGTCCCGACCATCCACGTCTTCGTTCGCCCGCGGCGATGCTCAAGACGTGGATGCCCGTCACCAGAAAGGGCATGACGTTGGGGGAGGGTGTGGCTGCGACTGGCACAGCCCTTGCGACGCCAGTTTGGAACCCATCCAGACCGGAGCCACCCATGATCCGCACCGCCCTTGCCCTGACCCTCGCAGCCGGCGTTTCTCTGTTCGCCGCATCGGCACAAGCCCAGGGCACGCTGCGGATCGGCATGACCGCCTCCGACATCCCGCTGACCACTGGCCAGACCGATCAAGGCGGAGAGGGCATGCGCTTCATGGGCTATACGGTCTATGACGCGCTCATCAACTGGGACCTCAGCAAGGCCGACAAGGCCTCCGACCTGACGCCCGGCCTCGCCACGAGCTGGAGCGTCGACGCCGCCGACAAGACGAAATGGACTTTCGTGCTGCGCGAAGGCGTCAAGTTCCACGACGGCTCCGAGTTCACCGCCGACGCCGTGGTCTGGAACCTCGACAAGCTCCTGAAGAACGATTCCCCGCAATTCGATCAGCGTCAGGCGGCGCAGGGGCGCTCGCGCATTCCCGCCGTCGCCTCCTACAAGGTCATCGACAAGTACAAGGTCGAGATCACCACCAAGGCGCCCGACGCGACGCTGCCCTACCAGATCGCCTGGGTGATGATGTCCTCGCCGGCGCAGTGGGAGAAGCTCGGCAAGAGCTGGGAGGCCTTCGCCAGGACCCCGTCCGGCACCGGCCCGTGGCAGCTCACCGCCTTCCAGCCGCGCGAGCGCGCCGAACTCTCGCCCTTCCCGGGCTACTGGGACAAGGCCCGCGTGCCCAAGCTCGACAAGCTGGTGCTGCTGCCGCTGCCGGAGGCCAATGCCCGCGCCGCGGCGCTGCGCGCCGGGCAGGTGGACTGGATCGAGGCGCCGTCGCCGGACCTGATCCCCTCGCTCAAGTCCGCCGGCTTCCAGATCGTCACCAACGCCTATCCGCATAACTGGACCTGGCATCTCTCGCGCACCGAGGGCTCGCCCTGGAACGACATCCGCGTCCGCAAGGCCGCCAATCTCGCCGTCGACCGGCAGGGGCTGAAGGAGCTGCTCGGCGGCCTGATGATCCCGGCCGAGGGCTTCTACCCGCCCGGCCACCAGTGGTTCGGCAACCCCAAGTTCAAGCTCAAGCTCGACCAGGCGGAGGCCAAGAAGCTCCTCGCCGAGGCCGGTTTCTCGCCCGCTAAGCCGTTGCAGACCAAGATCCTGATCGCGCCCTCGGGCTCGGGCCAGATGCAGCCGCTGCCGATGAACGAGTTCGTCCAGCAGAACCTCGCCGAGGTCGGCATCAAGGTCGATTTCGAGGTCGTCGAGTGGAACACGCTGATCAACATCTGGCGCGCCGGCGCGAACCATGAATCCTCGCGCAAGGCGACGGGGATGAATTATACCTACTTCATCCAGGACCCTTTCACGGGCCTCATCCGTCACCTGCAGTGCAATCTGC
>OGCL01002683.1_pt1 | contig 11896 bp, 11 predicted proteins | sample 1570041 | NCBI WGS metagenome assembly OGCL01 (sample SAMN06266162, study PRJEB24511) | hot springs metagenome | isolation source: Hot spring water | place: South Africa: Limpopo | collected 2015-06-22 | reverse complement strand
GCTTCCCAGGTTACCTTGCTTATTGGAATTACATCGCCCCCACTTTTTAGATCATCAGCAGCTTGATGTTCTAATGTAGCCGTGGAAGTCTTTCCTGTCCTGACCTTTGCTGTAACATTGACCGGATTTTGAGAGGCAGGAATTGAAGAGACTTCATCAGGGTCTGCATCAGGAAAGTTAATGACATAATGACTTAAGGTCAATTTGGCCCTTGCGAGCACTTGGGCATTCACTGTTAAGTTCTTTGTATCTGAGGCGGCAAAAGCCTCTCCTGCCATTAAAGCCAAAATTAAACCAACCACCAAAACAAAACCCATTTTTCTCATTCTACTTCCTCCTTTCTTTTTTAAGATGAAAAAAAATTGTTACAAATTTTACAATGCCTTATTATGCAAAGTCAATACCAATCCATCTTTTTTAGCAGTTTTTGATAAAAATCGTTTAATATTGAAGTGGTTAAAAAATTTTTGGTATTGAACCATTTTTTACTTTCTCCTAAAATTAATTTAAAAATTGACAAATTTTGTACAATAGATAAGTAAAATTGTCAAGTTTTTATGGGGCAGTGAGAATAAAGAGGGCGGTTGTCCCGTATTCGCCTCTCGCATATTCCCAGCGGTTAATTAACCTAAAGGTAATGGTTCCTGAACGAACCCCGCTTCCTGTCCAAGTCCCAACAGGTTGTGCGGCGGTTTTGTTCATTGTTCCTTCAATAAATCCAGGCCCAGTAGTTATCCAACTGATATTACTTATAGAAATGATATCTGGTCCTGAGACGAGATCATCCGCTGGTAAAATAGTTAACGTTACTTTGTTACTTCTCCCTGTTCTCGCCTTGAAAATAACTGAAATTGGGCTTGAAGGTGACGAAATAATAGGGGCCTCGTCAGGGCTAAGGCTTCCCACATCAAAAGTTATCGCAGTCGTGTTTAGTTCAAGCTTTGACAAATTTTGACCTCAGACTTTAAATTCAGTTGAACCTGTTTGGAAACGGAATAGGCCCTTGAATGGATTGCAATAAGGACAAAACCTATTAAAATTATTATAATTTTGAAAAGATTTTTGTTCATTTCTTAACTCAAGAAGCCGAGGTATTATAATTTAAAATTGAAAGATGAGCAAGGATTATACCAAAAAAAGGATTAATTGACGTTCTGTCTATTTTAAGATGACAAATTCTAATGAGTAAAGATATGAGGGTAAAGGTTATGGGGCTGTGAGGGTATAAGAAATAGTGACTTGATACTCTCCTTTGGGATAATTCCAACTATTGTTTAAATAATATCGGAAAATACCTTCTCTTATTCCGGAACCAGTCCAGGAACCTGCGGTTTTGACTTGAGACTTGCTCAGATTCCCACTTAAAAATCCATGGCCATAAGCCTGCCAGGTTACATTCTCAACTGGGATTATATTATGGCCAGAAGCGAGGTCACCGTCGGCAATGATATTCAAACTTACGGGACTTGAACTCCAAGTTCTGGCTTTAACGGTGACTTTTATATCACCCTGAAGGGCTATGATTTGCTTCCTTTCGCCATGGTCTATGTTAGGAAATGTAATTGTATTGGTATCCACAATCAACCTAACAACTTTTCCGATTCGCGCTTTAATAACCAGGGCTCTTGTATCTGTTGAAGCGGCTGAGATATTTGGGGAAAGCAGACATACCAAAATGATAAAGGTGGTTATTTTAAAAATTATTATTCTCCGCACCTGGTTTCTTCTCCTTGCCTCTTAATTCAGCAAAGGGTATGCCAATGTTAAAAAATTGTAACATGTTGAATTTATTAACAAATTTTTGTTCAAAAACAGGGGTGCATGAAGAAGATGGACAAAATGTCTTGTGAATGGGATAATATTGTATAATTCTTTGATATTATGAGTAATTTTAAATGACAATTTGTCTAAGAAAGAACTAATCTCGTGGTACGATTAAAGGAACCTCTAATAATTCCAAATTTGTCACTCCGATGAATCCCGAATAATTTCAGGAACAGGCACAGGAGTCCGGTAATTTCAACAAGTTCTGGATTCCTGCTGAAGTTTATCCCGATGAGGATTGGGGTCGGAATAACATTTTTAGAGGTGGCCTTAAATAGGGTGATAGGTGAAATGATGGTTCGAAGCTAAATGTTGGACCGATATTCTGTGTGGATTTTGGGAGACGGTCAGGATATCCTTTTTTTCTCTAAGCGATATAGGGTTCTTGGATGAACCTTCAAAATCTCTGAAGCGGCTGTTTTATTTCCGCCTACCTCTTTTAGGATTTCGTTAATATATTCTGACTTGATCTCATTCAGAGATTTCCTACCCTTCACTCCTCTTGTAATTGTTTCCCCTTCATCCACCATAAGATTTTTTGGTAGGTCATTGGGCATCAGGTAATCCCGATCGGCCATGATCACTGCCCTTTCAATGGCGTTTTCTAATTCTCTGACGTTTCCGGGCCATTGATATTCAAGAAGGAGTTTCATTGCCTCTTTTGAGATTCCTTTGATCTCTTTCTTGGCCTCCTTCGCATAGAGATCGAGGAAGTGATAGGCCAGAAGAGGGATGTCCTCTTTTCTGTCCTTCAGGTCTGGAAGGAAGATAGGGAAAACATGAAGACGATAGAAAAGGTCTTCTCGAAACCTTCCTTCCTTCATATACTTTTCCAGGTTCTCATTGGTGGCCGCAATCATTCGGACATCGATCTTATTTCTCTCGGTACTTCCCAATCGCATCACTTCCTTCTCCTGCAGGACTCTTAGAAGTTTCACCTGAACAGAGGGAAGGATTGTTGAAATCTCATCTAAAAAGAGTGTTCCACCATTGGCCTCTTCGAATAGCCCCTTTTTGGTCTGTAGGGCTCCAGTGAAAGCACCTTTAATATGACCAAAAAGTTCACTTTCAACCAATGTTTCAGGGACTGCTCCACAGTTGAAAGGGAGGAAGGGTTGATCTGCCCTCGGGCTGTTGTAATGGATGGCCTTGGCAACGAGTTCTTTGCCTGTTCCACTGGCACCGTAGATGATCACCGTACTGTTACTCGGAGCCACCTTTTCGATAAGGGAGAAGACCTCCTGCATCTTCTGGCTCTTTCCGATGATGTTAGAGAACTCGAATTTTTTCCTTACCTCGTTTCTCAGAAGCCGATTTTCTCGGAGGAGGAGGCTTTCCTGATAGACCTTGGAGATATGGATGAGGAGTTCCTGGAGGTCAAATGGCTTGGTGATGTAGTCATTGGCTCCGACCTTCATTGCTTCGACAGCGTTGTCAATCGATCCATGGCCGGTTATGATGATGACCGGCATCTCCGGCCTTGTTCCCTTGATTGTTTTGAGAAGTTCCATGCCATCCATTTCGGGCATCATCAGGTCGGTCAACACCAGGTCGAAGATATCGGCCTCAATCTTTTCAATTGCCTCTTTTCCATTCTGGGCTACCTCGACAGAGAATTCACCCGTCCGGGGCAGGCCCTTCTGGAGGAAATTACGGATAGGGGCTTCGTCGTCTACCACCAATATCTTTTTCATTTTAATAGGTAAACTCCTGCCTAAATTGAGCATTTTCTCAAATTTCATTGGAGCGCAACCCTTTAGGGTTGCTTCTAAAGCCTGCCTGCGGCAGGGAAGCAAGGCTAATGCCTTGCGCGACAGAACACCCTTTGGGTGATTTTAAACCTGGCCCGAAGCCTGTAGCGAAAGAGGTTTTCAAAAAGAATCGCTCAAATTAGGTCTTATAAATCTATTTATCAAAAAATTTCCACAATATCAAATGGAATAAAGACAGATGTTGACAATAATAGACCTTAATCCAGCGATAATAGCGAAAAGGGTTTAATAATACCGATTTTATTGTCACCCTGAACTCGTTTCAGGGTCTCAGGAGATGCTGAAATAAATTCATCATGACCTTTTTATCGCTGGATTAAGGAATAGGGTTGACTGTTTGGTAATTTCTTATAAAATTAGTTGTCATATGGGAGGGTGTGCATGGAGACAATAGGGGGAGGTTCTACCATCAGGGAAGTGCGGATACTGATTGTTGACGATGAGGAGTTAGTGCGTGAGGTCTTTGCCAAGAGGCTCCAAAGGGAAGGGTATATCTGCACCACAGCCCAGAACGGGAATGAAGCCCTCCATTATTTTTATAATAATCCTTTTTCCCTCATCATCTCCGACATAAAAATGCCTGAGATGAACGGAATTGAACTGTTACGGCGAGTGAAGGCTATTGTTCCCAAGATGAAGGTGATTATGGTGACTGCTTTCCCAGAGATTGATTTAGCAGTCAGTGCGATGAGAATGGGAGCTTACGATTTTATCATCAAGCCAGCCGATCTTGACTTAATCGTTATGAGTGTCCAGAAGGCCCTTGAAAGCAAACGGCTCGAAGAGGAGATCGATGCCTATCACAATCGATTGGAAGAGATGGTGGAAGAACGAACCGCCAAACTCCAACATGCTTATCGAATCCTGAAAAGAAGTTATCTCGATTCGGTCAAAGTTTTGGCCGAAGCGATTGATGCAAAAGATCCTTACACCCGTGGACATTCTGACCGGGTGAAGCGGATGAGTCTGGACATTGCAAAGGCGATGGGTTTTTCCGAGAGCCAACAGGAAACCATTGAATACGGGGCGCTTCTGCATGATATTGGTAAAATCGGGATTAAAGATGTGGTTCTCCAGAAACCAGGGCCGCTGGATGCGGAGGAGCATCAGTATATCCGGGAACATCCAGTGATCGGGGCAAAGATTGTCGAGGGTGTCAAATTTTTTCAGGATAAAATTCCCATGATCCGCCATCATCACGAACATTATGATGGAAGCGGTTACCCCGACGGACTGGCAGGGGAGGCCATTCCTTTAGAGGCCCGGATCATCAGCATTCCCGATGCATTTGATGCCATGACCAGTGCGAGACCCCATCGAGGAATCCTCCCTCTTCAGGATGTTATTGAGGAACTGCGTAAGTTCAGTGGAAAACAGTTCGACCCGAATGTGCTGGAGGTCTTCCTGAGGGAGAAGATCTATATATTGTAATTGGATGGACGAGGGAAGAGGGAAGAGAGACGATAGACGAAGAATGCAAGAGTCGTCCTTCGTCTTAGCGAAGCGGTCATCCGTCGTGCCTCTATGATTTAAAAAGATGCCAGCTAACTTGACCCCTCAATATTTAGAAGCTGAGGCTAAATTTAAACAGGCGAAGTCCGTTCCCGAAAAGATCAAGGCCCTTGAGGTCATGATGGCGATCATTCCAAAACATAAGGGGACGGAGAAGCTTCGAGCCCAATTGAAATCCCGTATGGCCAAGTTAAAGGAGGAACTTCAGAAAAGGCCTGCGGTGAGCCGGGCCGAGCAGGCTTTTAATATTAAAAAAGAAGGGGCAGCTCAAGTCGTTCTTCTTGGCCTTCCCAATTCGGGGAAATCGAGCCTCTTTACTTGCCTCACCCATGCCCCTTCTGAAGTAGCCGACTATCCTTTCACTACGCAGAGACCTATTCCGGGGATGATGAGATTTGAGAATATCCAGATTCAACTGGTGGATACCCCACCGATCCAGATGGACCGGATCGAACCTGGATTTCCCAATCTCATCCGGAATGCCCATACCCTTCTTTTGGTACTGGATCTGACAGATGATCCTGTTTTCCAGATGGAGATCCTTCAGGAGGAGTTGAACCGAATGAGGATCAGATTCGGAGATAAAGATACGACCCATATCCTGGAGGAAGGCTGGGTTTTTAAGAAGGCATTCCTTCTCGGGAATAAGGCAGATCTCAAGGAAGCGGCCGAAGGATTTCGGGCACTGGAGAACCGTTTCAAGGACCAATTTACGATGATCATGGTTTCTGCGAAAGAGGAGATGAATGTTGAAGAGGTGAAGAAGGAGATCTACCGCAGCCTGGATATTCTCAGAGTCTATACCAAAATTCCAGGCAAAGAACCTGACCTGACTGAACCTGTCATTCTCAAAAAGGGGAGCACGATTGAGGATGTGGCCCTTTCCGTTCATAAAGATTTTGTCGCAAAGTTGAGGTATGCGAGGATCTGGGGATCTGGAAAATTTGACGGCCAGATGGTGAAGCGTGATTATAAGGTGAGCGAAGGAGATGTGATTGAACTCCATATTTAATCCCCCCAAAGGGATTCAGTTCGGAGTAACGAGTTCAGAGTTCGGAGAACAGGGAAGATAGTAAGGAGTTAGAGGCAATGGGTTTAGGGGTTTTTGAGAAACTGTCAAGTGTTTTCCATTTTACAAAATTACTCCGAACCCAGAACTCCCCGCTCCGAACTTATCATTTTATGACCAGAAGAAATTTTTTCAGGTGGGTGATGGGGGTGTCATGCCTCCCATTATTTCCTTTCTCTATTCGAACAACAGAAGCAAATTCTCCTCCTTCCCCCAAAGGGAGTAAAAGCTCGATTGCCGAGTTCTTTAAAGGAGAAGAGCTCTCTTATGAAGTTGGGTTTTGGCTTTTTAAAAGGGCCGCATTAGGGAAGTTGAGTTTTAAAGAGGCGGAGAAGAGGGGACGTTACATAGCCATACTGCAGACAGAGACGTTGGGTGTTCTGGGGTTTGTGGCACGGTACCGAACGGATACATACCGTTCTGTGATGGAAGAGGTGGATGGGGGAAGACGTCTCCGATCGCTTTCCTTTGAAGAGGATGTCAAAGTGGGGGAAAAATTGAGAAGAAGGACCCATGTCTTTGATTACCAGAAGATGCAGTGGATTCAGATAAGGCGGAAAAGGGATGGAGCTTTCGTTAGGACCGAAGAAGAGATCCCTTCTGGAAAGACCTACGATGATTTTCTGACCGCCTCTTATAATTTTCGTTATGGTGTTTACGGAGAGATCGAGAGAGGGAAGAAATATGTTGTCCCCACTTTTCCGAAGAAAGGTCCTTCCAGTTACGAGGTGAGAGTGGCAGGGAAAGAGGAGGAAGAAAAGAGGAGAAAATCGGAAAAAGTGAAGGACGGAAAGGATTACTTTGTCAAACTATTTCTCGATCCGGAGATTACCCATTCCCAAGAGGGTCTGATCGAAGGATGGCTTTCGAAAGATCTCTATCCCATGGAAGGAACAATCAAAGATGTGGTTCTCTTCGGCGATGTGACCGGAAGGCTCATCCAAAAAGTTCGGAGTCATTAGTTCGTAGTTCGGAGTGAAAATGAAATACTTCGAACTCCTGACTCCGAACTCCGAACTGAAAACATGGATACCCATTCACGTTATCTTAGGATTCATCGGAAGGATATTGCCTTTTTCAAATTTATCATTGAATCGCATGAGGGGATGGCCGTTGTGCGGACAAAAGACCCTCATGAGGCAATTGTGGAGTTGATGGTGGCCCCAGGCTGGGAGAAGGAAGTGGAAGAGGTATTGGAAGGATTAAGGAAGGAGATCCCCATTGAAAACGTGTCTCATGCCAAATTTCAAAATCCAAATGCCAAATGAAGGTCCCAGCTCGAATTCCAAATATTTTTAAAATTTGGGCTTTCGATTCGATTTGAAATTTGGACTTTGGAATTTGACATTGATTTTGAGTGAGGCGAATAGATTGATAGATCAAATTCCATATGAAAAAATTTTAAAGGAGGCCCTTAAGGAGGGTGGGGAGTTTGCGGATCTCTTCTTTGAGCAGACCTATTCAGTCGTTGTCGTCTGTGAGGAGGACCGCATCGAAAAGATGATTTCGGGACAGGACACTGGAGTGGGCCTCCGGGTTCTCTTTGACGGTAGGACTTTTTACAGTTTTACAAACCGCATCACAGAAGATGATCTTCTCGATCTGGCCAGAGTGGTCAATCGTGCGGTAAAAGAAGATCGTGGGGAAGGAGTCTTCGATCTCCTTCATCCCCAGGGCACCTCTCTTTTAGCTCCCTCGATCTATGGTCCTCGCTCACCCATTGAAAAGCATCCTCAGGGAATTCCGATTCAAGAAAAAGTTTCCATGGTGAATCGGGCCAATGAGGTGGCACGAAAGATCGATTCTCGTGTCCGCCAGGTTAAGGTTCTTTACAGAGATGTAAGCCAGTGCCTCTCCATTGCCAACTCAGAAGGTCTATGGGTTGAGGGGGAGAGAGTGGGGACGGTCTTTTCGGTTCAAGTCGTTTCCGTTCAAGAGGATGTCATCCAGACCGGATACGAACCTGTCGGCGGAACGATTGGCTTTGAGCTCTTTGGCCTTTTTCCTCCGGAGAAGGTGGCTGAGAAGGCAGCCCGGAGATCACTTCTTATGCTTTCAGCCAGGAAAGCTCCTATGGGTAGAATGGCAGTCGTCCTCTCAAGCGATGCCGGAGGCACGATGATCCACGAAGCGATTGGACATGGACTTGAGGCAGACTTGGCTCAGCAGGGCCTTTCTGTCTATTCAGGAAAGATCGGAGAGAAGGTGGCCTCTCCTTTGATCTCAGTAGTGGACGATCCTACCCTACCACAAAAGAGAGGTTCCTATGCGTTTGATGATGAGGGGGTGATCTCTCAGAGGACCGTATTGGTGGAAGAAGGAGTTTTGAAGAACTATCTTTATGACCGACTCAGTGCTCTCAAGGAGAACGTTTCTTCAACTGGAAACGGAAGGAGGGAGTCTTATCAGTTAAAGCCCATTCCAAGGATGAGTAACACCCTGATCCTTCCTGGGAAGAGAAAGCCCGAAGAGATCATCCGTTCCGTTGAGAAGGGGCTGTTCGTGAAAAAGATGGGAGGTGGCCAGGTCAACACGGTCAATGGTGATTTTGTCTTTGAAGTGAGCGAGGGATACCTGATCGAAAAGGGGAGTATCGGCGAAGCCGTCCGTGGAGCCATTCTGATCGGGAATGGGCCCCAGGTCCTCAAAGAGATCGACATGGTTGGTGACGATCTTGGCTTTGGGATCGGAACATGTGGAAAGGATGGTCAAGGCGTTCCGGTTGCCGATGCTCAACCGACTTTGAGAATTCCGGAAATTGTCGTAGGCGGTCGGGAGGAGACGACGAGATAAAGGGATGCTTATCCGGTGAGCATCAGGAAACTCGATGCAGGGATTTTGAAGCAATTGTCTGGGAATGCTTCACCCCTTTCAGAACGGTAGGTGATCTGGTAAAAGGGAATTCCGAGTCTTCTAGCAAAATATCCCCCGAAGGACTGATTTCTGAATCCCTTCCTTTGTTTCGAAAAGTGCCATCGGTCTGTTATCTTTAATCAAGACAAAGTCAATCTTGCGCTTTTCTTTGTCCCGAATATACATGATTTCAAAAACTCCCCAACCCATCTCTGTGAACCTGGCAGCCATCCTCACAAGACTTACTGCTATAAGGTTTTCAAATCGCTTTCCATGATCTGGAAGGCTGGACCAGTCAAAAAAGAAGAGCTTTACTTCTTTCCTAATTGAACGGAGGATATTTCTGTGCCATGGGCGGACGGTAAATACCAGATAGAGTTCCTTGAGAATATTGATCCAATTGACCAAAGTACTATGATGATACGCCAGGTCTTCTCTTAATGAATTGATGCTGAGAGGGGATCCAACTTTTGAAGGGAGGATGTCAATGAGGTTTTCGAAGCCCCTGATGTCAGAGATCCGTGAAAGATCCCGGACCTCCTCCCTTGTCAGCAATGTTTTATACCCCTTGATCCATCGCTGATGGAACTTCGCCGAAGCTTTTAAGAAAGGCTCTGGAAACCCTCCAAAACTCAGGAGGTTCTTAAGAGCCTCTTCGACGTTTTTATTACCTAATTTGAGCGATTCACCCTATCTCCTAAGGGGGGCGGCAATGCCTCAAACCCTTTTAGAATGCGATACATTGAACGTCTGGGTCATGGACCTTAAGCTTTCACCCAACGGGTGATGATTGAACAGACCCGATGGTTGATTTAATCAATCAAAGGTCATCGCTCTAAAAGGCTTTTCGGCCTCCCCGCTCCCCTTGTGAAGGGTGAAAGAAATCCCTCAATTTAGGTTTTTCATAGAGCAGAGGAGAGAGCCATGAGAGATTTGCCGCCCAATCTGACCGATTATGAGAAGACTTATCGTGAATTTAAGTGGGAGATTCCAGAGTATTACAATTTCGGCTTTGACGGGATTGACCGCTGGGCAGAGGATCGGACCAAGCTTGCCCTCATCTCTGTAGATGATACAGGGCTTCATGCGGTCCGACATACCTTCTACGATCTGATGAGACTCTCGAATCAGTTTGCCAATGTCCTTTTAAAAATGGGGATCAAAAAGGGGGATCGGGTTCTGCTGATGCTTCCCAGAATCCCTGAATGGTATGTGGCCATGATGGGCATGATCAAGCTTGGAGTGATCCCCATGCCCACATCCGTCTTGGTGACCGCAGAAGATGTGAAGTTCAGGGTCAACCAGGCAGAGGCTATTTTAGCCATCACCACTCTGGAAGAAGTGACTAAGGTTGCAGAAGTTCAACATGAGTGTCCATCGCTCAAACATTTTATTGTCGTGGGAGGCCGATGCCATGGATGGATTGAATATGAAGGGGTCATGAATGGTTCTTCAGCCAAATTGGATCCGAAGGCCGTTGAGAGGACAAAGAGCAGAGATCCACTTCTCATCTTCTTTACCTCGGGAACAGAATCCTATCCCAAGATGGTTCTTCATACCCATGCCTATCCTCTGGCCCACATTGTGACCGCAAAGTTTGTGGACGACCTCCGCCCAACCGACCTCCATATGGCTGTGGCTGATACAGGATGGGCAAAGACCGCTTTTGGAAAACTCTTCGGTCAGTGGATCTGTGGAGCTGCCGTGCTTCAGCGGAATCCGATCGGTGGATTTAATCCAAAGATCTCTTTAGGCGTGATCGAACGATTTGGTGTGACAACCTTCTGCGCTTCTCCAAGCGTCTATCGCATGCTCATCCAGGAGGATCTCCGGAGTTACGATCTTGAGAATCTCCGTTTCAGTCTCTGTGCAGGAGAGCCTTTGACTCCCGAAATTGTAAAAGCCTGGAAAGAAGGAACCGGGTTGGATCTCTATGAGTTCTACGGACAGTCAGAAACTGTCGCCCTGCTGGCAAACTTTCGCTGCAAACCCATAAAATATGGCTCCATTGGTCTACCTACTCCGGGCCACACCATGGCCGTGGTGGATGAGGAAGGAAGAGAGATGCCTCCTTTGGGCGAAGGCTATGTTGCGTTAAAGATAAAACCCGAACGTCCGCCCGGCTTGATGCTCGAATACTGGAAGAACCCTCAGGCCATGGCCAAGGCCTTTCGAGGGGATTGGTATTTTACAGGGGACAAAGCCTACAGGGATGAGGAGGGTTACTTCTGGTTTATTGGAAGAGATAAGGAGATTCTTAAGATTGCGGGTCAGAGTGTCGCCCCCTTAGAGGTGGAGAAAGTTCTGCTTGAACATCCAGCCGTCATGGAGGCTGCAATCATTGGCATCTCGGATGAAAAGTTGGGAGAGAGGATCAAGGCTTTTGTTACTGTGAAGTCTTCTTATCGGGCCTCGGAGGACCTTGGCAGGAAGATTCTCGGATGGCTCAACGAAAAATTGGAACCCCAGAAATGTCCTTCTGAGTTGCAGTTTTTAAGGGAATTGCCAAAGACCACCACAGGAAAGATTAGAAGAGCCGAATTAAAAAGCAGAGAGATGGAGAAAAAGAACCACCGCTCAACCCCCATTTGACACAAAAAGCGAAAGTTTGTTAATTTCGATTTACCAAGGCTTATTAAAACCTAAATCGAGCGATTTTATTAAATCTCATTGTAGCGCAACCCTTTGGGTGATTAAAATCCCAAACAGATTCCCGTCACTAAAGCGGTTTTCAAAAAGAACCACCCAATTTAATTAAAGACATCCTATAAGATATCAAGTAAAAAATTAGATTCTTCCGGGTTTTTAATGGGTACCCGGGTGAAGGTCTAAGCCTCCACAATGGAAGTAAATGGCTGTTTTAAGA